>Ga0209163_1001484_pt1 | contig 25261 bp, 17 predicted proteins | sample MTBAKSrepl2MetaG_FD_187457 | JGI IMG/M metagenome (GOLD analysis project Ga0209163, IMG submission 187457) | Enrichment culture microbial communities om Arthur Kill intertidal strait, New Jersey, USA, that are MTBE-degrading - MTBE-AKS2 (Arthur... | ecosystem: Environmental > Aquatic > Marine >...
GCGCATCATCAACAATGGTTCCATATCCGCCCATTCGCCACGCCCTAACTCCGCTCCCTACACGTCCACCAAACACGCAATTACAGGTTTGACAAAAGTCACGGCCCTCGATGGACGCAAATACGACATTGCCTGCGGTCAGATCGATATCGGCAACGCAGGGACTGAGATCACCACTGCAATGCAGAAAGGAATCCTGCAACCCTATGGCGGGGTGGCAGTGGAGCCGACCATGGACGTAGAGGATGTTGCCAAGGCCGTAGTGTATATGGCCGGTCTGCCGTTGAGTACAAATGTGCAGTTCATGACCATCATGGCGACCAAGATGCCCTTCATCGGCAGAGGATGAGGGTGGGTAGATTCGCTCCGCCTATTTCATCAACTTCTTGCCTGCACCCCAGGCCGGGGCTACGTCAGGTCCCAGAACCGCGTACATCTTCTGAGACATGTTCAGCAGCAGGGGATTTATCTTCCTCATGTCGGGAATGCCGTTCGAAAGGTATCTTTCTTCGCAGTATGTGCCGACGATTTCTCCGATAAAGACCTCCTCCATGGGCAGGTCCACTGTCTGCACCAGCCTGCACTCCGCATTGAAGGCGCATTCCTGGATCATGGGCGCCGTCTTGAGCTTCCCGTAAAAAGTTTCGAACAATCCTGATTTGTCCACCTTGCGACCCGACACCAGACCGCAATAGTCCGCCTTTTCAATCAATTCCACGGAAGGGATGTTGACGCTGAAGGTGCCATTGGCCTTCACCCCCGCGTTCGTATAATGGGCTTTGTTCATCGCGACCATGACGTGGGGCGGCTTTGGATTGGCCATGCCGAACCAGGCCACAGTGAGGTAGTTCGGTCTTCCTTCCACATTTGCCCCGACCAGCGAGCAAGGCATGGGGTAGTGGAGCCGGTCGGCTCCGAACTCGATTTTTTGCATGGGCCTCCTCCTTGAGAAAGGATTTGCATTTTCCCCATCATGCCATGACCGATGTGCCAGATCAAGCGTCCGCATATCCTTAAAGTTATGTTCCATTGTTTTCCCGCATGTTGTAGAGTCTTTGCCAGGGACAGCTCAAAAAGACAGGGGTTTGGTCTCTATGAATCAAAGAAATGCCAGGAACATCCTCTTTATTTCGCTCTCTCAGTTGGGGATGGCCTTTTCGTTCAATTTTCTGATGGTCTTCATCCCTTTCTATATCCATTCCATCAGCCCCTACTCTCCCCGGGACACCCTCATATGGGTTGGACTCATTATGGGGTCCGCGAGCTTCATGGCCGCTGTTACCTCCACTTTCTGGGGATCCCTGGCCTCTCGTTTCACGCCCAAGAAGATTTACATGAGGGGACTGCTCTCCCATGCCGTTCTCATCCTGTTGATGGCATTCGTGACCAACCTTCCTTTGCTTCTGGCGATCCGAGTACTGCAGGGGGCATTGGGAGGGATTTCCACGGTCGGTCTTATCATTGTCTCTTCCTCCTCATCCCGGGAATCGGCAACGGCAGATATGGGATTCTTCCAGAACTCCATTACCATGGGGCAGTTGCTCGGGCCGCCGGTTGGAGCCTTTGCCGCTTCCATGCTTGGCTACAAAGGTACGTTTGTCAGTGCTTCCGCTCTGGTTTTCATAACCCTCGTATTCTGCTCTCTTTATGTGGCAGAGGTTCCTCAGAAGCCCGGCCGGAGAAGCGAGCAGGGAAAGCAGGCGCTCAGCACAAAGACCCTCTTTGCCTGGGGAGTCTGCTTCGCAGCCACCGTTCAGCTGATGTTCCTGCCCGGCGTGCTCCCGAACGTCTTTGGCACATTCGGAATAGAGCCCGATATGGCATTGCGATGGTCCGGGATGTTCGTCATGTCCTACACGGCGACGGCGATGATAGGGACCTATTTGCTGTGCAGGCTCGCCCCCAGAATAGGGAGCGTGAAGCTGATCATTTGCGCCGGCACACTCGGAATCCTCATGCAATCTCTTCTGAGCGTGAGTCCGGGTATATCCTCTTTTGTTGTCATCCGGGTGGTTCAAACGGCACTGATTGCCTCTGTTCTTCCATTGATCATATCTCTCTTCGCATCCGATCTCAGTGGAAAGGTCATAGGATTTCTGAACTCCGGAAGATTCGCGGGAAATGCCATGGGACCGATCATAGGAACTTCCGTCCTCGCCTTCACCGGTCTGAACTGGGTGTACCTTTTCATCAGCGGTCTGAGTGTTCTGGCTCTTGCGGGTTTCGCATTTTCGTTCAAAGACAAGGAGCAGGGCTCTGACCCCAAAACATAGTCCTGCAAGACAAACCGACGAAGATATGATAAAGTCCCGCTGCTCATATGAACGACCACTTGTTATCCCTCATACGAGCGCACGGTGAAGATATGCCAAGAATTCATTTTTTGCCGGATGACAAAACCGTTGATGCCGCCCCGGGAGTTACCATTTTGGACGCTGCAAGGAATGCGGGTGTGGACCACGAGTGCACTTGCGGTGGAAATGGCTGCTGCACCACCTGCAGGGTCATGATTGTGGAAGGGCTCCACCATTGCGGAAGGCGGACGGATGACGAGGAAAAAGTATTGGGGCCGCTGGAGTTGGATCCTTCCATTAGGCTGGCTTGCCAGACGACAATTGCGGGGGATGTGACGGTCCGAAGACTGGTCATCGACGAGGAGGATAGCGGACTTATCAATGCTCTCGATGCACGGGTGCTTCCTATTTCCGGCGGGACCGAGATGAAAATTGCAATCTTGTTCGCCGACATCCGGGATTTCACCCCCTTTTCAGAGAAGATCAGTTCGTATGACGTGCTGCACGTGCTGAATCGGTATTTCCATCGAATGTCCAATGTGATCGAACGACACGGGGGCTATGTCGACAACTATATGGGCGACGGTCTCCTTGCTCTCTTCGGTGTGGAAGACTCCACCGACGCAGCCATCCGTTCCGTCCGTGCCGGCCGCGCCATGCTGGAAGAGATCGAGCGTATTCAGCCATATCTGGAGATGATGTACCGGCGGAGGTTTCGGATCGGCATCGGGATACATTATGGATCTGCGGTGATCGGTGTGCTCGGGGCGTGCAACCGCCGGAGAAAAACGGCCATAGGCGACGCGGTGAATCTCGCCAGTCGCATCGAGGATGCCAACAAACAATTCAAGACGGAAATCCTCATCTCCGAGGATCTGCTTCGGGAGGTCGCTCCTCTTGTCACGGTGCGCCCCCTCGCACCTCTGGAACTGAAGGGCAAGAGCAGCAGATACACCCTTTATGAGGTGCTCGATGTCCGCTGAGCAATATGCGTTTCCAGAATCGCGCCAAACAGGAGTAAAAGTCCGACCCCACAGGGGCCGGCTTTGATGCACCCCGAAGGGGTGAAGTTTGGGGTGCGGACAGACCGGAATATTGGAATGTTGGAATAGTGGAATATTGGGGAAGAACAACAACCAAAAGCCTGGAGATGAGTGTGCCGCAAGACGGCTTTATCGCTTTGAAACCCATCATTCCATCATTCCATTATTCCATTATTCCAACTTTTTCAGGAAATGGTTTACTGGCTGCACCGTCGTCTCTGACCTGGTCCAGAGGGCCGGGATTTCCACGTCACATTAAAATGAACCCGGTTTTCGCTCGACTTTCCGTTTTTCTCATCGTTTTCTTTGTATCTGTGCTTGTGCCGGGGTTTGTGCACGAGACTCTCTCCGGCGCTGAAGAGCGCGGCGCGAATCGGGAGTTCAGATTTCCAAAACTCAACCCTGCCCATGAACATATGCGATTGCTGCTTGAAAACGCCGTCCGCTATGTAGACCCGATTCACGGCATTGCAGACCATGTTTCCGGATACCCGGCCGAAGGCTGGAATCCACCTCTTCGCACCTTCACGCAGCTCACGGCCATCGGCAAGTGGACCGAGCTCCTGGCGAATATTGCCGCCGGCTACGCGGACAATCCTTACATCTCAAGAGAGTCAGCCCTGTCGAACCTCTCCCTTGTCATGAAGAGCCTGCGCGCGGATCAGAAAAACCCCTCCCTCTCAGCCAGAGGACTTCTGGTTAACTTTATCTCTATTGATGGGGCGGAGAGAACAGGGCCCCTCCAGGAAGACATAGAAAAGCGCGAATTCATCGAAACCTTTGGAGAGAAGGAAGGCAGCGCCATCTGGCAGGCCCTCGTGGAAAAGGGATGGATCCTGCCCGAGGGACAGAGACAAAGAGGAAAGATCAAAAGAAGTGAACAGTACGGCGCCGTTCACTTCGACGGCGTGCTTGCACCATTCGCGCAAGAGCCCTTAAAATCCAGCATCATGGGGATTCTCGATCAACGGGTCGTGCTCGTCATATTCGGAGACAACGTCAATCTGACAGCCTCTCTGGCGAAATCCGTGGGAGCCCTCATGAAACCTGAGATCAAGGATCATCCGCAGGCTTCCGCCTTGAGAGGGGAGATGGAGAGTTTTGTCGACGCTCAGAAATGCGGGTATGAACACCTGTTCGATCCGCAGACCGGCACGTTCTACTTCGGATGGAATGCGACAACGGACCGCATGGTCGGATGGGATGACGGGCAAGGAAACTGGGTGGGCGGACAGATGAATTATTTCATCAACGAGTTCCGCGGTCCGTGGATACTTACCGTGCTGAGATACGGCTTGCCCGAAGCCTCCATTCGAAACGCAGGATTCAAAATCAAACCCTACAAAAAAATCGACGGCAGAGATATCCACGCGCTTGCCGCATGGGAGGGCTCAGCATTTCAGTTGCTTGGACTCTCTCTTTTCATGCAGGAAAACCTGAATTCAGGCTGGACAAAAAGTCTCGAGAACATTATCGAAATAGAACTGGACTATTCACGCAGGAAGAACCTGCCCGGTTTCTTATCGGAATCATACAGCGGCAATGGCGCCGAATACACAGGGCACATTGGGATTCCGGATATCGCAGTCACCGATAAGCCCCTCATCTCCCATGCCCCCTCGCTTTACACACTCGGCGTCGCATACATGGTAGCCCCTGAGAAGATCGAAGGTTTTCTGGCCGGCCATTGGCCGATGATCTCAGGGTTGCTCACCTCCCATGGCCCCTGGGAAGGTTACAATACATCCACCCGCGAGCCCATCGCATTTCAGACGACGGCTCACACCCTGTCTCTGATTCTGGGGGGGATAGGATCTGCGCATGATAATATGAACCGTTACCTCACTCTGAAGGGACTGACCGGCCGACTTGAAAACCTCTATGAACCGGGTGGTCCTCTGAACTTGTTTTCACCGGGAAATCAGGTGACACCCTGGACTGCAGATCATAAAACGATTCACTTCAAGAGACAAAAAGGAGGGTGCCGATTCCAGGCTCTGCTTGCAGGGACCTGCGGAATCAAATTCGAGGTGCCGGAGGACCGCGGCATAAGCTTGTCCAATGGAACACTGCGGATACGGTACCGCACCAAGACGCCGGTGGAGAATGCTCTTCTTTCCGTCAGGAGAGCAAAGGATGATCCATTTCCAAAACTATCCATACCAATCGAGATATTCACCCGCTTCGAAGCCACAAATGGAGGAGAAAAGGAAATTGAAATCGTTCTTCCTGCGACACCGGCTTTGCACGGGATCAAGGAGTTTTCCCTTGTGTTGGGAAACAGCGGGGAAAAAACCCCGGTAGACATATCCATTTCCCGATTTGACTTCCATCCTTTTGCTTCCGGACTGTCATCCTCGGACAAAGGGAGAACAAGTAAGCAGTAATTCTCGCTAAGGAAAAAGCCCTCTCCTGCCGATAAGGATCTAAAGCAAAGCTCAGAAGGAGCCTTCATGGATCCTCCTCCCAAAGTCCTTGTTGTGGATGACAGCTCCATTGTCAGGAGAGTCTTATCGAAACAACTCGAGAAGTTCGGAGCCGAGGTCACAGATGCCGAAGACGGCCAACAGGCACTGGACAGGGCCCTTTCTTCGAATTTTGATCTGATCATCTCCGACATCGAAATGCCTAACCTTGACGGCTTTGCCTTCTGCGAGAAGCTGAAGGGGAATGCGGGTACAAGAAGCATACCGGTCATTCTCCTCAGCACTCTCGACTCCGACAGGCATATCGACAGGGGCTTCAAGTCAGGCGCAGATGCTTACGTGTCCAAGTCAGAGGCCCGGGAAATTCTTCCTGAAACCATAGAAAGGCTGCTCGAAAAATCGAGGTTTCACCGCAGGCACCAGGTGCTGGTGGTGGACGATTCCATGAGCATTCGCCACCTGGTATCCGAAGCGCTTGAAGGGGCAGGCTTTCGCGTTGTGACTGCCGCCAACGGAAAGGAGGCGATGTCGAAGATTCGAGAACAGAGGCCGGATATCATTCTCAGCGACATCGAAATGGACGAGATGAACGGTATCGACCTCTGTCGAAGGGTCCAGGCCGAGCCTGCCCTTTCCTCCATCCCCTTTGTCATCATGAGTGTCAACAGCGACCGTGCGGTCATGCGCCGTCTGGTGGAACTGGGAGCAGCCAGTTACCTGGTCAAACCGTTCAACCTCGAACAGCTTGTGATAACGGTCGAGAGACTGCTTTCAGACCATTTTCTCATTCTTCTCAAGGAAAGGGAACGGCTCGATTCCGAACGCAAGATGATGCTGGCCGGGATCACCAGTCTCATTGCGGCGCTGGAAGCCCGCGACTCTTACACAAAGGGACATTCCGAGGCGGTGGCAACGCTTCTCGCAGAAATGGGCTCCCGGATGAATGTTTCTCAGGAGGAGATGGAGTCTCTCGGCATTGCAGGAAGGCTGCATGACCTGGGAAAGATCGGCGTACCCGACAGTATTCTCCTGAAACCGGGGCCTCTCAATGAGCAGGAATATGCCATAATCAAGGAACACCCGGTAATCGGTGCGGCAATACTGGGGCCCATTCCCAGCATCAAGCCACTTATTCCCGTCATCCTTCACCATCATGAACGGTTTGACGGCAAAGGCTATCCTGACGGGCTCAAGGGAGAGGGCATCATGCTATGGGCCCGAATGGCTGCCGTTGCGGACACCTACCACGCCCTTACCAGCGATCGTCCTTATCGCCGGGGATTGAGTGTTGATGATGCGCTGGATGTCCTTTACGATGTACGAGGCACCCAGCTCTGTCCTGACTGCGTCGATACTCTGGTGCAGGTGTTAGGGGATTGTTCGATGCACCATGAAGAGCATCGGATTCTTCAGAGGGCAGTAGCCTCCGGCCGCCGTGCATTTCCAGGTTGACTCACCGGATAAAATCATATATCCTTCTCTTATCGATGATAAGCTTCCTCCCCAACGGAGAGGAAGTCTGATCCAACCCTTTCATTAAGTGCGCTCGTACAGATCGGGCAACCGATCTCATTCGCCGGCGGGGTTTTCTCCCTGCTGGTGTCGTGTCCCCGAAAAAGATTAAGAACATGTCGTCTCGACGCCGTCCGGAGATAAATCCAATGCAGAGCATTGATCTCTCCCGGAGCGGTTTTCATTCCGCCAAAGGGCATCGAAGCGGCGTCATCTCGGAGGCCACGACATAGGCTGACAACCTGATGGAAGTGAGGATTCTATGCCGATTTTCTCTCCATGGACTGTAGCGAGATTTGCGTTCCCAGTGGTATTTGTTTTCATTCTCTCCTCTCTATCCGGATGTACTGCACTCAAGCCTCAAGTCGAACAACGGCAAACATCCGAAGAACCCGCGCCGCAAAAGGGCGAGGTCATCCCTCCTGAACCGCCGAAACCCGTGCAACCTGCCCTCAACGACCAACCCGGGGAAAGGGCAAAGGGTAAGCCCTATGAGGTGAATGGTATGACTTACTATCCCCTGTTGACCGCCGACGGTTACGAGGAAAAGGGGATTGCATCGTGGTACGGCCCGTCTTTTCATGGACGAAAGACATCGTGCGGAGAGCGGTTCGATATGCATAAAGCATCTGCAGCCCACAAGCTTCTCCCCATGTATACCCAGATCGATGTGACTAATCTCGAAAATGGGAGAAACATAACGATCACCGTGAACGACAGGGGACCGTTCGTGCCCGGAAGGGTGCTCGACCTCTCCTATGCCGCAGCAAAAAGCCTGGGCATGATCGACAAGGGGCTTGCCAGGGTTCTTATCCGAACTCCCGAAAAGTTTGAAGGACAAGAGGATGAGGACATGCTTGGAAGGTTTTTCGTTCATGTCGGTGCATTCGAAAAGAAAGCGGATGCCAAATACCTTATGGAAGACATGAAAACCCTGAAGTACAAACCTTCCACCATCAAGGTTGTCAAGGTGGAGCGGAACGGGGGAACCCTCTGGCGTGTGGAACTTGGTCCGTACAAGACCATGTCTGCCGCCAACACGGCTCATTCCAGGACGGTCAGAGATTATCCTTCTGCGTTTGTCATTGCAGGCGATCGATAGTCACCCTGAATTGGTGACGGCTAAATACCACATCGTATTCTGAATGGAGGGAAATAGCATCATTTCCAGGGACGATAGGGGGAGATGCGACTGGGCCGGGAATGATGAACTGATGATGCGGTATCACGATCTCGAATGGGGGGTCCCTGTCCATGAGGATCGGAAATGGTTCGAGTACATTGTGCTGGACGCGTTCCAGGCAGGACTGTCCTGGAAGACCGTGCTTCACAAACGTGAGGCTTTCAGAAAAGTCTTTTCCGGCTTCGATCCGGCAAAGGTCGCCCGCATGAACCGCAAGCGGGTCGACGCGGCGTACTCCAATCCATCCATCATACGGAACCGCATGAAGATCGAAGCGACCATCCGCAATGCAAAGGGTTTCCTTAGACTGCAGGAAAAGCATGGGTCGTTCGACGAGTTCATCTGGGCGTTCACGGCCGGCAAGGTGATTCGCAACAGGTGGAAGAGCATAGCGGAGATACCTCCGTCCACGGCTCTTTCCGACACGGTCAGCGCGGCGTTGAAGCAACAGGATTTCTCTTTCGTTGGAACAACCATCTGCTATGCGATTCTTCAATCCGGAGGAATCGTTAACGACCATCTCGTTCACTGCTTCCGGTATGATGAACTTGAGTGAACCGGCTCTGCAAAAAGCCTTTTTACTTGCCATGATTTTCCTCAAAAGATATCCTCCATTCCAACAGGGACTTGGCGGGGTTCTCCCCGCCCCTCTCTCCAAAGTCGCACCATGAACCGCTTACAGGAAACATTTCAGTCGACCTCTTAAGGAGCGTACGGCCGACCGGATCCATGGAGGTGAGCAATGGGTGAAGAAAAGAGCGATGGACGGCTTACACTCTCACAGAAGTATGAACAGGCTGCCTCCATCATATCCCGCCAGGGCATTCTGCCGCTCCCGGTGAGCGATACCACCGTCTCCATACTGAAAAATGTCATTGAAGACAAAGAGGAAGAGCTGGATCTGATTTGCGCCTTTGCCCGCAAAGGATCGCAGACCCTGGAAGAGCTGAAGGAATCGAGCAGGCTCACTGAGAAACAGATAGAGATCCTGGCAGCAAACCTGTCAGCAAAGGGGCTCCTGTTCAACCAGCCGAGTTCCTCCGGCCTCATGGTGTTCCGCTTGCTGCCTCTCATGAATGTGGGTTTGCTCGAGTACAAATTCATGGGCCCGCTCAAGGGCGACAAAAAGGAACTGGAGCTGGCACGGTTGTTTGAAACGCTCATGTCCGAAACCCGTGACCAGATCCAGGCCAATTACGAATCCTTGGGCCCCATTTTCGAGAGCGCCCCGCCTGTGGACCGGACCGTCCCGACGAGGACGAATCAGGAAGGCAGGCCCATCAGGATCATTCCGGTCCAGAGGACGCTCGAAACACCGACAGAGGTGATCGTGCCGACCCAGAAGATCGAGGAGATTATCGAGAAGTTCGATGAGATTGCGGTCGGCTATTGTTTCTGCAGGCAGCGGCGTGCGACGCTGGGAGAACCCTGCAAAACCGAAGCTCCTTTGCAGAACTGCTTCACTTTCGGCAAGTCCGCGCGCCATACGGTGAGCCAGGGTTTTGCAAAGGCCGTCACCAAAGAGGAAGCCCTGAGGATCATGAAAGAGGCGGAAAATGCGGGGTTGGTGCACAAGGCATTTCACCCGGGGTCAAACATGGACCGGCCCGAGACCAGCATCTGCAATTGCTGCAAGGACTGCTGCGACGGCGTAAGGCTCTGGCGCGAGGGCACCTTGCCCCTCATCAACGCGACGTATTTTCTCTCGGTCATCGACAAGGAGATCTGCTCGGGCTGCGGCGCGTGCGGTGATCGTTGTCCCACGGATGCGATAAGCCTGGATGATGATGGAAAAGCAATTCGGGATGAGGGCCGCTGCCTGGGATGTGGAGTTTGCGCCCGCTTTTGCCCGGAGGGAGCCATAGCTTTGAAGGAAGGATTGCGGAGGGTTTTCATTCCTCCGCCTCGGAGAGCATAACTCTCAGGGTTTTCGCCGCATCCGATTGAAGCCGTACACGAGCCGCCGAAGGGCCATCCAGTTGGTCCCGAGGGCCAGCACGATCAATGCGACGCCCAGGATGATTCCCGGCCGGAACAAGGGCGGAGTGGAGGACCATTCAATCAACCCGTTCACTATACCGGCAAGACCCATGAAGAGCAATGTTTCCGGCCGCTCCCAGAATCCGACGGAACAGGTATTGTTCAAACCTTCGGCCCTGGCCTGAGCGTAGTTCCCCATCAGGATGCCGAAACCAAGCCAGAAAAAGAGTATTACAGTGGTGAAATCAAGCGCGCCCCTGCGGTGGTAATAGAGCAGCAGGCCGAAGACAAAGAGGAAGTCGGAATACCGGTCCAGAACGGAGTCGAGAAACGCCCCGGCAGAACCCGCATTGCCCGCAGACCTCGCCATCTGCCCGTCCAGGGTATCCAGAAACCCCGATACAATGATCAGAAATCCACCCCAGAAAGGATCATAGGCTAGGGCAACGCAGGCAACGACCGCGGCTGCAGCCGCGATCATGGACATCAGGTAGTGCCCGACGCCCAGACGCAGGAAAACGTTTGCCGCAGGCTGAACGGCCAGCCTTCGGTATGTCGAATGAACAGAGCTCGTCCTGAACATGCATAATACATAGGCCGCCTGCAAAGGTTGTCAACAGGAGCGGTTTCCTGGACTGCCTTTCCGTATATCGGCGTATACGGACATTATTCCCTGATATCCTTTCGTTTTCTATTCAACTCCCCTTTTTGCCGTATCACTGTTCATAGGGCTCGCGTCATCCATTTCACTGCCCCCTCACCTGCACCCCTGCAATAGCCTGTAATAATGGCATATTTTTTACTCCTATTTTTTCCTATCTCTCCAACATTTGGAACAGCGTTTGCTCTTTCCTCTTTTGGAAACAGGAAGGATGATCGCTGCAAGAGCGTCATCTGCCGAGACATTCGTTAACCAAGGAGGCATAGCCATGAACCAACCGCAAGCAGTCATGGGGGCAGGCACGCCATGGCAACCCCGGATCCTCCTCATGGAGGATGAACTCAACATGGCGCAGGGCCTGCAGATGGTCCTGCAGGAGGTGGGATATGCCGTGGACCTGGCAAGGACAGGTCGGGCGGCTTTGGAAAAATTCAGCCAGAAACTCTTCGACCTTCTCGTTGCCGACCTCCGGCTGCCGGATATCGACGGCATGGAGGTTATCAAGACGGTGAAGGAGAAGAAACCCGAGACGCAGGCCATCGTCATCACGGGATATCCAAGCGTTGCCTCGGCCGTGACCGCGGTAAAGCTGGGGGTCCATGAATATCTGCGCAAGCCCTTCACCCAGGACGAATTCATGGCCGCCGTTGAAGGGGCTCTGAAGAAGAAAGAGGCCTCCATAGAGGCGATCCTCGTGGAGAGCGAGAGCGAAAGGCTCATCCAGGAGCAGGAGGTAATAAGGGTGCTGGACAGGGCTTCCGCGGACCCGGAATTCTGGCACGAGTTGATGGAAATGGGCTCCCTGGCCCTCAATGACTACCGTCTTTCCATGGAGGCGAAAGCCGCAATCGCCTCCGGCGACCTCAATTGGATCAGGAAGCATCACAGGAGTGAACTCACCAAAGAGCAGCTGAAGTTCATCTACAAGCGCCTCGAGAGAGAGGCCTGGTAAGGAGACTGAAGGGGAGGAACCAACCTATGGGGGAATCTGTCTTGCGAGCAGGATTTTCCGTGGAGGTCCGCGGGGCGGAAGAGTCTTTGTCCGGGATTCTGCGAATCGTCGAGGGGAGGCCCGACAACCTCATCCCGCTCCTGCAGAGGGTCCAGAGAGCGCTGGGGTACCTGCCGGAATGGGCGCTGCTGGAGGTGTCGGATCATCTCGGCCTTCCATCTGCCAGGGTATTCGGAGTTGCGACCTTCTACTCCCAATTCCGACTCCAACCCATCGGGCGGCACATCATCCGCGTGTGCCGTGGAACGGCCTGCCATGTACGGGGGTCGAACCGGATTCTGAAGGAGATCCAGAATCATCTTCGGGTGCTTCCCGGAGAAACAACGGAGGACCGGCTCTTTACCCTGGAGACGGTTGCCTGCTTCGGGTCCTGCGCGCTGGCGCCGGTGATGGTTGTGGATGACACAGTCCACGGCCGCATGAATCCATCAAAAGCCCTCGCAATGCTCCACTCGCTTAGAGAGGAGGCAACAGAATCATCCGTGATCGAGAGTTGTGATTCGCTTCTAACCGCCCCAGGAGGAGAACCATGGACTATGCATCCATGAAGGCCATTGCCGACAGGCAGTGGAGTTCGCTCGCATCGCTTGCCCAGCCGCTGATTTACGTAGGAATGGGAACGTGCGGTAAGGCCGCGGGGGCCGAAGCAATTCTTTCCGCACTCGAGCAGGGTCTGAAGCGGATGTCCATCCTGGGCCGCATCATTCAGGTGGGATGCATCGGCATGTGTTACCTGGAACCGCTGATGGCTGTGCGCAAACCCGACCGCCCCTTCATCTATTACGGCAATCTCACTGCGGAAAGGACGGAGGAGATCCTCTCGAGTTACCTCCTGAAGGACGATCCCAAACCCGGCCTGGCAATATGCACCCTCGGCAAGGGTTCCATAGAGGGGGTGCCAGCCTTTTCCGAGCTTCCGATGATCCGTCCTCAAGTGCGGATTGCCCTCCGCAACTGCGGTCTGATCGACCCTGAAAACATCAACCACTACATCGCCCAGGGAGGCTACAGCGGTCTCCAGCGGGCGCTTGGGATGTCGCCCGAAGAAGTCATCCAGGAGATGAAAGACTCCGGACTGAGAGGACGTGGCGGAGCTGGATTTCCCACGGGTTTGAAGTGGGGCTTTGCACGAAAGGCGGAGGGCGGAACCAAGTACTTTATCTGTAACGCCGACGAGGGAGACCCGGGGGCCTTTATGGATCGCTCCCTCCTGGAGGGGGACCCTCATTCCGTCCTGGAGGGGATGCTGATCGGCGGTTATGCAATCGGTGCACAGGAAGGATATGTCTATGTGCGCGCGGAGTACCCCCTGGCCATCAGGCGGCTGGAGACTGCCCTCAGGCAGATGGAGCAATATGGGCTGCTGGGGGAAGAAATCCTGGGAAGCGGCTTTCGCTTCAAAATCAAAATCAAGGAAGGGGCCGGCGCCTTTGTCTGCGGCGAGGAGACCGCCTTGATGGCCTCCATAGAAGGCAGCCGGGGCATGCCGCGGTCACGCCCGCCCTTCCCGGCACAGGCAGGGCTCTGGTCCTTGCCCACCAATATCAACAACGTGGAAACCCTGAGCAATGTCTCCGCCATACTGGCGCGAACCGCGAAGTGGTATGCGGGATACGGTACGGAGAAAAGCCGTGGAACCAAAACCTTTTCCCTGGCCGGCAACGTGAATCGCACAGGTCTCATCGAGGTCCCCCTGGGAATCAGCCTGGGGGACATTATCCACGGTATCGGAGGGGGCGTGCCCAAGGGGAAAAGGCTCAAGGCGATCCAGACCGGCGGTCCTTCAGGCGGGTGCATTCCAGCAACTCTCCTGAACCTGCCCGTGGATTACGAAGCCCTCGCAGCGGCAGGCTCCATCATGGGCTCAGGCGGCATGGTGGTCATGGACGAAGATACCTGCATGGTGGACATGGCGCGCTACTTCCTGACCTTTACCCACTCGGAGTCATGCGGCAAGTGCTTGCCCTGCCGGCTCGGCACCAAACAGATGCTCCAGATACTGGAAGACATCTGCGGCGGAAAGGGGCAACCGGAGGACATCGCACGGTTGGAGGATCTGGCCCAGGCCATGCAGAAAGCCTCCCTCTGCGGCCTGGGACAGACCTCCCCCAATCCGGTACGCACGACCATGCGCTATTTCCTCCCGGAGTACGAAGCACATATCCGGGAAAAGCGGTGTCCCGCAACCGTATGCGCGGCCCTTTTCACCTCGCCATGCCGCCACACCTGCCCCGTAGGCATGGACATCCCCGCCTATGTGTCCCTCATCCGCGAGGGCCGGCTGGATGAGGCCTACGGAGTGATGCTGCAAACCAACCCCTTCCCTTCCGTCTGCGGCCGGGTCTGCGACCATCCCTGTCAATCGAAGTGCCGTAGGGGGACGCTGGACGAACCGGTCGCCATCAAAAACCTGAAGCGCTATGTGACCTGCTATGGGAAACCGCCCGCAGTCAGACACTCGCCTCCGGCCTTTTCGTCACGGATAGCCGTGGTCGGCGGAGGGCCCGCCGGAATGACGGCCGCCGCCGACCTGCAGAGACGGGGGTACGGCGTCACCCTGTTCGAGGCGCTCCCTGAGCCGGGCGGGATGATGCGGTACGGGATCCCGGAGTACAGGCTTCCCAAGCAGGTGCTCAGGAAAGAAATCGATGGACTTCTCTGTCTCGGCATCGAACTCCGTGCCTCCACCCGCGTGGGCCTGGACGTCTCCTGGTTCATGATCCTGGAAGAGTACGAGGCGATCTTTCTGGCCGTGGGCGCGCAGAAAAGCACGCCGATGGGAATAAAGGGAGAAACCCTGGCGGGTGTTCAGGGCGCCGTGGAATTTCTCAGGCAGGTCAACTCGTCCCAGGTCACCGGGATTGGGGATCGGGTTGCCGTTATCGGCGGAGGCAATGCCGCGATCGACGCCGCACGGACGGCCTTGAGAATGGGGGCCGGGGATGTTCATATCCTCTACAGGAGATTGCGGGAGGACATGCCCGCCCTTCGGGAGGAGATCCGCGCAGCCGAAGAGGAAGGGGTCCGGCTAGAGTTTCTGGTTTCCCCAGAGGAGATACTGGGTTCGGACGGCCGGGTCCATGAGATCGTATGCCGGCGCATGCGGCTCGGGGAGTACGATTCGACGGGCCGCAGAAAACCGGTGGACGATCCGGAAGCCGCTTTCTCCATGCAGGTGGACCAGGTGCTCACGGCGATCGGCCAGTCCACTGAACTGCCGTTTGGAAGCCGCGCCGGAGTGGGAATATCCACGACCGGGCTTGTTTCGGTCCGAAAAGGGGTGCACACCGGTACCAGCCATCCGAAGGTTTTTGCAGGGGGAGACGTGGTGACCGGCCCTGGAAGCGTGATATGGGCCATTGCCGCCGGGCACAGGGCCGCCGATGAGATAGACCGCTCCATAAGGCTGAAGAAGGGGGCTGCTCCCTATATCCCGCCACCGGAGGAGAGGATCGAGATCTCCATGGACCCGGGCCAGGAGGTGATGGAGAGGGGTCAGGAACCAATGGATCTCCTTGGACTGGAAGACCGGCTCAGGGGTTTTGACGAGGTGGAGCTGGGCTACACCCCTGAGCAGGCGCTCAGGGAGGCCGCTCGATGCCTGCGCTGCGATCTCCGGATTGAGGAAGCCGAGGAGGAGAAAGCGCTTTGCATGGAGGCGAAGAATTGAATGGATTGAACCGCGAAGGCGCGAAGGACGTGAACAAGGACCTGGTGCACTTTGCGTCCTGGCGGTTCAAGCGGAGAGCACCAAGGTTCAAAGGAGGAAACATTGAAACGGATCGAGCTCACCATCAACGGCCGGAAGGTAAGGGTCAGGAAGGGTGCAACCGTCCTTGAAGCGATCAGGAAGGCATCCATCTATGTTCCGACGCTCTGTGACGATCCGCTTCTCAAACCTTACGGGGCCTGCCGTCTTTGCATTGTCGAGATCGAGGGCCTTCGAGGCCTGCCCACATCATGCACCACCCCTGCCGAAGAGGGAATGTCCGTCCACACGGAGACAGAGGAAATTCAGAAGATCCGCAAATCCATCGTCGAGATGACCATCGCGGATCATCCCCAGGATTGCCTCACCTGCGACAAGAGCGGGACATGTCTGCTCCTGAGCGTGGCAAGGTACGTGGGGGTGGAAAAGGGTCTCATCGAAAGGGTGCGCCGACCGCTTCAAAGGCCCATCGATACCTCTCACCCTGCCTTTGATCTCGATCGAAACAAATGCATCCTTTGCGGCAAATGCGTCCGGGTCTGCAACGAATTGGTGGGATTGGGCGCAATCGATATCGCTTTTCGCGGGGCTCAGGCAAGGATCAGCCCCTTCGGGTCCAAATCCATGGCCGATTCGGTCTGTCAGAGCTGTGGAGAATGCGTGGAAAGGTGTCCTACCGGGGCCCTGACGGTCAAACATGCCCTCCCCCCGGAGAGGGAGGTCGCAACCATCTGCCCATATTGCGGGGTCGGCTGCTCCATTATCCTGGGAATCCGGGGGAGGAAGATCGTGCGGGTGAAGGGGGACGGCAAAAGCCCTGTCAATCACGGGGAGCTTTGCGTGAAGGGCCGCTTCGGCCTGGGGTTCGTGGATCACCCTGATCGGCTGACCAGTCCCCTGATCCGCCGGGAAGGCGTCCCGAAAATCTCGCCCGGCGACAATGGAGAGGTATTCCGGGAAACCACCTGGGAGGAGGCGTTGGATCGGGTGAGTCAAGGTCTTTCGGGAATTCTTCACCGCCATGGGCCTGATGCGGTGGGTGTGCTCAGCTCGGCTAAGTGCACCAACGAGGACAACTATGTTGTCCAGAAATTCGCCCGGGCGGTTCTCGGCACCAACAACGTCGACCATTGCGCACGGCTCTGTCATGCATCCACGGTCACCGCCGCCCTGGCCGCCTTTGGCGAAGGTGCAATGAGCAACTCCATCTCGGACATCGACCATGCCGATGTCCTGTTCGTCATCGGATCCAATGCGACGGAATGCCACCCTATCATCGGGAGGCGCATCAAGCGTGCGGTACGGTCCGGCCGGGCAAGGCTCATCGTGGCGGACCCCCGCGCGATCGAATTGAGCCGTCTCGCGGCAGTCCACCTGAACCATCTGCCCGGAACGGACGTGGCCCTCCTCAACGGCATCATGAGAGTCATCCTCCGGGAGGGGCTCTATGACAGGAATTTTGTGAAAAACCGCTGCGAAGGGTTCGAGGGTTTTGTGGATTCCCTCTCCGCCTCCACCCTGGAGTCCGTGGAGCTGACCACCTCGGTTCCCGTCGAAAAGATCCGGGATGCGGCCAGGCTTTTCGGAAGGGCCAAGAGGGCGATCATTCTGTACGGAATGGGGATCACACAACACACCACCGGCACGGACAACGTGAAGGCCGTTGCCAATCTCCTGCTGCTCACCGGAAATCTCGGCCGCAGGGGAACGGGCTTCTCCCCGCTTCGCGGCCAGAACAATGTGCAGGGGGCCTGCGACATGGGCGTGTTGCCCAATGTGTTCCCGGGCTATCAGCGGGTGGACAATGCCGAGGCAAGAGCAACATTCGAAAAGGCATGGGGAACGAGCCTGAACGGGCGGCCGGGCCTCACCCTCGTGGAGATGTTTCATGAGGCGCATCAGGGGAGGCTCAAAAGCCTTTATGTCGTGGGGGAGAATCCGATGCTGAGCGAGGCGGATCTGAATCAGGCCAGAACCGCAATGTCCAAAGTGGATCTCCTCGTGGTGCAGGATCTGTTCCTGACAGAAACAGCCCAATTTGCAGACGTAGTCCTTCCGGCTGCCGCCTTTTCGGAAAAGGAGGGGACCTTCACAAACACCGAGCGCCGTGTCCAGAGGGTCCGCAAGGCCTTTGAACCGCCGGGCGAGGCGAAACCCGACTGGCAGATCATCGAGAGCGTAGCAAATGCTATGGGTTATCCGATGTCCCATGGTTCGAGTGCGAAGATCATGGAGGAGATTGCACGGCTGACCCCCATTTACGGGGGAATTCGGCACGATCGTCTGAACCGCCGCAGCCTGCAATGGCCTTGCAGGGACTTGAGCCATTCCGGGACCCCTATTCTCCACGCGGGAAGATTCAGCCGGGGGTTGGGATTGTTTCACCCGGTGATCGACAAACCTCCTGCAGAGCTCCCCTCCGGTTCTTATCCCATCCTCATGACTACAGGCAGAATCCTCGAACATTGGCATACCGGCAGCATGAGCCATCGATCGCACGTCCTGGAGTCCCTTGCGCCCGAAAGCCTGCTGGAGATCAGTCCGGTGGATGCGGCGCAGTTGGGAATAGAGGAGGGAGATGAGGTATCTCTCAGCTCGAGAAGAGGCAAGGTCCGGACCAGGATCCGAAAATCGAATCGTGTAAGCCCCGGCCAGGCGTTCATGCCTTTTCACTGGCGGGAGTCACCGGCAAACGTACTGACCAATCCCGCCTTTGACCCTCTTGCAAAGATCCCCGAATACAAGGTCACCTCGGTAAGGGCCGTTCTCGCGGTGCTGGAGAGGGCGACGGAAGACAACCAGTTTCTCGCCGCCCTGGCTGAAAACCCTTCGGGCGCCCTCAAGTCTTACGATCTCAGCCCTGAGCACAGGGCGGCGCTGGCCGCCGGGGATATCGAAGCCATTGAGAAGTGGATCGGCCCGATGGAGGAGAGGGTCCGGTCATGGCTTCAGACGCGTCTCCGAAGGGAGCGCTGGTAGGGGGGGCCGGCTTTGGAATAACCCTGGAAGGGATGACTGCCAAATCCGAAGCACGAAATCCGAAACAATTTCAAATCACCAAAATCCAAATGACCAAAAACACCGTACTTAGGTATTTTCGTTTCTGTCATTTGAAAATTCAAATTTGAATTTCTTTATTTCGAATTTCGATATCGAGATTCGAATTTTCAGGCGCTCAGGGCTTTGCAGCGTCCGCGCTTAAGCGATGCCTTTTCATCAGTGCTGAAAAATTCGACCGCTGCATCCCCACCCTTTCCGCCGCGTGGGTAATGTTTCCCTCAGCCGTCTTGAGGGCCTTGATCAGGAAGGCCTTTTCGACCTGGGCAAAATCCTCTTCCAGAAGATGTTTCTTGAATGCCCTCAGCTCATCCAGACTCTCCGGTATGGAGTCGAGTCTCGCGGACCGCCTCATCTGCAGGTCTTCCAGCAGGCAGAAAAGATCCAGGGACCGGCGGTCCGCCATGATCACGAGCCGTTCGATCACATTCTTGAGCTGGCGGACATTGCCCGGCCATTCGTAATTGACAAGCATGTTCATGGCATCGTCGGAGAACCCCTGGATGCTCTTTCCGGTTTTTCTGCAGAAATGCCTCAGAAAATAGTAGGCGAGCCTGGGAATATCTTCCTTGCGCTCCCGGAGCGGGGGAAGGAAGATGGGGAAGACATGCAATCGATAAAACAGGTCCTCCCTGAAGAGTTCTTCCCTGACCAGGGTTCTGAGATCCTTGTTAGTCGCCGCGATGATCCGAACATCCGTTTTCCGCACCGAGCTCGTGCCCACCGGCTTGAACTCCTGCATCTCGATCACCCGGAGGAGCTTGGCCTGGATCTCCAAGCCGAGATTTGCAACGTCATCCAGAAAAAGGGTGCCCTTTCGGGCCACTTCGAAGAGCCCGGTGCTGTCCTGATGAGCGCCGGTAAACGCCCCCTTCACATGCCCGAAAAGTTCGCTTTCCACCAGGCCCGAAGCGAGGGTGGTGCAATCGATCGCCAGAAACTTCTGTGCCGCTCTCTGGCTCTGGGCATGAATGGCCCTTGCAAAAAGTTCCTTCCCGGTTCCGCTTTCCCCGGAGAGGAGCACCGTGCTGTCGGTGGGAGCGACCTTTCTGACCTGGTCGAATACCTTAAGGACCACGGGGCTCTCCCCCACAATGTTGCTGAAACCGAAGCGGTCTACAAGCTCCCTGCGCAAGGCCAGGTTTTCCTCGACCAGTCTCTTCTTCTCCAGGGCTTTTTCCACTGCGAGCAGCAGCTGGTCTTCTGAAAAGGGTTTTCCCAGATAATCGAAAGCCCCCTGTTTCATGGCCTCTACCGCATTCGGCACAGTGGAGTAACCGGTCATGACGATCACATAGGTTGACGGCTTCTGCTTGATAGTGGTCCTCAGAATCTCCATTCCGTCCATGTCGGGGAGCTTCATGTCGAGCAGCACCACGTCGAACCGGCCCTCCAAAATCGCCTCGAGGCCGGACCTGCCCGTCATGCACGCGGTGACTGAATAACCGCGTTCTGAAAAGGCCAGCCGGCAAGCCTCACAGATCACGCGTTCATCGTCAATGATGAGAATTCTCGTCGTCATGGATTCGCAACGATGGGCAGGTCCACAGTGAAGCATGACCCCTTCCCCATCTGACTGGTTGCCCCGATATTTCCTTGATGATTCTGGATTATGCCGAAGCTCACCGCAAGCCCCAACCCCGTGCCCTTCGACTTGGTGGAAAAGAAAGGCTCGAAAATTTTCGCCATGTGCTCCGGCGCGATACCGCATCCGGTATCCTCGATCTCGACCCTCACCCAGTCCGGCTCCCTGCGGCTGCGGATCGTGATGGTGCCGTGGGCTCCAATGGATTCCGCGGCATTGATGAGGAGATTCACCAGGACCTGCTGTATTTGACCACCGTCCAGGAGGATGTTGGGGATCTCCCGGGAGAGATCCTTCTGTATCAGAATGTGTTTCAGGTGAAATTCATTTTCCAGAATGGCCAAGGCCTTCTCGATCATCTGGTTCATGGAGGCCATGACCTTTTCAGGCGGCTTGTCCCGCGAGAACTCCAGCAGATCCTGAATGATCTGTTTGCACCGCATGGTCTCACTGATGATGATCTGCAGACCCTCCCGGAGCGGGCCCTCTTGAGGGACCTTCTTCACCAGATTCGTGCTGTAAAGCAGGATGCCGGCCAGGGGATTGTTGACTTCGTGGGCGACCCCTGCTGCCATTCGGCCGAGCGCGGAAAGCTTTTCAGTCTGGATGGCAAGCTGGTGGTACCGGTATCGCTGGTTTTCGATCAGCCTCGCCTTGTCAATGGCCAGGGCGCATTGCTCCGCAATTCCGGTGAGGAAATCCAGCTGCTCTTCCGTAAACCGCCTGTGCTCTGTGAAAAAGACACGGATGATCCCTACCACATGATCCCGGATGGTGAGAGGCAGATCGAGCATCGACTTGATCCCCTCCTCCCGCGCCTCCCGCGGGTACTGAACACGCGGGCTTGTCTGCACGTCGTCGACGATGATGACCTTGTTGAGTCGGCAGAGCTCTGTGATGATCTTTCCGGAGGAAACATGCCCCTTGGAAAGGTATCGCTCGCTCAGGCCGCAGGCTGCGCTCAGCTCCAGCTCATTTGTATCGAGATTGAGGATGCGAAGAACCGCGCCCTTGGCGTTGACGACTTCCGTGGACTTTCTCACCACCAGATCCAGCACCTCCTTGATATCGGAGCTGGTATGCACGGATGTGCTGATATCCCTGAAAATGCGGTAGAAGGCTTCGACACCGGCAAGCTGGTCCATGGGAATCCTCTCTTTGCCGAAGGACAATCCTGGTTCAAACCATCCGCTTCAGGTTGAAGCTCCTGCTCGCCTTTCTCGGTTCAAACCATGGGTGCTGCTCTTACAACTCCCCGGAGATCATGCTGATGAGTGGAATCCGACGGTCGATTCATTTCAGATTGAGGTGGGCTTTGAATGTGAACGAACCTACGGAAGCTCATGGTGATGCTCAGGTTGAAATCTGGCCAGGCCCGCCCGACGCGTAGATGATAAGAAAACTATAGTGGAGGGCCGCATTCCTGTCAATGCTGCGGAGAGAAGAGACACTGCATTCATCGTAAAATCCCCTCTGTCTCCCCTTTCTCAAAGGGGAGGACCGGACTCAGGCTTCCCCTTTGTTGAGAAATCAATGAGGGTACATTTCCGGTCATTTCGGGTGAAAGGTATTGTGTCGCAATCAGCGAGGAACGAGTTTTATGTCATTTCGAACGCAGTGAGAAATCTTAAATGGACAGACCCCAAAGATTCTATTCTCGCTCCGAGGCGCAGAGATACCAAACCTTATAGAGTGTGGGCCTCTGAACGGGGAACCCCCGGATCAACTCCGGAGCAGGCTCTGAACCTTATAGACTTTCTTGCTGTTTTGAACATTGGAGCATTCGGGTTTTGAATTTGTTTCGAATTTCGGATTTCGATATTCGGATTTGAAACATGCCTTTCATCCCGGATCAGTAGAACCTCTCCGGGTCCTCCACTGGAAGTAGAGAGTTTGGTGAGGACTAATTCTTAACGCAGCGCCTTCCGGTCCAGGGTACGGTACTGGATGGCTTCCCCCACGTGCAGAGAGAGGATGCGATCGCTCCCGGCCAGATCTGCTATGGTTCTGGCGATCTTGAGGATCCGGGAATGGGCCCTGGCGCTCAGGCCGAACCGGTTCATCGCCTTCTCCAGCAGATCATTTGACTCCGCATCCAACTCGCAAAACTGCCGTATCTGCCGGCTGTTCATCCGGGCATTGGTGTGGATCTTCATCCGCTGGAATCGGGCAGCCTGGACCTCTCTCGCCTGATTGACCCTGGCCAGGATCTCGTCCGAGCCCTGCCCGTCCCTTAGGGACGAGAGGTCCTTGAACTGGACGGGCGGCACATCCATGTGGATGTCGATACGATCCATAAGGGGACCCGAGATTTTGGAGCGGTAGCGCTGGATCTGCACAAAGGTGCATGTGCACTCCCTCTTTGGGTCACCTAAGAAGCCGCATGGACAGGGGTTCATTGCAGCGACCAGCATGAAGCTTGCAGGGTAGGTCACGGTGGAGCTCGCTCTTGAAATGGTCACCTGCCCGTCTTCAAGGGGCTGGCGGAGCACCTCCAGTACGTTTTTTCTGAACTCAGGCAACTCATCCAGGAACAGCACCCCATTGTGGGAGAGACTCACCTCGCCTGGTTTGGGGATCTGCCCTCCCCCTATCAGACCTGCATCCGAGATCGTGTGGTGGGGCGATCTGAAGGGACGGGAGTGGATCAGCCCATACCCATCGGGCATCATGCCCATGACACTGTAAACCTTCGACGTCTCGAGCGCTTCCTGAAAGCTCAGCTCAGGGAGGATCGTAAAAAGCCGCCTCGCAAGCATGGTCTTGCCGGCGCCCGGGGGGCCTATCATCAGCAGGTTATGTCCTCCTGCAGCAGCGATCTCCATTGCCCTTTTCACGTTTTCCTGGCCCCTGACATCGCCGAAATCCACGTCATCAAAGTCCTTTTGGAAGAGCTTCTCCTTCTCCACATGGAAGGGCTCTATCCTGTTCACTCCCGACAAGGCTTCGACCAATTCGTAAAGGGTCCTCACAGGAAAGATGTCGATACCTTCAACTACTGCAGCCTCGGGCGCATTTTCAGGCGGAAGAAAAATCCCTTTGAGTCCCCTCTCCTTCGCAGTAATCGACATGGGCAGTGCGCCCCTGATCGGCCGCACCATCCCGTCGAGAGCGAGCTCGCCCATCACGAGATAATTCGCGCAGGAACCCTTAGGCACCAGATCCGTAGCCGCAAGAATGCCGAGCGCGATCGGCAGATCAAAAGCGGTTCCCTCCTTCTTGATGTCCGCGGGGGCAAGGTTCACCGTGATTCGATCCGCAGGGAAGTGGTAACCCGAATTCTTGATCGCCGCCTTCACCCTCTCCTTGCTCTCCCGAACCGCGCCTTCGGGCAGACCGACCGTTGCAAAGTTCGGCAGCCCCTGGGAGATGTCGACCTCCACGTCCACGACATAAGCATCGATTCCGATCACCGCAGCGCTGAGAACTTTAGCAATCATCTTCAGTCCCCTTTCCCGGAGTCATTCAGGTAAAGCCGGCCTTGATCGCGGAAGGAAGTCCAATATATCAGAATGCGCTCCGGAAGGCAGGTAAGATTTTTGTGAGGGGCTTTTCGCCGCGATCGAAGGCTCTTCATCCATTCAGTTCAAACGGGTTACCCTGGTCCGACCAGGAATCCCATCTATGCTTTTTTCTTGAAATATCCCGCGGCAAGCCTTAAAACATGAACCCGTAGTAAACAATCCCCTCATAATTTGCGGACTTTGCCCCTTTCTGGTCCGCTGTAGACTATGCTCCTTGCGCTCTGCGCTTTGCACTTTGCGGTTTGATCTTCGCCATGCCCTATGCGCTATGCTCTATGCGGTTCCAGCGGTTTGATCTTCGCCATGCGCCATGCTCTATGCGCTTTGCATTTAAAGCCTGGAAAGATCTTCATGGCATCAAAGAACGGAACGATCCTCCATCCGCCTCAAGATAAGCCCCTCCGGGCCGACTCCTCTACCCCTGCGCCCAATCAAACAACCAAACCGAACAGAGCAGAAGAACGGCAGAGATTCTGGGATGCTTTCAAGGCGTGCCTGGAGGAAAACAGGATACCGCCTGACCGTTTACCCTACTACGTGAGATGGGCAAAGAAGTTCGTCGACTTTCTGCCTGAGAAACGGTTGAAAGCGCGTTCGGCAGAGGACATAAGGGCGTTTCTGGCCGCGCTGTCGCAAAGGGAGGAGATCGCCGATTGGAAGGTGCGGCAGGCGGAATATGCACTGAGGATGCTTTATGAGGCTTTCCTGCCGGCCTATTCCCCCGGGAGGCACGCCTCTGCCGAGCCTTCAAACGCTCCTTCAGATAACAAAGGATCGAAGGCAACGGGTTTTCGCGACCGGGTGCTCCCTGGTGAGGTCGAAAGGAGGTTCCCGGCGGTGGTTGAACGGTTCAGAACCGAGTTGCGCACCCGGCACTATTCCTATCGGACGGAGACTTGCTACCTGGAGTGGATAAGGCGATTCATCGCCTTTCATGACTACGCCGACCCCGAAAGGATCGATCCAGCGGTCGCGGTGAAAGAATATCTCGAGTATCTGGCCTTGAAGCGCGAGATTTCGGCCAGTACCCAGAATCAGGCTCTCAACGCTTTGGTCTTCTTCTACGGGCAAGTCCTTAAAATTGAAATCGGGGAAATGGGGGAATTTGCCAGGGCAAAGAGGCCTCAACGGTTACCTGAAGTTCTGACCAGGGACGAAGTTGAAACTCTTCTTTCCGGGATGGACGGGGTCACCGGGTTGATGGCAGGGCTATTGTATGGCGGCGGCCTTCGCCTCATGGAGTGTGTCCGATTGCGGGTGAAGGATGTCGACTTT
>Ga0209163_1001493_pt1 | contig 24982 bp, 18 predicted proteins | sample MTBAKSrepl2MetaG_FD_187457 | JGI IMG/M metagenome (GOLD analysis project Ga0209163, IMG submission 187457) | Enrichment culture microbial communities om Arthur Kill intertidal strait, New Jersey, USA, that are MTBE-degrading - MTBE-AKS2 (Arthur... | ecosystem: Environmental > Aquatic > Marine >...
TGAATGACAAAGAGTTGCTGTTGAAAGTGATTATGGCAAATGGGAATGTATACTACGGAACTTTAAAAAGTAACTTACATTACTATGACACATAGCCTCCATTGTCCATCGTCCATTGTCCATTGTCCATCGTCCATTGTCCATCGTCCATCGTCCATTGTCCATTGTCCATCGTCCATCGTCCATTGTCCATTGTCCATCGTCCATAGTCCATCGTCCATTGTCCATTGTCCATCGTCCATCGTCCATTGTCCATTGTCCATCGTCCATTGTCCATTGTCCATCGTCCATTGTCCATTGTCCATCGTTCATTGTCCATCGTCCATTGTCCATTGTCCATCGTCCATCGTCCATTGTCCATTGTCCATCGTCTATGGTCTATTATCTATTTTTCTTATCTTTGTTCATCAAAATTATCACCAAATGTCAAAAACCGCATTAATTACAGGTATTACCGGTCAGGATGGTGCATACCTTGCTGAATATTTACTCGGAAAAGGATATATAGTACATGGAATTAAACGTCGAAGTTCCATGTTCAATACGGGGAGAATAGATCATTTATACCAGGATCCGCATGAGAAGGTGAAGAAGTTCATTCTTCATTACGGTGACCTTACCGATTCAACAAACCTGATACGTATTGTCCAGGAGATACATCCGGATGAGATCTATAACCTTGGCGCCCAGAGTCATGTCCAGGTTTCTTTTGAAACGCCGGAATACACTGCCAATTCTGATGCCCTCGGAACATTGAGAATGCTTGAAGCCATACGGCTGCTCGGACTGGAAAAGAAAACTAAGTTTTACCAGGCTTCTACAAGTGAGTTGTTTGGAAAAGCACAGGAGATACCACAAACGGAAAGAACTCCTTTCTATCCGCGGAGTCCTTATGGAGTGGCAAAACTTTACGGATACTGGATAACAGTAAATTACAGGGAAGCTTATAATATTTTTGCCTGTAACGGGATACTGTTTAATCATGAATCACCTATCAGGGGAGAAACATTCGTTACCCGCAAGATAACACGCGCAGTGGCGCAGATTGTGCTGGGAATGAGTAAGAAGCTTTATATCGGAAATCTATCCGCCAAAAGGGACTGGGGACATGCAAAGGATTATGTAAAAGCAATGCACATGATCCTGCAACAGGAAATACCGGAAGATTTTGTAATTGCTACAGGGATAATGACAGAAGTAAGGGAGTTTATCAGAATGGCCTTCAGGGAAGCAGGAGTGGAAATTGAATTCAAAGGTAAAGGAATTGACGAAAAAGGGTATATATCAGGTATTTCCCGGCTTCCTGAAAATAGCGTGCTAAGTAAAAATGATATTGGAAAATGTGTGGTTGAAGTTGACACCGATTATTTCCGCCCTGCAGAAGTAGATGTGCTTATCGGGAATGCCGAAAAAGCCAGGCAGAAACTGGGATGGCAACCTGAACATACACTGCAGGAACTGGTTAAGGAGATGGTGGAGAGTGATTTGGAACTGGTGGGGAGGGAGATGAGGTGGTTGGGGTAGGGGGTTAATGGGTTAATGGGTTAATGGGTTATTGGGTTAATGGGTTATTAGGTTATTAGGTTATTAGGTTATTAGGTTATTGGATTATTAGGTTATTTCCACGTGTGGGGGCAAAAATACACCGAAGGCAACACGAAGCACACAAAATATTATTAATCAGGAATATAAACTTTGTGTCCTTTGTGTATACTTCGTGTCCTTTGTGGTAAAAAAACATTTATAATACAACCTCCAGACAATTTATCTCGAAATCACGTTATTTTAATGAATTAAATCCCAAATTTTAAACCATGATATTAAAATCAGAAAAAATATATCTTGCAGGTCATACCGGGCTTGTTGGATCAGCTTTGCTGAGGAAGTTAACTGAAAAAGGATATAATAATATTATCTTCAGAACCATTGATGAGCTTGATCTGAAAAACAGCATAAAAACAGAAGAGTTTTTCAGGAAAGAGAAACCTTCTTACCTTTTTCTTGCAGCTGCAAAAGTTGGAGGGATAATTGCCAATAATACCTACAGGGCTGATTTTATTTATGAGAACATACAAATCCAGAATAATATAATTATTAATTCCTGGAAATATGGTGTGAAAAAACTCATATTCCTTGGCAGTTCATGTATCTATCCTAAAAATGCACCCCAGCCATTAAAAGAAGAATATCTGCTTACATCTGAACTGGAATATACCAACGAACCTTATGCAATTGCAAAAATTGCCGGAATAAAAATGTGTGAAGCATTTAATCTGCAATATGGGACGAATTTTCTTTGTGTCATGCCCACAAATCTTTTTGGACCCAATGATAATTTTGACCTGGAGCGATCACATGTTCTTCCTGCAATAATACGCAAACTGCATTTGGGTAAATGCCTGATGCATAATGATATGGCGGCGATAAGAAAAGATTTGGACAAATTACTTGTGGAAGGAATGGATGGCAAAGCCGGAGATGAAGAAATTCTTAAGAAACTTTCCAGGTATGGAATTCATCGTGATAATAGCGGAGTTACGGTTCAATTCTGGGGGACAGGTATGCCAAGAAGAGAATTTTTACATTCCGATGATCTGGCTGATGCATGTATCTTTATCTTTGAGAATCTCAATTTTCCCGACCTGATTGAAGATCCGGCCATGCTTAAAGCCGAGGTGAAAAATATACGGAATACGCATATAAACATTGGAAGGGGTGAGGATATCACTATTAAGGATCTGACGACACTGGTTGCGGAAATAACAGGATACCAGGGAAAAATCGGATGGGATCCATCACGGCCCGACGGCACAATGCAAAAACTTATGGATGTTTCAAAACTTACACGGCTTGGATGGAAACCTGCACTAAGCCTCGAAGAAGGGATCAGAATAGTGTATGAAGGATATAAAAAACAGAGATCCTGAGCTGCTTTCCTATAATCCGGGTATTACCAGCAAACTTTGATTATGCTTCATTTTTTCAGCAAATCTCTGCTCCCATAATTCTTTATATTCCGGGTTCTGGTAATAACGCGCCGCCCTGCGGATGAGAAGTCCTAACCTGTTTTCTACTCCTTCCCATCCACCAATCTGCTCCCATTTCCAGAAATCTTCTTTTCCAAGATAAGAAATTAAAAAATCAAGAGCTTGTTGTAATGACCCTCCCTCAGGATTAACATATTTGAAAATATCCACACCAACTTTCAACCCTGTTTCACCTGCGTCGAAGAAATTTTCCAGGTTAAAAACGGAATATCCAAAAGCATTGGTACGGATAAGCTCTTCCGGCTGGCTTCCGTCAGCCTTGATCATAGGATTAATTCTTAGCACTGGCATATCACTGAGCTTTTGAATTGTATAATCCTGATTACCCAAATAGAAAGCAATACTGCTCACAACAACATCATAAGCCACAGAATGATTGTTGGGATGGACATTCTCATCTTTACCATGCTTACTCGTAATAAGCCATTCATGAAAATCAGCAAACCAGGTTTTTATTTCTTCCTGTTCTTCATTACTTAATGCTCCTGATGTCTGTAAAAGAGCTATTGCGTTGACCAGTTCAAACATCCTGCGGACATCTATTATCCCAATACCTCTTCCTTCTGTAATTCCCGGAATACCTTGTGCATATTTCAGATGAGGATTCATTTTAGTTTCCGGATCAATAAACCAGGTGCGCATAAATTGTGCTGCTCTTTCTGCATATTGTATCTCTTCAGTAAAAAACCAGGCAAGTGACAGGTTGCAGATAGCATGTATAAAACTTCCGAGTTGTAATTTATCAACGGTCAGGTTATCAGGGTTAGTAACTCCGTCCCGGCGAATATAAGGTAATCCGTCAGGTTTATCAGGATCAGGCCACCAGTATGGCCCGATGCTCATGTAATCATTTTTTGTCCCTCCGGGAGGTACCCGGTCTTTATACGTAACAGAATAGGGACCACGCTCCAGCTCAGCATTGGCAAGTTTTATTAAAGTTTCAAATGCAGGAGTAAAAACAGAAGATGTATTCCTCAAATCATTTTTTACCTGTTTCATGTAATTTATATCCCATCCTGACAGTTTTGCTTCCTGTGTTCTGCCATTACAGGAAGTAATCAGGAAAATAACAGCTAATGTAAAGTAATTCAAATAGTTCACTTTGATATATTTAAGTTTGACAATCGATTGCATAAATATATAAAAAATTACAAAATCGTAATCTCCTAAAGTAAAATTAGTTACAATAAAACTTCATTATTATTTAACCTGTATTAAATATAAATTTACTTTTCCAATTTATTAAGTTTAATTTTGCTGCTTACAACATTTACAGTCGTTTAATTTTTTTATGCAAAAGTCAATAAAATCCTCTCTTTTAAGGGATCTGCTCCCGGGCTTAATTCCTCTCTTTGTTTTTATTGTAGCGGATGAAATATGGGGAACCATAATTGCTTTGTACATTGCAATTGTATTCGGACTGGCGGAATTATTGTTTACATACCTTCGTTCAGGGAAATTTGAAAAATTCATCTTGTTCGATATCGGATTACTGACCCTCCTTGGCCTGGTATCAGTGCTTTTCAATAATGATGTTTTTTTCAAACTGAAACCTGTGGTGCTTGAAGGTATATTACTAATAATTATCGGCTTTTCAGGTTATGGTCGGAAAAATTATATCCTGGAAATGTCGGGAAGGTATTTTAAACATGTAAAACTTTATCCTTCTGCCACGGTTAAACTGAACAAAAGTCTGCGCATTTTATTCTGGATAATACTTGCTCATATAATACTTGTTCTTTTTAGTGTTTTCTTTATGTCAACAAGAGCATGGGGATTTATCAGTGGTGTGTTATTTTATCTGCTGGTATTGGGATACTTTGCTTTTGAGATGCTGAATGCATTTATACAAAACAGGAAACTTAAAGGGGAAGAAGTAGTACCTGTTGTTGATGAAAATGGCGCTATAACAGGAAAAGCAATAAGATCAGCATTACATTTCAATCCTGAAAATAAATTATTGCACCCTGTTGTACACCTTCATGTTTTTAACAGGAAAGGAGAGATATATTTACAGAAAAGACTGAACACCAAACTTATTCAACCAGGTAAGTGGGATACAGCGGTAGGAGGACATATCTCCTGGGGAGAAACACTGGAAGAAAGCCTGAAAAGAGAAACTTTTGAAGAGATTTCACTCCGCGATTTCAAACCTGTTTTTACCGGAAAGTATATTTGGGAGACCGAGGCAGAAAAAGAACTTGTTTATATGTTTATTACTGTAACTGACAATATACCTGTATTTAATCCTGATGAAATTTCTGAAGGGAAATTCTGGACAATTAAAGTGATTGAACATAACATGAATAAGGGTATCTTTACTCCCAACCTTGAAAAGGAAATCGGGTTGTTACGAGAATCAGGATTTTTTTTAAATTAATTTGAGTTCGATATAAATTTAATTTTTACAATTATTCCGGGCTGAAAGCCCAGATTAATTCAGCCCAATGGCAACGCCTTGGGTATAAGGATCAAAATAATAATTTCCCTTTGGGGCTGTCTCATAAGTCAAAATATGTTTAACCACAAAGTACACAAAGGGCAACGCAAAGTATTGTATATCATAAATATATACTTTGTGTCCTTCGTGCATACTTTGAGTCCTTCGTGGTAAAATAACATTTATGAGACAGCCCCAAAGGGAATAGGGGGATAATCATATTTAACCCAAGGCGTTGCCATTGGGCTGAATTAAATAGCCCTTTCAGGGCAAAATACCATACAAATCCAAATAAGTTAGTATTTTTAAATCATATTGATTAAAAAAATATTTTTATGTCGAACTTACCTTAAATTAGTAAAAGATAAATAAAATGATTAACCACGAAGAACACAAAGGTGTTCACAAAGGAATTAAAAAATTATAAACTATGACAAGAGAAAGAAAAAACAAAAAAGAAAATATCCTGAATAAGGAAATACTCACCAATAAAATTACCGGTATTTTCTCCAATAATCCGGGTAAAATCTTTAATTACAAACAGTTATCAAAATTCCTGGGTATAAAAGATCAGAATTACAGGCAACTGGTTGTCCAGGTTCTCGGGGAGCTTAAGAGTAGTGAACAACTGGAGGAGATCAGTACGGGGAGATTTAAATTCAAACCGAGGGCAGGATATGTTACGGGCAGGATTGATATGACACAGCATGGGTATGCGTATGTGATATCAGAAGAGGTTGAAGATGATGTGTTTATTGCCCGGAACCTGCTGCATTCTGCTTTAGACGGTGACCTGGTGAAGGTATATGTATTTCCACGGAGAAGCAGGGATACGCGTTATGAGGGTGAAGTGATACAGATCATTGAAAGAGCCCGTGATTCATTTGTGGGAACAGTTGAAATTTCGAAACATTTTGCCTTCCTTATCACTGATAATAAGAAAATGCCCTATGATCTGTTTATTCCCCTTGACAAACTGAAAGGAGTTAAGAACGGGCAGAAAGCCATTGCCAGGGTGGTGGAATGGCCTGCAGGAATGAAAAATCCGGTTGCAGAGATTGTTGAAGTCCTGGGAAATCCGGGAGAGAATGATGTGGAGATGCACGCCATACTAGCAGAATTTGATCTCCCTTTTCGCTTCAAACCAGAATTAAATACTGAAGCAGAAAAGATCAGTGAACAGATCACGGAAAAAGATATTTCAGAAAGAAAAGATTTCAGGAAAGTTCCGACATTTACTATAGATCCCGAAGATGCAAAAGATTTTGATGATGCCTTGTCACTCAAAAAACTGACTAACGGAAATTTTGAAGTCGGAGTGCATATTGCAGATGTTTCTCACTATGTGAAACCAAAATCCGTTATCGATGCTGAAGCTTATGAGAGGGGGACATCGATTTACCTGGTTGACAGAACTATTCCCATGTTGCCTGAAAGGATTTCCAATCATATTTGCTCCCTGGGTCCCGACCAGGATAAACTCTGTTATTCTGCCGTCTTTGAAATAAATGATAATGCAGATATAATCAATGAGTGGTTTGGAAGAACAATCATAAGATCACAAAGAAGATTTAATTACGAAGAAGCCCAGGAGATAATTATGGGAAAGAATGGTGATATGAAAGAGGAAATACTTCAATTACATACACTGGCACAGATTTTAAAACGAAGAAGATCAGAACAGGGATCTATTGGATTTGACAAGGTAGAGGTAAAATTTCACCTGGATGATAAAGGATTCCCTACAGGAGTATTTTTCAGGGAACAGAAAGAATCGAATCAGTTGATAGAAGAATTTATGCTTCTCGCAAACAAAAGGGTTGCGGAGTTTATACATAATGGTTGCGTTTATCTTCAGGATAAAAAGAATGTTGAAAATAAGAGGGAAAAAACAGGAAAGGGGAAGATATTCGTTTACAGAATTCACGATCGGCCTGATGCCCAAAAGCTTGAATCATTTTCAAAATTTGTAAGAAAATTCGGATATTACCTTGACATGGGGCAGGGGAAGAAAGCAGCACTGTCGCTTAATAAGCTTCTCGATGATGTGGAAGGGAAAAAGGAACAAAATGTTATAGAAAACCTTGCTCTCCGGGCTATGGCGAAAGCAAAGTATTCTACAACAAATATCGGCCATTACGGACTTGCTTTTCCCTATTATACTCACTTTACTTCCCCGATAAGAAGATATCCTGATCTGATGGTGCATCGTCTGCTGAACCATTATATGAATAACGGGGAGCAGAAAAGTAAGATAAAATACGAAAAGAGATGTGATCATGCCTCCGATATGGAACGCAGAGCAATGGAAGCTGAACGGGCATCAGTGAAATACAAGCAGGTAGAATTCATGAAGGACAAGGTCGGACAGACATTTAAAGGCATAATCTCCGGGCTGACTAACTGGGGTATTTATGTGGAAATTATCGAGAATAAATGTGAAGGAATGGTCAGCTTACAAAGTCTTGTAGATGATTTTTACGAATTTGACGAGGAAAATTATGTCCTCAAAGGCCGGTATAGCAATAAAACATTCCAGCTGGGAGATGAGATCGATATCGAAGTGAAAAATGTGAACATGGCTAAAAGACAACTTGATTTTGGTTATATAGGAGAATAAAATTTTTAAAATAAAAGGGGATGATTCCACTCCGAAAAGTCAGATTTACGATTTTCAATGGTTTACCCCCCAGCCCCCTAAAGGGGGAGCAATTAAAAATTAGCAACTTACAAAAAGTCCCCCTTGGGGGATATAGGGGGAATAATTTTTTGGAGTAGACTCAAACAGATTTTTCTTAAATTTGCACAAAAAAATGCAACGAACCGTAATTTTTATTTTACTGGTTGTTATGCTCTCATTCTGTTCGGATGAATTTTCCAGGTTTCACCGCCGTCATACAATTCCCAGGAATAAATTTGTAGCTATCCTTTCTGAAATTCATATAATGGAAGCTATCACCGGTAAATCTGAATATTACAGAAAATACTCCTCAAAAGACACTCTTGATATTTATATTCATATTATTGAAAAATATGGATATACCAGGGAAGAATTTGATTCTACAGTTGCATCCTACTCACGAAGTCCTGAAAGGTATGAAAAAGTGTATAACGAAGTATTGATGAAACTGAATTATATGCTGGATACTCTCCGAAAGAATGATCCGCAATTTCAACATGATCAGATGGAGGATTAATATATATCTATGGAATTAAGAAGGATATCGGCACATTACATTTTCCCGGGACATATAAATATTCTGAAATACGGGATCATCGAATTTGATACTACAGGCCGGATCACTGATCTCATTGATACAGGGGGAGTATTTAATGAAACTGCAGGACTTGAATTTTATAGCGGAATACTCACACCGGGATTTATCATTTCTCCTTTCTTAAAGGATCTTTCAGAATTAACTAATGATATTCCTGACTTTCCATTTATAGGAGAATTTTTTACATGGCTGGGCAGCATAATGAAAGTAAGGATCGCTGAGGATAGTGTTGAGTCACAAAGAATTTTACAGTACATTATGATCCTCCAGGAAAATTATCCTACTGCAGGACTGAACGAACTGATCTCCAAAGTAACTTACGAAGCAGCATGTACTTTTGGCATCCAGCATGAGTACGGATCGTTTCTGCCGGGAAGAAAACCGGGCATAAACCTCCTTACACACCTGGATATGCAAAAATTAAGAATTACAGAAGATACAAAAGTGTTGGGAATTGTATGAAATAATTTTTAATGATCACCAGGTCCCCCGATACATTAATTAAAAAGTCAATCCAATGAAGTCATCATCACCCAAAGAACTGGCTGCATTTATTGCGCTGATTATAGCATCATTGTTTGCAGGAACAATATTTTTCCTCGACCTGTTTCACCTGGAAAGATTATGGCAGGCAGTTGCCGTTGCCTTATTACTTTTCTTCAGTATAACTTATTTTATTGTATATTATACACTTACAAATTTTATATTCGAAAAAATCCAACCTATATATAAAACTATTCATGAATATACTCTTTCTCAGAAGGAATTTAAAAAACAACTCGATAAAGACATAATTTCTCATGTTAATAAGGAAGTCGAGGATTGGGCAGATAAAAAGACGAAAGAAATAAAGAAACTTAAACAATTGGAGAAATACCGGAAAGATTTTCTTGGTAATGTGATGCATGAATTGAAAACCCCTGTGTTCAATATTCAGGGATACGTGTTGACTTTACTTGACGGAGGACTCGAGGATCCTACGATAAACAGGCTTTACCTGGAAAGAACGGAGAGAAGTATTAACAGGATGATCTCTATCGTTGAAGACCTGGAATCAATTTCAAGGCTCGAATCCGGAGAGTTAAAACTTGTTATGGAAGAATTTGATATAGTCAGGCTGGTGGAAGAAGTGTTTGAAATGCTTGAGATCAGGGCGAAACAGAAAGGTATAAAACTCAGCTTTTCTTCAAATTATAATAAACCTGTTAAAGTGGTAGCTGACAGGAGAAAAATTCATGAGGTAATGAATAATTTGCTGATCAACTCAATTAATTATGGTAAAAAACCGGGAAAAACTATTGTTTCTTTTATGGATATGGGTCAGAGTTTACTGGTGGATGTGAGTGATAATGGTATTGGTATACCTGAAAAAGACATCCCCAGGATCTTCGAAAGGTTTTTCAGAACAGACAAATCAAGATCCCGTGACCAGGGGGGCACAGGTCTGGGACTTTCCATTGTAAAACATATTATAGAAGCACATAACCAGACTATTAACGTAAGAAGCATACCTGGTAAAGGCAGTTCTTTTGTTTTTACGCTGAGTAAGAATAAATAATGAGCCCATTCTGAAAAGGTTTAATCTTAATTTTGAAAGTTTACCCCCCCAACCCCCTAAAAGGGGGAGAGTCTATAAACCAGCAACTTGCAAAGTCCCCCTTGGGGGATATAGGGGGAATTAACTTTTCAGAGCAAACTCGAAAGAGATATCTTTAATCCACCTCAATCCACCTCCATTCCATCCCTTCTTTTCCATCTTTCACTTCGATACCTATTTTTTGAAGTTGTTCACGTATCCGGTCTGAAGTTGCAAAGTCTTTTTTTTCTTTTGCTTCCTGTCTGAATGTGAGGATCATGTCAACCAGCTTACTGGTTCTGTCATTGTCCTGTCCTGATGTTTCTTTCCTTAGGCCTAATATATCATAAATAAAAGAATTCATAAATGAGGAAAGTTCTGAAAGATCATCAGCAGAGATTTTTTCTTTTCCTTCTTTAAGCAGGTTGATGATCCTGACAGTATCGAAAAGTATTGCTATGGCCCCCGGAGTGTTCAGGTCATCGCTCATGGCGTTATAACATTGATCTTTTATTTCTGTGATATTAACAGTAGATTGGGGAGATTCTTTGATCCTGTTAATAGTATCGGTTGCTTCCATAAGTCGCTGAAGACCTTTTTCTGCAGCCTGGAGTGCCTCGTTTGAAAAATCCAGTGTTCCCCTGTAATGTGCCTGGAGGATAAAGAATCTTATGGTCATTGGAGAATATGCTTTGGTAAGGATCTTATGGGAACCTGAAAACAGCTCATCAAGAGTAATAAAGTTACCCAGCGATTTACCCATTTTTTGCCCGCCAATAGTGATCATATTATTATGCATCCAATATCGTACTGATCCTTTACCATTTGCAGCTGTTGTCTGAGCAATTTCGCATTCATGGTGAGGGAACAGGAGATCCATTCCGCCTCCGTGGATATCAAAAACTTTACCGAGATATTTTTCCGACATCGCTGAACATTCTACATGCCATCCGGGGAAGCCTTCACTCCAGGGAGAAGGCCATCTCATTACATGGGAAGGATCTGCTTTTTTCCAGAGAGCAAAATCGAGGGGACTGTGCTTTTCTGATTTGCCTTCCAATTCTCTTGTATTAGTAAGGAGTTCATCTGTTTTCCTGCCGGATAAACTTCCGTAATTATGAACTTTACTGTATTTCTGAACATCAAAATATACAGATCCGTTAGATTCATAGGCATAACCGGCATCAAGTATTTTTTTTACCATTTCCTGCTGTTCTATAATATGTCCTGAAGCCTGGGGCTCAATTGAAGGAGACAGTACATTCAATAATTGCATGTTATAATGGTAACGGTTAATATAATGCTGGACGATTTCCATAGGTTCCAACTGTTCAAGCCGGGCTTTTTTCCCGATTTTATCTTCACCTTCATCAGCATCATTTTCAAGGTGCCCTACATCAGTGATGTTTCTAACATACCTGACTTTATATCCCAGGTATTTCAGGTATCTGAACAGCAGATCAAAGGTTATTGCCGGCCTGGCATGACCAAGATGAGCATCGCCATATACTGTAGGACCACAGACATATAAACCCACATGAGGGGGATTCAGGGGTATGAAAATTTCTTTTTTCCGGGTAAGGGTATTATAGATAGTAAGCTTATCCATTATATGGTGGTTATCTGTTATCTGAATTGTTTGCTAAAGAGGTTGAGACAACCTGCTGTTTTAATATTTTCGCAATATATTTCCCAATAATATCAAACTCAAGATTAACTACAGTGCCAACTTTAAAAGTATGGAAATTTGTAACATGATAAGTATAGGGTATTATGGCAACTTCAAACGAATGTTCTTTAGAATTGACAACAGTAAGGCTTACCCCGTTTACGGATATAGAACCTTTTTCTACCGTTAAATATTCCTCATTAACAGGAGTGTATTCAAAACTGAAGTACCAGCTTCCTTCAGATTCGCGGATACCCATACAAATAGCGGTTGTATCAACATGTCCCTGAACTATGTGACCATCCAGACGTCCATCCATTCTCATGCTCCTTTCAAGGTTTACCTTATCCCCTGGTTGTAATAACCCGAGATTTGATTTAAGCAGAGTCTCTTTTACAGCTGTCACAGTATAATTGTTTTCTTCCTTTGCAACCACCGTAAGGCAAACCCCGTTATGAGAAATACTCTGGTCTGTTTTCAGCTCATCAACAAATGAACAGGCCATGCTTATGTGTATATTTTCCTTTTCCTTTTCGATTTTTACAACAGTAGCAGTTTCTTCAACAATTCCTGAGAACATAATGATATGATTTTTTATGAGTTAACTTTATCTTCACATGGTAAAAGATCAGCGGGATCCTTCAAATACCCGGAATCTTCATCAGATCTTTTACAACAGGTAAAGGTAAAAAATAATTAAAAAGTAAAATATAAAGTACAAAGTTACGATTTTTCAGGGAGAAACAGACCTGTCCTGTCCGTTTCCCAATAAGAACAGGAAAGTAATCCTCCATTCCCCCTGCTCATCTTTTCAAAACCATTTTTTTTTCTAACTTTGGGGGATTTTTATATAACTGTTTTAAAGAAGTTTAAGAATGGAAAGAAAGTTCCATGAATATAAGAACTTTGACCTTGCTGTTATCAACAGGGAAATGCTTGAAATATGGAGGAAAGAAAATACATTTCAAAAGAGTATTTCTAACCGTGAAAATGCGCCTGATTTCGTATTCTATGAAGGGCCTCCTTCTGCTAATGGTAAACCTGGCATTCATCATGTAATTTCCCGTACCATTAAAGATATTATATGTCGTTTTAAAACACTGGAAGGATATAAAGTCCTGAGAAAAGCCGGCTGGGACACTCATGGGTTACCTGTAGAACTTGCTGTTGAACAGATGCTGGGCATTACCAAGGAAGATATTGGCAGGAAAATTTCCATTTCTGATTACAATAATGCGTGTAAAAAGGAAGTGATGAAATATACCCGGGAGTGGGAGGATCTTACAGACAAGATGGGATACTGGATAGATATGCATGATCCGTATATCACTTATGACAACAGGTATATTGAGACCTTATGGTGGTTGCTAAATGAAATGTTCAAAAAAGGGCTTCTTTACAAGGGATATACTATTCAGCCTTATTCGCCTGCTGCAGGTACAGGATTAAGCACTCATGAACTGAATCAGCCCGGATGTTACAGGGACGTTAAAGATACTACCTGTACTGCGATGTTTAAAGTTATCAGGAATAAAGGATCAGAATTTCTGTTTGAAAATACTGATTCTCCGGTGTTTATTCTTGCATGGACGACTACTCCGTGGACTCTGCCCTCAAACACTGCTTTAGCTGTGGGAGCAAATATAACATACCTGAAAGTCAGGACTTTCAATCCTTATAGCGGAAATCCGGCAACTGTCATTCTCGCCAAAGATCTGTTCAATGTATATTTCCCGGATAAAAATGCAGGATTAAAGCCGGAGGAGTACGTCCCGGGAGATAAAAATGTTCCTTACAGGGTATTGGCTGAGTTTCCCGGTATTCAGTTAAAAGACATCCGGTATGAACAACTCCTGAAATGGGTAGATCCCGGAGAAAACGCTTTTAAAGTTATTACAGGTGATTTTGTGACCACAATGGAAGGTACTGGTATTGTTCATATCGCTCCCACTTTCGGTGCCGATGACCTTTGGGTAGCCAGGGAAAATAATATCAATGCACTTACGGTTCTGGATAATGAAGGCACAGCGTGTCCACTTGTTGACAGACGGGGGAGATTCTTCCGCCTGGAAGATATGGATCCCGAATTCGTCCGCACTAAAGTTAATGAAGAAAATTATCGGGAATTTGCCGGAAGATTTGTTAAAAATGAATACGATGAAAGTATCCCGGAGGATGCTGTAACTGTGGATGTTGACATTGCCGTTCATCTAAAACTCAATGACAAGGTCTTTAAAATAGAAAAACATATTCATAACTATCCGCATTGCTGGCGTACAGATAAACCAGTACTTTATTATCCCCTTGATTCCTGGTTTATCAGGACTACTTCAATGAAAGACAGGATGATAGAACTGAATAATACTATAAACTGGAAGCCGGAATCCACAGGTACCGGGAGATTCGGGAAATGGCTTGAAAACCTGGTCGACTGGAACCTCTCACGTTCAAGATTCTGGGGAACCCCTTTACCTATATGGGTTTCTGAAGATAAAAAGGAGATGACCTGTATTGGCTCAGTGATTGAGCTAAAACAGGAAATTGAAAAGTCTGTTAAAGCAGGTTACATGAGTAATAACTTTCTGTCAGAATTTAAAAAAGGAGATTTTTCTGATGAAAATTATGGCTTTTTCGATCTGCACAGGCCTTTTGTAGATGAAATAATACTGGTAAGTCCTTCCGGGAAAAAGATGTTCCGTGAACCTGATCTTATTGATGTATGGTTTGATTCAGGAGCCATGCCTTATGCCCAGGCACACTACCCTTTTGAGAATAAGGATAGCTTCAGTCATTTCTTCCCTGCTGAATTTATTGCAGAAGGAGTAGATCAGACAAGAGGATGGTTCTTTACTCTTCACGCAATTGCAGTGTTGCTTTTCGATAGTGTTTCATTTAAGAATATTATCTCAAATGGACTAGTATTGGATAAGAATGGAAATAAAATGTCGAAAAGATTAGGGAATGCCGTTGATCCTTTCGTTACCATTGAAAAGCATGGTTCAGATCCACTTCGCTGGTATATGATGACTAACTCCCAACCCTGGGATAACCTGAAGTTTGATGAAAGCGGACTGGATGAAGTAAAAAGAAAGTTTTTCGGGACCTTGTATAACACGTATTCATTTTTTGCTTTATATGCAAATATAGATGGTTTTATGTACCGGGAAAATGAAATTCCTGTAGAAGAAAGACCGGAAATAGATCGTTGGATAATTTCCCTTCTGAATTCACTGGTAAAGGAAGTTAAAGCAAACTACGATGATTATGAAATTACCAGGGCAGGAAGACCCATACAGGATTTTGTGATTGATAATCTCAGTAACTGGTATGTGCGGTTGAACAGGAAAAGATACTGGGGTGGAGGATATACACAGGATAAAATCGCAGCTTACCAGACACTTTATACCTGTCTTGAAACAGTTGCCATTTTAGCTTCTCCCATAGCACCATTCTACATGGATAAAATCTTCAGGGAACTGAATGCCGTTACCCGCAGACATAAAGTTGATTCAGTGCATCTTACAGGTTTCCCTGTTTTTAACGAAAGTCTTATAGATAAAGATCTTGAAGAAAGGATGGAGATTGCACAGATTGTGTCGTCTATGATCCTGAGCCTGAGGAGACGTGTAAATATAAAGGTACGTCAGCCTCTTAACAGGATGATGATCCCTGTGCCTGAAAAAGGATTTATTGAGAAATTTGAATCGGTAAAATCCCTGATCCAATCAGAAGTAAATGTGAAAGAAGTGCAGTTTATCAAAGATACTGAAGGGATATTAGTTAAGAAGATCAAACCTGACTTTAAAAAACTGGGGCCTAAGTTCGGAAGCAGGATGAAAGAGATCTCCGGGAAGCTGGCAGGTATGGGAAACAGTGAAATCAACCGTTTTGAGACAGAAGGAAGCTATACTTTAAATATCGGGGGAGAAAAGGTTGTTATCAATATCGATGATGTTGAAATTATTTCAGAGGATATTCCCGGCTGGCTTGTTGCAAATGAAGGGAAGTTAACAGTTGCCCTGGATATTACAATAAATGAGGATTTAAAATATGAAGGCATTGCAAGAGAATTTGTAAATCGCATTCAGAATATCCGTAAAGAAAGTGGTTTTGATGTCACGGATAAAATTAAGATTGAAATATGTAAACATGACGCAATTAATGAAGCAATACTGAGATTTAGTGAATATATTGGTTCCCAAACACTTGCCGGGAAAATTGATCTTGTGGATAATGTAAATGGGAATGGGAAAGAAATAGAAATAGATGAAGATATAAAAACAATGATAAAAATTGTAAGGATATCTTAATAACATAGCCTTATTAATAAAAAATGCTTATTTTTAGGAAAATTAAATTTTAAATGCCATGGCTGAAAAGACGAGATATTCAGATGAAGAACTGGAGGAGTTCAGGCAGATCATCCTTCAGAAGCTTGAGAAAGCCAAGCAGGATTATGAGTTATTGAAGAGCTCAATAACTTTGAGTGATAACAACGATATCCAGGATACTTCCCCCACTTTTAAAGTGCTGGAGGAAGGTGCAGCAACACTTTCCAAGGAAGAAGCCGGTAAACTGGCTCAGCGTCAGCAGAAGTTTATCCAACATTTACAGGCAGCCCTTGTAAGAATTGAGAATAAAACTTATGGTATCTGCCGTGAGTCAGGTGTGCTCATACCTAAAGAGAGACTGCGTGCTGTTCCTCATGCAACTTTATGTATTGATGCAAAAGAAAAAGGTGTTCGTTAGTGTATATTCCTCAATAAAAATAATTCAGGCCTCTCTACCGGTAAGATCTATAGCCTCATTATTGATCTTATAGAGGTTTGTGTTTTTATTACTTTATTCGTCGGATTAAATCAGAAGATATATAATGACAGCAGGACGTAAAGCAATTCTAACTATTTCTCTGATACTTATTGCGGATCAGATACTGAAGATTATCATCAAGACAAATATGTACCTGTACCAGGATATTCTTGTATTAGGCAATTGGTTTATAATCAAATTCATCGAAAACAACGGGATGGCTTTTGGTATTGATCTTCCCGGTGACTACGGGAAAATGATCCTGAGTATATTCAGGATCATTGCAGTTATTGGTATCGGTTTTTATTTGAACCATCTTATAAAACTGAAATCACCCATCGGGTTGATAATTTCAGTTTCAATGATAATGGCCGGAGCATTTGGAAATATAATCGACAGCCTGTTTTATGGATTGATTTTTTCTGACTCCACTCCATATTCTTTGGCTGTTCTTTTTCCGGAAGGAGGAGGATATTCATCATTTCTCCACGGAAAGGTAGTGGATATGTTTTATTTTCCGATTGTAAGGGGAAATTATCCTCATTGGTTTCCCATAATGAGAGGTCAGTCATTTGAATTTTTTCGCCCGGTTTTTAATATAGCAGACTCATCCATAACTGTTGGAGTAGCAATCATTCTGATTTTTCAAAAAAAATTCTTTCCTAAGAACCCGGAAGAAATAGAACAGGAAACCGATAAAACAGGTTAATTTATATTGCAGAAGCCTGTTTTATCTGAGGCAGGTAAATAACCTTAATAAAGTCCTTCAATCCCTCTAATTTTAAAAGAAGAAGTTTTATCTCCTTGCTGAAATAATGCTCTCCTGCAATAATAATATATGTTTCAAGGATGGAAGAAAGGCTTAAAATAAGATAAAATTTTTTTAGATCAATATATGAATCTTCTTCCGTATTAATGGAATTGAGCGCAATACTCAGCGAAATTGCAGTTTTCCGTATCCGGTAACTTAAAGTTTCCGGTTCTCCACCCGGGAAATTTTTTGTCAGGGTATATACTTCAGAAACAAAATTTATTGCTTGTACCCATGAAGAATCACATCTTTTTCCCATCAGATATCCCCTCATTACATTCGAATTGTACAATAAATACTATTGTTAATGGGAGAAAAAAGGGAAAAACAGCGTTTGAGATAAATTATTTTTATCTTTTTACTAAACCATAGAAAAGGAAATTTATCAGGTTATCGAGTCTGTCCTCAATATTACCATGTTCTTTTTTAATAAATAAAGGAATTTCAAGTCCTTTAAGAGCTGTGGCTATAGCGACTGCAGCAAGTTCAGGATCTTCAACACTGAATTTGCCCTGGTCAATACCTGTCTGAAGGATACTTTTCAGAATCCGGACTTCATTCTTGTCGTATTCTTTTCTTATTTTTTCAATAAATTCAAGGTGACTCAGATGTTCACTTTTTAATGCAGCGTAAAAATTTGTGAGGGTACTCAGTTTATCCATTCTGAAGAGTACAAAAGTTCTTAATTTTTCCCCGGGATCATCAACTTTTGCTATGGCAATTTTCAGATCATTTTTAAGTTCTTCAGCTTCTTTTTCAACGACAGCCTTAAAAATATCTTCTTTGCTGCTGAAATAATAATAAATGGAACTTTTCCCTTTCTTGGCTGCCATAGCAATTTCTTCCATTGATGTTTTTCTGAAACCAAATCGTGTAAAAATTTTACTTGCTACGGTCACAATCTGGGTCCTGACTTTGTCTTTTTGAACAACCATAACCGGATATTAATGTTATTAATATTTCAAAAATATAATCATGATTTTCAGATTCCAAATATTTTATCGAATATTTTACCTAATTGGTCGATGAAGAATCTATATATTCTATAAAGCTAAGAAAATCAAATTAATAAAGAAAGATTTTTTTGGAGAAAAATCGAATATTTTTTACCACAAAGGGCACAAAGTACACACAATGGACGCGAAGTTTATATTAATGATTAATTATACTTTGTGTGCTTTGTGGTAAAAAACACTTATTTAATTTCATTGAATTTGTAGCCTAACATTAATTCATGGGTACCGGCATTAAACTTGCGGATTCCTGATAAACCGATGTCATAGGCGTAGCCGAAACAGAATTTTTCATCGTGAATATATCCGAGAAGAATTGATAAAGCATCCTTCAGTCTAAAGGATAAACCTCCCCATGCGAAGTCCTGGTATATTACCCTTGCAGTTAGATCAAACTGAAAAACCTTTGGTGCTGTGCCTTTAATAATTACTGAAGGTTCAAGTTTAAATTCTTTATTGATCTCATAAGTATAGCCACCAGTAAGATAAAAATGACTTTTAAGTTTATTTAATCCGTTTTTTTCTTCAAATATTTTAAGTGAATTATTAAAAAGCTGTGTAACTGATATCCCTGCATAGAATTCTTCCGCGTAGGCATATACTCCTATAGTTGCATCCGGGACATAAGAAGAAAAAACAATGGGTTGAATGGCAATATCTGTAGGATCTTTAGCTGTAAGCTGTGAACCGTCAATTTTAAATTGCATGATGCCCAGTGAAAGACCCATAGATAGGCGAATATCACGGTTAATTTCAATATTATAGGCATATGTTCCGGAAAGGCCTGTACGGCTTGAAGGTCCTGTTACATCGTTATAGAAATAACCTCCAAAACCCATATCCATTTTTGCATGTGGGCCATAAACACTTAGCGTATTTGTGAGGGGAGGGTCAACTAAACCGATCCATTGAAACCGATGATTGGAACGGATCTGGTAATAGCTTTTAGTACCGGCAACAGCAGGATTTATTATAAAGTCATTAAACATGTATTGTGTATAATGAGGATTCTGCTGCGGCAGCACTTTTAATGTACCCAGAATAATACCAAGAAATATGAAGAGTAACCTGTTCATCGTTATCTGATAATTGTTAAGGGACCTGTTTTTGCATTAGCTCCATCGTAGGGTATAACAACATAGTAATATGTTCCGATTGGGACCTTTTTTCCTTTATAATAACCATCCCAGCGTTTCTCTGCTGTATATCCCCTTGAGCTGAAAAGCTTTTCTCCCCATCGGTTAAATACTTCAACTATAATATCAGGATAATATTCAGCATTATCTATATCCCAGTAGTCATTGATCCCGTCATCATTTGGTGAAAATGAATTATAAATAATGATTTTATCTATCACAGTAATGCTGATAGTATCTTTTTCAACACAACCATTCCCATCAACCGCTGTAAGAATATATAACTGGCTTGCCTGTAATGTTGCAACCGGATCAGGAATTGCAGGGTCATCGAGCCCTGTGGATGGATCCCATTGATAAGATTCAAAGAGATCACCTGTGGCATTAAGATTAACAGGATTATTTTTTATAACTGTTGTATCGTAACCTGCAAAAAGTTCTGATTTCGGATACACGCCAATAGTTATTGTATCATTGTCATAACAGTCATTATTTCCTACTACTGTGAGTGTATAAATAACTTCTGCATTTATGAGTGCAGTTGGATTGGAGATATTAGGATTACTTAATCCTTCTGCAGGTGCCCATGATACTATTGTCCCTCCCAGGCCGTTCAGAGTGATTATACTTCCATGACAGACAGTGGTATCAGCACCCGCATTCGCAATTACTGTCGTTGTGGCAGGTACAGTAATCATTTCCGTTGTATCGCATCCATTTTCATCAGTAACCGTTAATGTATATGTACCTGGATCCAGGTTACTGCGGTCTTTAATTGCAGGTCCGTCAGCCCACTGATAGGTTATTGTACCGGTTCCCCCTGTTACGGAGATTGCGATGGCAGCATCAGGGCTATGTAAATTACAGGTTGCCGGTGTTACAGTGTTTAAAATATCCAGTGGAAGAGGATCGTAAAGTGTTATAGTATCGGCAAAATATCTTCCTGATTCTTCTTTTACGCCAATATAATATGTTCCGGGACCCAGGCCGGAAAATTCGTATGTATCATACCAGGAAGCACTATCATCAATGGAATAAGAAAGTACATCCATTGGATTATTGACAGTCATAATGATTTTTGCATCATTTGATCCGTTGCAGGTGGAACTGGTGAAAGTAACTGTAACATCAAGAGGTGGCACAGTACTGATATCAACAGACTGAATGTAGGTACAATTATTTGCGTCTTTTATAACAACTTCATATGTGCCGGCAATAAGATCAGCATAATCTGTCTGGGTAGTAAAAGGACCTGCAATTCCATTTACCGAGTATTCATAGCTTCCAGTTCCCCCGGTAACATTTGTAATTGAGATTGTCCCTTTATGAGATTCATTAAGGTATGGAGTACTGGTAATGTCAGCGGTTATTTGATCTGGTTGATTGATTAATAATTCAGAGGAGTTCCTGGTACAATTCATTGAATCTTTTGCTATCACAGTATAATTCCCGCCACCTAGCCCTGTAAATATTCCGGTTGTCTGCCAGTTAATATCATCAATAGAATATTGAATTTCACCAGTACCGCCTGTAACTTCATATATCAGAGAACCATTGAGATTCCCGAAACAATCAGTTACGTCTGTGGAAGATTCGGTAATTAGAGTAAAAGGATCTGGATCAATAAGTATTATTGCTGGACTGGTTATTTCGCAATTACTGAAATCCCTGATAACCGGGTTATACGTACCGGGTCCGAGATCATTGAAACCAGGAGTGCTGAAGAAATTTACTCCGTTATCAATACTATAACTGTACGTTGGTGTTCCTCCTGAAACATACATTTGAATATTACCGTTTGCATCTCCGGCACAACTTATTTCTGTCCATGTGACAGAATCAACAACCAGTAGATCCGGTTCATTTATTGAGATTGAGTCACTTTTAACCGGGCCACATCCTTCGAGGTCATTTACACTGATCATGTATTTCCCCTTTCCGAGTCCTGTAAAGTTTCCGTCATTATTGGAAATCATTACAGGTTCAAGAGTGTATGTATAAGGGGTGGTGCCTCCTGAAGCCACAACGGTAATTGTTCCGTCGATATCCCCGGCACAACTTATATCTGTTTTGTTAACAGAATTAATACTAACAGGATCAGGTTCTGTGATATTGAAAACACTGTCTTTTGTACAGTTGTTATCATCTTTGATAGTCAGTATATGGGGGCCGGCGGATAAACCTGTAAAATCTCCTGATATTCCGAATATTCCACCATCTATACTATAAAGAATGGTACCGGTACCTCCGCCGGCAACAGTACTAACAGCTCCATTAGTCTCGCCCGGGCAACCTGTTACATTTGTGATAATAAAGGAGGTAAATATTAAAGGAGAAGGATGGTTGAGATATACTATAGTGTCAACCAGGCAGTTATTGATATCTGTAATGGAAACAGTGTGATTGCCTCCTCCAACACTTGTGAAAATTCCGGTTGTATTTACTGACCCGCCATCCAGCCTGTAACTTATTGTACCTGTACCTCCTGAGGCCTCAATAGCAATTTGCCCGTTAAGACTGTAAGAGCAACCTGTCACATCAGTTTGTACATAACTGTCAATGCGTATCCGGGAAGGCTGGCTGATATTGTTGAGATTTCCAAAAGCTGTACATCCATTGTTGTCTTTAACCACAGTCTGGTAGGAACCTGCAGGGAGAAAATTAAAGGTGGGAGAGGAAGAATAACTTATTCCTCCGTCAATTGAATACTGATAGGGAGTAATACCCCCGCTTACTGCTAAAATTCTTATTTCACCCAGAGAATCTCCGTAACAAAGATTTCCATCAATGCGGATCTCAGAAGTTACCAGCAATTTGTCAGGTTCGTTGATTGTAATTATACCTGAAGTGAGACATAAATTATTATCCCTGACATATATTGTATATGTATTTTTGGATAATCCTGTAAATATATTGGAATTCTGATATGTTATTCCATTCCTGGAGTATTTATATGGAGGTGTGCCACCAGATGCAATAACTGTAATAGTGCCATTCCCGGCTCCATTGCACACAACATCCGTTTTCGTGAGGGATATCTGAAGTTGAGGTGGTTCAGTTACTGTTGCTAAAGGAGTGTAAACTGAAGAGCATGAATTGGAGTCAGAAAGGGTAAGGTTATAATCTCCGGGTGACAAATTAGTGATATCCTGTGATGCAGATGTAAAACCTGCCGGGCCTGACCACGAATAATTATATGGGGCTGTCCCACCTGTAACATTGATATTTATTGAGCCATTATTATTGCCAAAACAACTTACTCCAAGGTTTGAGGCAGGATCTACCGAGGCAGAGAGGGGGTCAGGCTGGGAAATGGTGATAGGGCCGGCTGTTTGCTGGGGGCAGGAGTTATCGTCAGTAACGGTGATGGTATAATCATTGGGTTCAAGTCCTGAAAATACTCCGGTAGTATTTATGATTGCGCCGGGGTTAAGAGTGAAATGCAATGTTCCGGTACCTCCGCTGGCGTAGAGGGTAATAACCCCGTCCTTTGCTCCGTTACAGGATATCTGGGTTACTTTCTGGCTATCAACAGATATTTCAGGAGGATTGGTGATAATGATATTTCCTGTAACAGCAGGAGCACATCCTTTGGTATCAGTGACGGTGACGGTATAGGTATCTTCAGCGAGGCTGGTGAAATCTCCGTTGGCCTGGGCGAGAGCTCCGGGGTTCAGGGTATAGGTAAGGGGAGCGTTTCCTCCGGAAGCGGTGATATGGATTTCACCGTTATCAAAGTCATTGCAGGTGATATGGGAAAAAGATGTGCCGGTGATAGCAATGACAGATGGTTGATCAATGTTGAAAGAGTTACTGGTAACGGGTCCGCAGGATCTGGCGTCAGTCAGGTTCACGGTATAAGTACCCGGTGCGAGGCCTGTGAATGATCCATCAGTGTTAGTGGTACCCCCAGGGCTCAGGGTGAACAGGTAAGGAGGAGTACCACCTGAGGCAGACAGGGTGATGGTACCGTCGTTTACACCGAAGCATGAGGTATTTGTAGAGTTTTGTGCAGTATATTGCAGTGGGTCAGGCTGGGAAATGGTTATAGGGCCGGCTGTTTGCTGGGGGCAGGAGTTATCGTCAGTAACGGTGATGGTATAATCGTTGGGCTCAAGTCCTGAAAATACTCCGGTAGTATTTATGATTGCACCGGGGCTAAGAGTGAAATGCAATGTTCCGGTCCCTCCGCTGGCATAGATGGTAATAGCCCCATTCTTTGCTCCGTTACAGGATATCTGGGTTACTTTCTGGCTATCAACAGATATTTCAAGGGGGTTGGTGATAATGATATTTCCTGTAACAGCAGGAGGACATCCTTTGGTATCGGTGACGGTGACGGTATATGTATCTTCAGCGAGGCTGGTGAAATCTCCGTTGGCCTGGGCGAGAGCTCCGGGGTTCAGGGTATAGGTAAGGGGAGCGTTTCCTCCGGAAGCGGTGACATGGATTTCACCGTTATCAAAGTCATGGCAGGTGATATGGGAAAAAGATGTGCCGGTGATAGCAATGACAGATGGTTGATTAATGTTGAAAGAGTTACTGGTAACGGGTCCGCAGGATCTGGCGTCAGTCAGGTTCACGGTATAAGTACCCGGTGCGAGGCCTGTGAATGATCCATCAGTGTTGGTGGTACCCCCAGGGCTCAGGGTGAACAGGTAAGGAGGAGTACCACCTGAGGCAGAAAGGGTGATGGTACCGTCGTTTACGCCGAAGCATGAGGTATTTGTTGAATTTTGTACGGTATACTGCAGGGGGTCAGGCTGGGAAATAGTGATAGGGCCGGCTGTTTGCTGGGGGCAGGAGTTATCGTCAGTAACGGTGATGGTATAATCATTGGGTTCAAGTCCTGAAAATACTCCGGTAGTATTTATGATTGCGCCAGGGTTAAGGGTAAAATGCAATGTTCCGGTACCTCCGCTGGCGTAAATTGTAATAGCCCCATTCTTTGCTCCGTTGCAGGATATCTGGGTTACTTTCTGGCTATCAACAGATATTTCAGGGGGGTTGGTGATAATGATATTTGCTGTAACAGCAGGAGGACATCCTTTGGTATCGGTGACGGTGACGGTATAGGTATCTTCAGCGAGGCTGGTGAAATCTCCGTTGGCCTGGGCGAGAGCTCCGGGGTTCAGGGTATAGGTAAGGGGAGCGTTTCCTCCGGAAGCGGTGACATGGATTTCACCGTTATCAAAGTCATGGC
>Ga0209163_1001494_pt1 | contig 24982 bp, 14 predicted proteins | sample MTBAKSrepl2MetaG_FD_187457 | JGI IMG/M metagenome (GOLD analysis project Ga0209163, IMG submission 187457) | Enrichment culture microbial communities om Arthur Kill intertidal strait, New Jersey, USA, that are MTBE-degrading - MTBE-AKS2 (Arthur... | ecosystem: Environmental > Aquatic > Marine >...
TCATGGCCCCTTTGGGCAGGCCGGTGGTCCCGGAAGTATAAGAAATGATGCAGGTGTCCTCGCCTTTTCCTTTAAGGATTTCTTCTTCGAACAAATCCTCTTTTTGACTTCCGAACTCCCGGCCCTTGGCCAGTAGATCATCGAACGGCAACAGACCGGGGTCGTCATAGAACCACAGGCCTTTCGGTTCCCAATAGATTATATTTTGCAGATGGGGCAGATCTTCCTTGATTTGCAAAACCTTGTCCACCTGCTCCTGATCCTTGGCGAAGATGATCTTGGCGTCGGAATGGCCGGCCAAATATTTTATTTCCTCGGGAATGGCGTCAATATAAATCCCGACCACCACCCCGCCCACGGCCTGAATACCTATTTCGGCCCAAAAGTATTCAGGATCGTTGTCCCCGATGATGCAGGCCTTGTCGCCCCGGGCAAAGCCCAGACTCAATAAGCCCAAAGCCAAATTTTTGGTATTCGAAAATGATTCTTCCCAGGAAATTTCCCGCCACAGGCCGTACCTTTTCTTCCTGATGGCCGTCCGGCTGGAGTATTTTCGATATTGTTCCAGAAAAATTTTGGGCACCGTGTCGCCCTGAGCATAATTACGAGCTTCTTCCAACATAGACCGCCTCGGTTCAAGCCGCTTTGCCTAAATAGGCCTTGATGACCTTCGGGTCTTTACTTATCGCCTCGGGAGTCCCCTCGGCTATTTTAATCCCGAAATCCATGACCACTATCCGGTCGACAATGTCCATGACCACTCCCATGTCATGTTCGATGATGATCATGGGCGTCCCCCGCAGTTCATGGACGTCCAAAATATACCGGGCCATGTCCTCCTTTTCTTCCACGGTCATTCCGGCCATGGGTTCATCCAGCATCAAAAGCTCGGGCGCCATGGCCAAAGCCCGGCCCAACTCGACCCGCTTGCGCATGCCGTACGGCAAGGTGCCCACGACCTTCTTCCTGATGGGTTGCAGGTCGAGGAAATCGATCAAATCCTCGACTATGCGGCGGTGTTCCGCTTCCTCTCTGGCCGCTTTCCCAAAATAAAGGCTGCCCCAGAAAAAACTGGATTTCATGCGGATGTGCCTGGCCGCCATCATGTTGTCCAGGGTAGTCATGCCGGTGTAAAGTTCGATGTTTTGAAACACCCGGGCGATCCCCAGTTCCGCCACCTTGTGGGGCCCCAGGCCGACCAAATTGTGCCCTTTATAATAGATACTCCCGGCTTGCGGTCGGTAGAACTGATTGATGCAGTTTAAAATACAGGTCTTGCCGGCCCCGTTGGGACCGATGATGCCCAGGATTTCTTTTTCTTTCAGGTTGAAGCTGACTTCAATCAGGGCTTGAACCGAACCAAAATTAAGGGAAACGGAGTCAAATTCCAAAACATTTGAATTTTTTCCCGCCACGGCTTCCCCCTCGTCTTCAACAACAGGAGAATAAAAATATTTGAGTCGGCGAAAACGGAAAACAGGTTTACTTTTTCAACAAACCCTTGGTTAAGGCTGAAACGGTGAACTCCAATGTTCCCAACAAATGGTTTTTCTTGGAAAGTTGTAATTTGGCCTGCTCCAATTGGACGACGCCTAAAAAAGATCCCCAAAACAGATCGGCCAGTTGAACCGGGTCGAGCGGCCGGAAGTAACCCAAATCCACTCCCCGGGCGATAACCCGGCGAAGAATGGTGAAATTGGTCCGGCCGAGATTTTTCAATCTGTCCTGGGTCGGTTCCGACATGAGCGAATAAAGGCTTTCCAATTGAAATATTTGAAATATGTTCAGAGCTTCCGGGTCAAATTGATATAATCTGATTAAGAGGCCGACGATGCCTTTGATGAATTCTTTCCCGTCCTTATACCGGCCGCCTTTCAAGTCCTTTTCGAATTCTTCCAGGAGAAGGTGAAGTTGCTCGATGAGGGGGATCATCAGGGAGACGTACAGCTCGTCCTTGCTCCGAAAATAAAAATAGACGGTGCCCTTGCTGACCTGGGCCTTGCGGGCGATCTCCTCGACGGTCGTGTCGTGGTAGCCCTTTTTCCAAAAAATCTTGCGGGCGGCCTTTTGGATTTCGGCCATCCGCTTGTTTTTTTCTTTAGCTCTTCGTTCGGCCGTGGACATGATTGCGTCTTCTTGACCGGGGGACTTGGTTTGTTGACGTTCAGTTGATTTTTGACCAACCGTCAAAAATAGTCCCACAGCCCCGGGCCGATGTCAAGGAAAATTTTCACCCTGAATTAGCTGGACGGTGGTTAGCTTACTATCTGGCCTCGGCAATCAGGGCGCTCTGAGGTGAAGGGGTGGACGGTTTGATCTCAAAGGTCTTGATGATTTTTCGGGTCAGTTCATTCTCGATCTTTTCCAAGGCCTCCTCGGGCGCGGCCTCCATCTGGTCCCGGCAAAACTGACTGCTCGGTAATCTCTTGTATATAATTTGGATATCCGACTGCCGGGAAAAACCAATATTTGCGGGAAAGCCGCCCTAGAGGCTTGAGGGAGAAAGGCCCCGCTCGCCCAGCAGTTCCGTCAGACCGATTATCGGCCAAGGCTGTCCCAGCCGCCGCAGCCCGTCCTCGAATTGGAGCAGACAGCCGGAGCAACCAGTGACGATCAGGTCAGGGTCATAAGGTTTGACGGCCTCGATTCTGGCGCGGAAAAGGTCCAGACTCAAGGAATAATGCCACAGATTGAAGACGCCGCCGTACCCGCAGCAGACCGGGGGGGCGTCGGCGCCGACCAGCTCGACGCCGGGCAGTCTTTCGATCAGCCGGCGGGGTTCCTGCCAAACACCCTGTTTCCGCCTTAAATGACAGGGATCATGGTAAAAAACCCGGAGGGGTCCGTCCGGTGCCGTTTCGGGCCCGGCCGACGGCCGCCAGTCCAGGACTTTGATCAGAAACTCGGTGAAATCCAGGACTCGGCCGGACCAGGCCGCCGGCCGGTCCAGGTCGGAGAGGCGGGAGTATTCCTTAAGTTGGGCCGAGCAGGTGGCGCAGAAGGCGATCAGGTAATCGAAGTCGGCCGTGGCAAAAACTTCTATATTTTTCCCGGCCAGATAAAGAGCGGTATCGCGGTCGCCGGCGGCGGCGGCCGGTTTGCCGCAGCAGACCTGCTCGGGCGGTATGATGACTCGAACCCCGGCCGCCTCGATGAGCCGCACCGCGGCGCGGGCCGCTTGGGGTCGCAGGTAATTGCTCACGCACCCGACAAAAAGGGCCACCCGCGGCCCCGGGCTGTTTTCGGGAGACCGTTTCGGAAGATCATGTAAAAAGGGTTTGGGGGCCAAGGTGGGCAGCCAGCGGCTCCGGTCCAGCCCGGGCAAGGGAAACCGGAAATGGAGCCCGCTTTCAGGAGGAACGTTTTCCAGAAAAAGACCGCGACTTTTGAAAAGACCCCTGGCCATGGGGCCTCGAGCCAACAGGTCCCGGACCAGAAAACTCTTCAGGCGGTTCAGCCCGCCGCCGGCCAGGACCAGACTCCGCCCCGACTGGATGAGTTCATCGGCCTTGACCCCGCAGGCGCAGGCTTCGGCGCAGGACCCGCACAGGAGGCAATGGGAAAGCAGGTCCTTCATGTGTCGGCCCAGATCGGCTTCGCCGGCCAGTTCCGCCCGCAGCAGGGCCAGTTTGCCCCGGGCCGCCGAGCCTTCCCAGCCCGTTTGACGGTAAACGGGGCAGACGCCCAGGCACCGGCCGCAGCGCACGCATTGGTTCAGGGCCGCCAGCAGAGCTTCCGGGGTCATGGAACGGCGGAGGTTCGGCCGGGATGGTCCGGGGGAGGATTCATTCGGGGAAGACCTTGCCCGGGTTCATGATCCCGTCCGGATCGAAGGCCGTCTTGATCCGCTTCATCAGGGCCAGGACTTCGGGCTCGATCTCCATGCCGATGAAGGCTTTTTTCATCGTGCCGATGCCGTGCTCCCCGGACAAGGTGCCGCCGAGGGCGAGGACTTCCGAGAAGATGTCCCGGACCGCCTCGTAAGCCCGGGCCTTTTCCTCGGCCTTGGCCTGGTCGTACATGACGTTCACGTGGATGTTGCCGTCGCCGGCGTGGCCGAAACAGATGATCTGAAGGTTGCGGTTTCGGCCGATCTCCGTCATTTTGGCCATTATTTCGGGAATATGGCTGCGGGGGACCACGATGTCTTCGTTGAGTTTGCCCGAAGCGGCCCGGTAAACGGCCGGAGATATGGCCCGCCTGGCCCGCCACATATCCTCGGCCTCTTTGGCCGATTCGGCCCGCCGGGCCTTTTTGGCCCCCCATTGGCGGCACAAGTCGACGATCAGCTCGGCCTCGGCCCTGGCCTGACCGGCCGGCCCGTCGGTTTCGATCAACAAGAGCCCCCCGGCGGTCCGGTCCAGGCCCAGCCCGAGGTAGTCTTCGGCGCAGTTGATCGAGACCTGGTCCATGAATTCCAAGGTGGAAGGGATGACCCGGGCCGCGGTCAGAGCGGCCACGGTCCTGGCCGCCCGATCCAGGTCGGGGAAATAAGCCAGGACGGTTTCGACGGCTTCGGGCCGGGGCACCAGGCGCAGAATCAGGCGGGTGATCACCCCCAAGGTACCTTCCGAACCGATCAGCAGCCTGGTCAGGTCATATCCGACCACGCCCTTGACCGTCTTGACCCCGGTCCGGATGACCTCGCCCGTGCCCAAAACCACCTCCAGCCCCAAGATGTAATCCCTGGTCACGCCGTACTTGACCGCCCGCGTCCCCCCGGCGTTCTCGGCCGCGTTGCCGCCCAGGGTCGAAAAGTCCCGGCTGGCCGGGTCCGGGGGATAAAACAAGCCGTATTTCTCCACCGCGGCCTGGAAATCCGCCGTGACCACCCCCGGTTCGACCACGGCCGTCAGGTTGTCCACGTCTATCTCCAGGATGCGATTGAAACGGGTCATCACGCAGACCAGCCCGCCGGTGATCGGCAAGGCCCCGCCCGTCAGGCCGGACCCGGCTCCCCGGGGAATAAGGCCGAATTTATGAGTCCGGGCCAACCGAACCAGGCCGGCTATTTCCTCGACCGTTCCCGGCCGGGCCACGGCCTCCGGCCGGTACTGGGGTTGGTTGGTGGCGTCCGACCCGTACATGATCAGGTCTTCGGTCCTGGTCGAGAAATAATCCGGACCGAGCAAGGCTTTAAGCTGAGACTGGACTTCGGCGCTGATCATGACCGAATAATGGACGTCCTGAACGCCGAAGTCAACCGGGGAGAATAATTTGGCCGTGGTTGAACGTTTGGAAAATTATTCGGATTTAATTGGGTTTAACTTCCTCGCCCTGCGGCTTGAATTCAGCCATCAGCTCCTGTTGATCGGGCAGTTCAAGGATAAGGTCGTAAGTTTCAGGGTGGGCGGAAAGGTAGGGACGGGCCACGGTGTAGGCATTTCCTTTAAGAAAAATGAAATCGATTTTATCCTGGATCAAGCGCCTGATCACCTCCCGGTGGTCCAAGTCTTGGCTTAAAGGATGACCTTCGCTCAGGTACACTGACAGGCCGGCAACTTCCAGCCAGTCTTCCTGGCCGGATCGCCATTCCAGGACCATCCGCAGTTCGTTGAAGCCCGGCCGAACCGGTTTGAACATAACGTAATTATTCCATTCCGTCTCACCGACCCTGGCCCCGACAATGTCCCGGGTTTGATCGGGCTTCCAATCTTCAATAAACATGATGGGCTGATCCCAAGGTCCGGGCGAGGTCCGGCATCTCACGGCAAAAGTGGCGTAACAGTCAGGCCCGATCATGGCTTCGAAACCGTTTTTCCCGGGCTCATAGACCAGGTCCATGGCCAAGGGACCGGTAAAATTCTCTGTTTTCTCCTTAAGAGCCGGCTGTATTCTGATGTATGGGCCTTCCGGACCATCAAGATGGCGGACTTCAAATCGCTCGGCTTCCCGGCGGGTGAAAAGCGGAGGATAAATCGTGGTCAAATTTTCAGCCGTTATGATTTCCGCTCCGGGCCGACGGTCAAAGTCGGTTTGCGCTGCGGGCGGCTTGGCTTTGAGCACCGCAGGGATGGAATGACGGACCACGTTTCTGGTTTTGACCAGCGGGTGTTCGCCGGCGTAAATCTCCCGGCGCACCTCGTTGAACATCATCACCGTGCCGGTGGGCGAGGGGAAGGCGTAAACCGGGGCGTAAAGAAAAACCGGGGACACTTCGAAGGGATTGACCAAAATTATCGATTTGGGCGGCAAAGAGCGGTAAACCCTGATCGCTTCTTGGCGGACCCCGACGGGATTCTCATCGGTCAACCAGTTGACGGCCGGTCGATTTTCCAGGAAAAGCTGCTGGAGGTTTTTCCAACCTTGGAGCCCCAAGAGGGGTCCCAGGCACAAAATAGAGCCGACGATGACCAGAGGCAGACGGCCGGACCGAATTAAAGGGGGCCAGGGGCCTAAAAAGCGTTCCAGAAAAATAAAGAAGAAAGAAGCCAGCATCCCCCAACCGATTACTTTCGAAAACGTTTGGTAGTGAGGCGCGCCGGAGGACCACCAGGAAGCCGCGAAGACCCCCAAGGCGAACAGGCAGGCCCAGGCGATAAAGGCTCTGGCTGGATTTGATTTCCGGCCGATAAGCGCCCAAGCCGCCAGCCAGAGGGCTTCGGCGATGACGATATAAGAGATCAGGTACATGTTTCGGGGGCTGGTGACATGGATCTCGCTGAAGGTCAAAAGAACGACCAGCAGCAGGCCCGAATTCCAGGAAAACATCAGGCCCCATAACCCGATGGTGAACAAGGCCAACTGACGAGCCTTGGGGCCGCCAGCGAAACTAAGGATGGGGATGGCCAATCCGGTCAAAACCATCCAGAAAATAGGAGGCCAGGTTTCCTTGAGCTTATCCTGGACCGCCTCAGGCCGGAATATGGAGTCTGGCTTGTAAGTCAAAGATAGGGAAAAATACATGGGGAAGTTCAAGGGCGAACGCAGGCCGAAAAGATTTTCTTTAGTGCCCTAACTAGTACTATAAAATAATAACACAAAATCACGGGTGGGAAAAGCTGGATAGAGCGCCGGCTAAAGGGTTGAACCATTGCGTGGCATTTGGTATACAAGAGCATAATTTGAAAGAGTAAAAAGGCTCTTGGTGATATAATGTTGATGTGTATCGCTGGCATTTTAACCAGCGTGATTGGGAGGGCGGCTGGCCGCCTCTTTTGAGGGGCGAAAGGAAAAACCATTTATGGATGTGCTATTTATAATCCCACCGACTGACTTGGCGGCCAGTTACGGCAACTTGAAATCCTATTCCAACCCCGTCCCCTCTCTCGGCCTGGCCTATATGGCCTCAGTCTTGCGGACGGCCGGCTATGAGGTCAACATTCTGGACGCCTATGCCCAAGAGATGCCGGTTGATCGAATAGTGGATTATGTCGCTCGGGAAAAGCCGCCGATTGTCGGTCTGAGCGTCTTAACCACTTCAGCAGGGGTGGTGGAAGATATTTGCAGGGGGATAAGAAGGGCGGCCCCGGAGACGGTTATTGTGGGGGGCAACATCCATGCGGTTCTTTTCCATGCGGACCTGCTTTCCCAAAATTTGATGGATGTTGTTGTTTTTAGGGAAGGCGAGCAGACCATCGTCCAAATTGTTCAAGCCGTGGAATCCGGCCGGGACTTGTCCGAAGTGGAAGGTGTGGCGGTGCAAAAGAACGGCCAAGTAACAGTCACGCCGCTCCGGCCTTTTATTCAAGACCTGGATTCCCTGCCGTTTCCGGCCTGGGACCTCTATGATTTTTCCTTGTATCATACCGACCCCCGCACCGCGGTCAAAGGATTCGAATCCCAGCAGGAGATGCAGATATTGGCTACCCGGGGCTGTCCCAATGAATGCACCTTTTGCTCTTCGCGGACCGAACGATCCTTGGGCAATAAGTACCGCATGCGCAGCCCTCAAAACATTGTCGACGAAATCGATTACATGCTTCACAACCATGACAGCCGGGTCTTTTCCTTCATGGACCTGGCCTTCCCTCTAGTTGAAAAACACGCCGTGGCTGTCTGTGACGAGATTATAGCCAGGGGGCTTCACCGGGAAATTGCTTGGTTCACTGAATGCCGGGTCCGGCCCTTGAGCAGGTCCATGCTGGTCAAAATGCGCCAGGCCGGCTGCCGGCGGGTCTGTTTCGGCATCGAGTCGGGCGACGACGCCACCCTGAAGAAACTACGCAAGAACTTCACCGTCGAAGACGTCCGTCGGGCCTGCCGTCTGGCCGGAGAGGCCGGACTGGAGGTGGACGGCATGTTCATGCTGGGACTGCCGGGAGAGACCCTGGAAGAAGCTGAAAAGACCATCCGCCTGGCCTGCAGTCTGGGGCTGAGGTTCGCCATTTTCAATCTCTTTGTCCCCTATCCAGGCTGCACCCTCTATGACGAACTGTCCGCCCAAGGCCGGATTCAGCGTCGGTCCTGGAGCGATTTTTCTTCATATTGGACGGTCGGTGGGGGCCATCCGGTTTATGTGCCTGACGGTTGGACCCCGGAATTGCTCAAAAGAACCCAGGCCCGGGCCATGCGGCGGTTTTACTTCAGGCCGGAATTCATTCTCCGCCAAATCAAGGATTTGAAACCTTCCATGTTCAAGCTCTATTGGCAGGGCCTGAAAGGCCTGCTCGGCATGGGTGGAAAATAATTGGTTTCTGACCATTCTGATTCCGTTCTTGAAAACTTAACGCCGACCGGCCCCGAGGCTTCAGCCATCCCGAGAATACCGGTTGATGAAAAAGCCCACGATTAAGGCCCCGCCGAACCGGGGACCAGAAAAGGCCTGGGGTCCTCAATGGGGATGGACTGACTTGGCCGGCCTGATGGTTCTGCTGGGCCTCACTGTTTACGGACTGCTCCGGATCAGGCTGGGACTCGACCTCACCGATGAAGGTTTTTACCTGAGCGCCCCCCTCAGATATGCTCTCGGAGACCTCCCTTTTCGAGATGAGATTTCCAATCCATTGCGAATGTTCGACATCCTGCTATGGCCGATTTTCTCTGCTTTTCCCTCAATTACCCTGTACCAAGCCCGCCTGTTGGGCCTTGGCCTCCACTTGGCCGGATTGACGGCCACGGTTTTTTTACTCAGGCGTTATGCCCCCGTTTACTTTGTGGCCTTAGCCGGTGGAGCTGCGGCCTTCTCTTACGAATGGCTTTGGGCGCCCAGCTATAACCTGATGGGGCCGGCTTTCATCACCCTCGGAGCTTGTGTCTGGCTGGCCGCCTGGCGGATTCACAGGGGAAGTGCCAGTTTAATCCTGGGAATTTTATCCGGTTTGGCTTTTTCGGCGGGATTTTTATCTTTTTTCCCTTTTCTGGCCGTCCTTCCTGTCTTTCTGGTGGTAATGGGGAAAGAACTCAGGAAAAAAGCTCCGCCGGTGGAGCCTCTCCGTTCCACCGCCTTAGTCGGGGGAACCATTGTCCTGGTCGGTCTTATAGGCGGCCTTGTTCTTTACTTCACCGGGTTGATCGAATACTGGCTGGAAAGCCTCTCGTTGCTGGTCTCTTCCCAGCAGGCGGTAAAGCCGTTTTCAGAAAGAATCCCCGAGTTTCTTCTTCAGCTCCTGTTTTGTTTTCCTCTATCCGGAATTATGGGGGCGGTTATTACCGCCGCCGGGTTGCTGTTGTTGGGGCGACCCATAGCACCGAGGCCGGCTAGAATCGTTATCGTCAACACAATTGCCGCCTGTTTACTGGTAGTGATAATGCTAAATTATCCGGCTTCCGGCCCTAGGTGGGAACAGTTCCCTTCTTCGCATTTAATATTTTCCGCCGGCTTGGCCTTTCACTGCACCGCCCTTTTTCTCTGGGTCCGATTTCGGGATGCGTTCTTGGTCGATTCAGAAAAATCGCGGGAATGGATTTTCGTCTGGGCGGTTTTATTTTGGGTCAGCGCAATAACCGGTCTGATTCATGCTTTGAGTTCCACCAACGGTTTTATAAATATATTTTATAGCATGACCCTATGGACGGCCTTAGGGGCCGCTGGACTTTATTACTCCATGACGACCTACGGGGTAATGAAAGGTATGAGCAAACTTAAGGCCGAGAGGATTACGGCCGGCCTCCTTCTTGCCGTCATAACCCCTTTTACCTTCTTAGGTCTGGTCAGCGGCTACCAGGAAGTTTATCGGGACCAGCCGCCCCATCAGCTCATCGCCAAGTTCAACGCGCCGAAACTTCATGGCATCATCTCAACACCGGACCGGGTGACGGCTGTGGAGGATCTTTTAAATTTTTTATCTACAAAATTGAACCGCGGCGATATTCTTCTTGCTTACGACTCGATTCCACTCCTTTACTTTCTCACGGACACTCGACCGGCCCTGAACCATACTTGGACTTATAAAAACTGGGACGCACTCCAGAGACAAGAAGCTATCAAAATCATGAGTCAACGAGGAAGGATTCCCCGTTACTGCGTCCAATGCCTCATCCATCCGGAGCTTATCGGCCGGGAAAGTTTTGACAACACGGCCTTTTATTCCGTCGACCCCGAAATTGACCCCCTCCACGCCTTTGTCCGGGCCAATTATAACCCGATCGCCCTGTTCTATCCTTTTCAGGTCTGGCAACATAAGCGTTACGCCCGGTCAGCCTCCTTGAAATCACAACCGACTTCGGTTATTGTTGACCCCTCACGATGGTTGGGACCCGATACCAGCCAAGGAACCCCATTCACTCAAATCCGCGGCGATACCGGCAGATTTGAATTGTTCCTCAGCCCCGACCAAAACGGAGCCGGCCTGTCCGTCCATCTGAATGAAACGGCTAAAAAAGAACTGGCCGAAGCCCCCCCGGGGAACAAACCGGTGTTTATCATTTTGCTGGAAGCTCAGTTAGACCCGAACCAGACGGCGGGAAAACCAATTCTTTTGGAGGCGCCGATTCATTTCCGTGGCATAGGGACATGCACTCTTCGGGTGGAAGACTATCTGGGCCAAGCCAGGGCCCGCCACGAAGTCAAAGTCATCTCCTACCGGCGGGCCATGACCAGCCTGGACACCATGGTCCGCCCGAAGGCCACGGCGGTCAAGGTTGGAGTGGAGTTCCGGCCGGCCTCGCCGAATGATTACCTGGAGTTGGGAGAAATGCGTATACAGGTTGAATAAAAGCTTCGCCCGGATCATCACTTTTCGCGAGGAGATCGGAATCGAACTAACAACTCCCATTGTTCCGGATGATCCAGTATAAAAACGAAATTCTCCGGATGGCCTTTAAAATAGGGCCGGACGGCAGCGCTGGATGGTCCCTGGAGGAAAATGTAGTCGATCTGGTCTTGTTTTAAACGCTGGACAGCCTTGTCGTGATCAATAATCATGGCAAAAGGGTGTTGATCGGTCACGTAAAGGGCCATACTCTCTATCTCCAGCCAGTCTTCAAGCGCAGCCCGCCATTCCAGGACCGCCCGAACCTCATTGGCGCCAGCGCGTATTTTTTTGACCAGGACATATTCCTTCCACTCCGTTCCTCCCACCCGCGTGACGAAAATATCCCTGGTTTGATCGGCCCTCCAGTCTTCGATGAACATAAGCGGCTGGTCAAAATGATTTGAAGAGATTCGACATTGGATAGCGAATGTTACATAATACTCGCTTGATGAAAATGGTTCGAGCCCGTTCTTGCCGAATTCATAGGCCAAATCAAAAGCCAGATATGGTTTCGAAAGATTCTTAGTATCGGCCAGTGGTTGAAGACGAATCCAGGTCTTCTCCTGGTTGGACATGTGGACTACTTTGAATTGCTCGGTTTCCCGCCTGGCAAAAAGCGGCGGGGAAAACTCGGAAATCCGTTCTCCAATCACGGCTTCTTCCCCCGGCCAATCCTTGAATTGATTTTGAGCCACAGGTTGAAGAGCATGAAAAAATTCAGGGAGGGAATAACGTAATACGCGGGGATTTTTTACAATAGGGTGATCTCCACGGAAAATTTCGTTATTCACTTCATTAAAGTACATTACCGTACCCACCGGGGAAGGTATGGCGTATTGAGGGGCATAGATAAAAATCGGCGATATTTCAAAAGGATTGACCAGCACCATTTGTTTGGGGGGCAGAGTTTGAAAAGCCGCGATGGCTCCGGACGAAACATGAAAAGGATTGTCGTCTCCGAACCAATTTACGGAAGGGCGACTTTCGAGAAAAAGGTTCGTCACCGCTTTCTGAAGCGGAGTCCAGAGTAATGGTGTGAGAAACAGCAACGAGCCGGCCAAGGCCGCAAATGAAGGACGGTAACTGCTTTTTATTGGTTTTTTCATGAAAAGTCTTACGAATAGAACAAATAAAAAAGAGCCGAACATGGCCCAGCCTAATATCCGAGACACCGTCTCGTAGGAGGGGATTCGGGTCGCCCACCACGAATTGATCAAGTAACCAATAAAAAATAGAAGCAAGAGCAGGGGAAGCCTGGCCAAGTTTCCCTTACGCCCCATCAAAAATGAAGCGGCTAGAAAACTTCCTTGCGCAATGACCACATAAGACAACAGATAAAAATTTCTGGGGGTGGTGACATGCAGTTCACTGAAGGTCAAGATCAAGAACAGCAGCATCCCCGTATTCCAGGAAAGCAAGAAAAACCAAAGAAAAATAGTAAAGAGGCCAAGTTGGCGGTCCCTGTTCGTGCCGAAGATGCAGAGAAAAGGTATGGCCAATGCGGTTAGAACCATCCACAGGATGGACGGCCACAATTGATTTAATTTTTCACGCATGGCTTCGGCAGACAAAATAGTATCGGGAGTATTACTGGAAGAAAGCGAAAAATACATGGGGAAATTGAAGAGAGAACGAACACCTAACAGATTTTCGGTTTGTAAGGCATACTGGGCGGCCGTTTTTTTAATGGCTATCTCAGGATAGCCCCCGGTATCCTTAGCCGTCCTGCCGTTATATATCATAAGTGCGGCGAAGAGCCCGGCCACTAAAAAGAAAATTCCCAACAACCCGGCCCAGCGGCGCAGTATCAGCCAAACATGATTTTTGACTGTAAAAATCAAAACCAGACCCAAAACGGCCATGTACACTGCTGTCTGAAAAAATTCCCTAGGATGCCAAGCAAAGACCGCGGCCAGCAGACCGGCGAAAATGATCGGCAGCTTCATGCCTTGAGTCCGAAGACCCAGCAGACCCACCCCCATCAGCAACGGCAGACCCAAGTCCATGGCCGAGTCGGCATGATGGACTGTGCCCATAAAGGCCATAACCCCTCGCGTCGGTTCAGATTTTATCCAATCGAGGGCCGACGGCGGCAGAAACATCAATTCGCCCAGAACCATTACGATGATTATGGTGAAGAGGATGTCCACATGGCGGCGTTTGAGGAAGATGGCGTAAACAAGTAAATACATCCCGGATAAACCCAGGCCAGGGAAAATAAAACGGCACCGGTAAAACACGGGCAGCGGGTCCATGTTCACCAAAGCCGACCATCCGGCGATGAGATACTCCCAGAAATGGACTTGATTTGGTGGAGTCTCTCCCGGGATAATCCCGATATCATTGAAAATATGGGGCAAGGAATAGTAAAATCGGGTGAATTGAAGGTGAAGAAGCTTTTCTCGGTTTATGTCTAAAAGGCCCTCACCCCACCGATAAGCCCCAAAAGACATAATCAGCAAGGTCAGGAGAAAAGCCAGCGCGAATAAATGTTCGGAGCGACGACGAAAATCGATTTGTGCGGCGAACGGGGTCAAAAAAGTGAAACGACGGCCTTGGGAGGCTTTTACGGCGGCGAGAATCAAGCCCGTTCCGGAAACCACCAGGATGAGGGCGGACCACAGCCGAATGCCTTGATACAAAAGAAAGGTCAGGGGACAAAGAGTTATGCCTATCGCCAGGCTCAAGGCGGTGGCCAGGGCGATGGTTACCAAAAAATGCCGCGAGCGAAGCCCTAGAACTTCCCCCCAGGTCAGGCCGGGCATCAGGAAGACCATTACGGCCCCGACTACGATACGTAGAGGCGATTCGGTTTCGAGCGCCGGTCCGGTCCCCCAGAACCAATAGGCGCATAGACCCCAAATAAAAAGGGCGCCGGCGGAAATCAAATAAAAAAGCCGTCCGGGCTTCCCTAGTGATTCTTGGCTCATAATTCCCCCAGTCAACACGTCGACTCAACTATATTTTCAGGTCCAGCCTCTTTTTCACCAACAATTTCAAGTAAACCGCCGAGAGGATGAACGACAGGGCCGTGGCCGCGGCCGCGCCGTACAAGCCCCACAGAGGAATGAACAGGGCGTTTAAGACGATGTTCGAACCCACGATCATAATTTCAAAAAAAGTGTGCAGACCCGGAAAGCCGGCCTGAACCAGCATCATGTTGAAAGGCAGGTAGCCCGAAGCTAAAACCAGCCCGCCGATCAGGATAGCGAAAGGCAGCCAGCCGACCAGGAATTCCTTGTCTCCCACGAAAACCTTGATGAAATAGGGGAAAATCAAGACAGCGATCAGGCCGAGCAGGGTCACCAGCGGATACAGGATCAGCAGGCCCCGCCGGGTCATTTGTTCGAGTTCCGTTTTCCGGTTTTTGGACACATATTGGGTCAATAGAGGGTTAAGGTTATCTCGGACCACGATCAGGACCTGCATAAACCCTTCAACGATCAGGGCGGCCATGCTGTAAATGCCCACGGCCCGGTCGGTGGTGAAGTAGCCGAGCATGATCACGTCCACCCGGGTGTTCAGTTCGGCCAGGGTCCCGCTTAAAAAACTTTTAGCGCCAAAAACAAAATGCCTCCGGCCCCAGCCGGACCAGCGGCTGACCCAGACCGGCCGGTAAAGCCGCCGGGTGGTCCAAAGCAGGGCGAAGAGCAGAATGATCTCGCCCCAACTGATGGCCAGGGTAACGGCGTAACCGGGCGCTTTGAACAAGACGCAGCCGATGAGCATGATCACCATGAGGATATACCGGGAGCCGGTGGCGAAGGCGTAAGCCTTCATCTCCCGGAAACCGTTGAGCACGCCCATCAGGACCTTGTTCAGGGCGAAACAGAAGAAACCCGGCAGGACGATGAGCCAGCCCTGAGCCACTCGCGGGCTGTTGAAAATCGACCCGAACCAATCGGAGAGAAGCCAGCTTATACCAGAGACCACGCCGGCGCAAAGAGCGGACACGGCGATGGCCGAAGAAATGATGGCGTTGCAGGCCTGCTGGTCATCAGAGAACTCAGCCACATGTTTGAGGACGGAGAATCTCAGGCCAAAAACAGCCAACTGGGACAAAAAAATATAGATGGCGAAGACCTGATTGAAGACCCCCAAAATCTCGGCCCCGTAAAACCGCCCGACGATGACGTTGAGCAGAATGCCGCTGAGGCCCAGGAAAACAAAACTGACCAGGTTCCAGGAAACGTCCCGGCTGAACTTGCCGGTCAGGGGCAGGTCCTTTATTCGGCTTCGCAGTCGGGCGATCAAAGAAGGTCCGGCCATGGCCGATTAATCTCCGGTGCCGGCGGTGGCCATTATCTGCAAGTCGTCGACAAACAAGGTGGAAAGTTCCTGTTCTTTGTACTCCTGGCCCAACAGCCCGGCCGCCTTCTCGTAAATCTTCCGGCGTTTGGTCTTGCCCCGAAGGAGAAAGGCCGCCCCCAATTCCTGAGCGTCTTTCGCTTCCGCCGGCAGTCTGACGATCCGGTCGATAGGCTTGTAATCGGGATAGAGATAGAAGCGGTCCACGGCTTTGGAGTGATATCCGTTTTTATCCCGCCAGAACAGATAAACATCGGTAAATCCTTGGCCTTTCAAAAAGGCCTTCAAAAGAAACAGGGAAGAAGGGCCGGACATTTTGACCAGCCAATCCCGGTCAAAAAGTTGATCCCTCGACAGGTTTGGAATGCCTCGGCCGGTATAAAGCCAGTAATCCTTGAAATCAGGCTGTTTCAAATAAACGGCTTGCCCGCCGCCGTGACTGTCCCTAGTCAGGCCCCAGGGCCAGGTCGCCGCCCGGTTGTCCGACCAGGTGGACCAACCCAGGGTTTCCGGCCGGGCCGGCTCGGCCCCCTCCAGGTCCGAACCTGTGAGCACCCGCCACTCAGGCTGATAGAAATCCCCGCATTTTCCCCGAATGGCTACCGTAAAATCGTCCACCTGGATGGCCGAGAGCTTCGGATCTCGGTTTCCCAGTAAAAAGGCCACCCTGACCTCCCGGGCCTCTACCGGCAACCGGACCACCCGCGTCACCGGGCCGTAGCGGGGAGCCAAGGTGATGGCCCCCAGAAACTCCTCGTGTTTATGCCGGTCTTGGTCATACCACAATAAGTAGACGTCGGCGGAACCTTGGCCTTTGACGAAGGTCTGGATCAAAACGTCCGGATTCTCGGAGCATTTTATCCCCCACCCCAAATCACCGGCCGAACTGGGGGCCGCCGGCAGAGGGCCTTTGCCTGTATACAGCCAGTACTCCCTGGAATCGGGCTGTTCCAGGTACAAAGCGTATCGTCCGCCATAACTGTCCGTGGTCAGGCCCCAGGGCCAGTCCGCCGGGCGGTTGTCCGACCAGGTCGACCAGTCCAGGGTTTCCGGCCGGCCCGGCTCGGCCTCCTCCAGGTCCGAACTGGTCAGCACCCGCCACTTCGATATCATCTGAACTTGATCTTCCGGTCGACACGATTCTTTAAGTATCTCTTGTTGGATGGGCCTCTCCCGCCCTTCGGCCTCCTCCATCGTCATGGGTTTTTCCTTGGCGACGGCCACCTGGTCCAGGTAAAGGGCGGAAAGTTTTTCTTCCGGATCTCTCACCCCCAGGAGATAGGCCAGCCGATAAACAAGACGTTTCCACCAGCTTTTCCCCCGCAACAGGAAGGCCGCGCGGAATTCCCTGGCCCCGTCCGGCAGTTGAAAGGTCGTCTCAAACCGTTTGTACCGCGTGGGCAGGTCGAAAATTTCCAGGTTTTTGGCCGAGTATCCGCTCTGATCGTACCAAAAGAGGTATAGTTCCGCCCGGCCGCGGCCTTTGATTCGGCCTTTAATTTTGAACTTCGCCGTATCCGGGCCGGCAACCTGCCAACTATGGTCGAAAAAGGAACTGGGCGGCCAGGGGAGCAGACCCGGACCGGTATAAAGCCAGTAATCGCGGAGATTCGGTTGTTTGAGAAAAAGAGCTTGCCGGCCTTCGTAACTGTCCTTGGTCAGCCCCCAGGGCCAAGTCACCGGGCGGTTTTCCGAATAAGTCGACCAGCCGGTAGTTTCCGGCCGGTCAGGCTCGTCCACTTCAAAATCCGAAACGGTCCAGGTCTGCCAATTGGATGGGTGCTGGCGCTGAGGCTGCCGAGTTCCTTCAAAGATTATCTGCTTGGTCTGAATCTTCTTAACCGAGAAACTCCCCCGGCCCCATAATAAAAAGACCAGACGATATTTTTGAGTTTCCTTCGAAGTAAGAAACTGTCTTTCGATATATCTGTTTTCACCATCGAGCACACCTTCCCAAAGCAGAATCCATCCCAGGGCCCCTCCCCCGGAATACTCAGCCAGATATACTTTCAGGGCGCCGTTTCCCTCGATTCGGGCGCTGAGGTGGTAGTTGGCTCCGGGCCGTATATTGTATAGATCGCTGAAAAATGGACTGGGCGAATAGTTCGTTAAGCCTTGACCGGAATAAAGATACAGTTCGCCTCGATCGTTGTGGACGATAAAATCGGTGATTCCTGGGGTGGCAGACGCAGGGATCAATCCTTCCGAGGTAATGCCGGCCCCTTTTTTATAAAGGGTCCACTCAGTCAAAACGACCTGCCCATTTTCCTTAAGGCCGGCCTTGGCTTCCGGCATGTGGAAATCCTGATAGGAGACGCTCCTCTTTTTTCCCCTCAAGCGGTATAGAGAATAATTGTTGTCTATAACCAAGTCGGCGTATTGGGGATCGGCCAGGATATGGACAAGCTGGCTGTTGTAGTAGCTGGGGTCCAGGTAATAAGGTATTAATATATAATCTATGCCCATGGCCGATAGGATTTCGAAGGCCTTGTCCTTGTTCTCAGCTTCATAAAACTCGATCATCCGCGGGTCGATGTGACGGATATAATTCCGGTCGGCGTAATAACCGAACTCGGCCATGCGCAGTATGAGAAACAAGCTGTCCTTGGGGGTCGATTCCTTGGCGTACCGGATAATTTGGTATTCACCCATGGTTGACCGGCTAAGTTTGGTCCAGTCGTCATGGGTCAGGGTGGTCAAATTCAAATTAAACTTTTCGATGGCCGACCTGGACCGGTGTGCGGCCAGAAAAAGCGACGGCAGCAGCAGCAATAAAAGAAGGCTCAAGACTAAAACTTTAATGGGCCGGGAAGGTTTGCCGAAAATCGTGCCGAGAAAGAGACCGACGCCATAGGCCGCGAACGGCTGAACGGTCAGCGGGTAGCGGTCGTTCAGGATAAAAATGTCCATGTCCAGCAGCAGGGACAAAAAAGTGGCCCCGAAATAAAGGGCCGTGGCCCAGAGGAAGACCCTGAAGAAGCGATCATGTTTCAGGGCTTTGGTCCATAAGGACCAGAACAAGGCCAGGAGGAAGACCCAGTAGCCTAGCCCGAAAGAACTGAACTTGGTCAGGACCTTCAAGGCGCCGAAGATGATTCGGTCGGCCAGGTCGGCTATCCGGCGGTCATGCCGGAAATAGCTTTGGTAATCAAGTTTTTCCAGGTTCCAGACCGCCAGGTCGTTGCTCACCGGCGTCCCGAACAAAAAATAGTTGGAAACGTACTGGGACCCGCCCACAGTCAGGGCGATGACGGCGACTACCAGCAGATTGATTATACGCCGGCTGAGTTTTTCCTTGGATTCCACCAGGTAAATCAAGCCGAAAAACGGGCCGGTCAGAACGCCGATGGAATGGCTGTACATACTCGCGCCGATAGCCAGGCCCGACAGGACCATTTTCCAGAAGGCCGGCTTTTCCAGAAGCTCGGCCAGGACGACAAAGGCGAGGAAAAAGGTGTAAATTCTCAAGGGATCGATATGGCAAATAGCGCTCATATCGTAATAGAAAGGCGTACACAGCAAGGCCAAGGCGGCTATAAGTCCATGGAGACGGCCTCGAACCAAAAGCAGGCGCCAGAGCAAGAGCAAGGTGTAGAGGACATAAAAAGGGCTGACCAGTTTGATCAATCCGGCGGATTCGGCGTGGCCTTGAAGCAGATAACTCCAGACCATGAGAGATATGTAGCCTAAAGGATGGGAAAAACCGCCAAAGCGTCCGGCCGGCTGGTCCGGATCGACATAGGGGTAGGAGGCCACGGACCTTTCTTCATAAATCCACCGGGCCACGGTGGCGTATTCGAGCGGATCGTTGGCCGTCAAGGGCGTGGCCACGGCTTGGAAAGCCAGGGTGGCAAAAAGAAAGGCCCCTGACAGGAAAACGATCCATCGAGCGACCTTAAGGCCTTGTCGGTCCCCGAAAAAGGTCCCTTGTTTTCCGAACAAGGCCGCCAGCAAAGTCTTTAGCCGGGCGGGCCAGATCAGGATTGGACAAAGAAAAGCCGCTTCAATGACCAGAAGGTAAAAGGAGGCGGCCTGACCGGGGAACAAATAAAGAAGTTTTGCCAGCAGCCAGGAAATCGCCAGCGGTCCCAGCCCCATCACCATGAAAAACAAATCCGGCGCTTCCTCTTTGGGGGTCCGGGCCAGCCTGGCCAAAACCACGAAGACGGCCGCCGAGGAAATCAAGTAAGTGAAAAACACTCCGGCTAGTTGAATCATTTACTCAGCCATGAATCAGGCCTTACCCTTGACTAATCGGGAAAACCAGACCGGCGGCCCGGGCCGGGGCTGGTACGGCGAGTCACATATAAAAAATCGGTGATCACGCTGCCTCGGGTAAGGGCACCACCGTTTTGACGGCCGGCAGACAGTGGTATCTGAAATTCAACGGAGATGTTTGTTGTGTTCCATGTCGAACCACATGGAAAAAAATATGGAATTGAGGCCGGTGGCGAAGGTGAACATCCAGGCCAGGGCGGTCAACTCGGGGGCATGTCCCATCACAATCCAAAGATATATCAGCCGAATGAGAAAAAGACCTGACAGAAAAAAGAAGAAAAAACCCAAGGCATAAAAGAAGACCAGGGGATGGAAGTCCCTGATGATGTATTTTTCCTTCAGACGCCAGAAAAAGAGTTTAACCAGTAACCAACCTATGGAAAAGACGACCTTTCTTATTCGGATGCCCGATTTTTCCCCGATGTGGTAAACCGGTTTGATCGGAACGTCTCTGACCCGGAAATCATAGACGTTAAGTTTGACCAGCAGGTCATTGGGCTGGCCGTACCTCTTATACATTTTATCCCAGTCAAGGGTGTGCAGGACCGCCTTGTTGAGGGCCGTGTAACCCGTCTGGGAATCGGCCACGTGCCAATAGCCCGAGGCGATCTTGGTCAGGAGGGAGAGGGCCGCGTTGCCGAAGTACCTGACCTTGGGAATCTGCCGGAAGGCATCGCCGGTAAAAAGCCGGTTGCCCTTGGTGAAGTCAGCCTGATCTTCGACCACGGGGTCCAGGATCGCGGGCAGGTCGGCCGGGTCCATCTGGCCGTCTCCGGCCATGACCACCGCCGCATCGAAATCGTTGTCCCTGGCCCACTTATAACCGGTGGTAATGGCCCCGCCCACGCCCTGGTTGACCTCGTGGCGTAAAAAAACGATCCTTGGGTCTTCCGTCCGGCGTGTTTCCACAATCTCCGCCGTATTATCTTTACTGGCGTCGTCGACCACAACAATCCGGTCGACGAAATCCGGCATGGTGTCGATCACTCGGCCGATCTGGGTCTCTTCATTGAAGGCGGGTACAACCACCACGATTGACTTGCTTTTATACATTTCTTCTCCCTGGCCTTGGTGGGCAGAATATAGGCCATCGTCTTGGCTAAGTCAACACGCAATTGGGTTGGTCCTGCCCCCTCAGGAGCGGCTTCTGACCTAAAAACCGCCCACCCCGCCTGATAATTGGGGTGGGACGGTAAGATCAAGTTTCAAGGATTGATCGAATGATTCAGACAGGCCCTTCCGAGTGCCCCCGGCGTAATTGGGTCCGTTTTTTTGATGAAATCGGGTTAATTGACCGCGTCGTTCAAGCTCTTGCTGGTTTTAAACTTAACGACTTTGCGGGCCGGGATGGTTGTCTCTTCTCCGGTTCTGGGGTTGCGTCCTTTTCGGGCTTTTCTCTCCGCCAGGCTGAAGGTCCCCAAACCCGTCAAAGTGATTTTCCCTCCATTCTTCACTTCCTTTTCGACGCAGCCCATAACGGCTTCCAAAAACCTCTCGGCCTGGGTCTTGGTTAATCCGGCCTGCTCGGCAATCTGTCCCACCAATTCAGCTTTGGTCATTTCGCCCGCCCTCCTCTAAAAAAATGATAATTTCCTATCCAGCAACCTGACAGCGTTTAACACTATTTTGGATTTAAAGCAATAGCCGGAGGACCCGATGTTCCCAATTTTTCATACCGGAACTTGGTTTTTTCCGCTTTTCAGTCGCCATTCTCCGCCGCCGCCAGCCTCCGTTTTTGATAGTCGGCCATGACCGCCAGGACCTTGACGGCCCGGTCCGCCGAAGCAAAGACCGGCAGACCGTGGGCTTCAAAAAGGTTGATCAATTCGCCTTCGCCGGCGTCCAGGGCCGAACGCCACAGGACGAAAGGTTTTCCGGCGTTTTTTATGTCCGTAAAGGATTGAAGGAATTTATTCCCCAGGGTCTGGGCCTCATCAGTCGAGAGATTGACCCCGGAAAAGACAAAGTCAGCCATATTGGGCGGCATTTGCATAACCGCGCAATCCACGTTGCCGTCGGCCGGTATAGCCGCCAAAGAGCTGAAGTATTCGGGGAGATTAGTAAAATTGAATTGCATGACCACACCGCCGTCGAAGGGGTTGAGAGGAATCTCCCAGGGCGGAAGATTGCCTTTCAATTTTTTCAAGGTCTGATGATTGAGAGAGGCCAGGGTCAGGCCGCTCATTTCGGCCGCGTCCGTGGCCATGACTCCTTCACCTCCGGACATGGTCAAAATGGCCAGGCGTTTCCCCCGGGGCAATTCCAGATAACTAAAGGCCTTGGCCAGATCGAAAAATTCCTCCAGGTTTTGGGCCCGAACGGCCGCCGTCTGTTTGATCAGGTTGTCGAAAATCAGGTCGTTTTCCCGGGCCAACGAGCCCGTATGGGAAGCGGCCGCCTTTGACCCGGAGGGCGTCCGTCCCGATTTTAATATAATCGTGGGCTTTTCCAGGGAAACTTTCCTTAAAAGCTCCAGAAAACGCCGCCCGTCACCATGGAGGCTTTCCATGTGCAGGGCGATGACCCTGGTTTCGGGGTCCAGATAAAAATATTCCAGGGCCTCCACTTCGTTGATGTCGATTTTATTCCCCATGTCAAGCATCTTGCAGACGCCGAAATTTGAGAAAATCCAATTGATCTTTGGTTCGTAAAATCCGGACTGGAAGGCAAAAGAAAGGCCGCCCTTTCTGAGCTGGTTGACCCGACAGTAACTGATGATCAGATTATTGGCCGTGTTGTTGGGGGTCAAGGTGTTGGGACCCAGGGTCCTGATGCCTTTACTCTTGACCAATTCGGCGATTTCCCGATGAAGGGCCTGCCCCGACTGCCCGGCTTCGGAAAAGCCCCCGGTGACGATCACCAGTCGTTTGACCCCAACGGCCGCGCACTGCTCGACAACCTTTTTGGTTAATTCCGGCCTGACGCCTGAAACGATCAAATCGATCGGGGCCGGGATGTCTTCCAACCGGGCATAAGCCTTTAAACCAAGGATTTCTTTCTCCGTGGGATTGACCGGATAGATTTGGCCTGGGTAGTTCAGATGGACAAGATTTTGGACCAAACGAAAATTTGTTTTATAGATGTTATTGGTCGCCCCGACCACGGCTATCGATTTGGGCCAGAAAAAGCCATGTAAAAAATGTTCCGCTTCCCTCATGGATTATCTCCTTGGTTTCGATTTTGGCCGGCCTCCGGCTTAAGTTAACCTGTCAAAAAATGAACACTAGTTCTCATCAAGGCCGCGGAGGCCGAAACCTGACGTTTAATCTTCATCTTTTATCGGCCCGTCAATACTCGGCGACCATGGACCCCGGCCGTTGATAAATCCTTTGACGATGAACTCGGCCATGGCCTGGCCGATTTCCTCCGAACCCAGGGCCCCCCGGGTCGAGTACCAGGTGATGATCCAATTGATAGCGCCTAAAGCGGCCATGACCGACACCTTCCAATTTTCAGCCCGGAAGACCCCTGATTCTATCCCTTCCAAAATGATCTTCTGAAATGATTTCTCAAATTTATCCCTTTCAGCTACCACCTGATCCCGCCACTTGCTGGGCAGGATCAATTCCTGCTGCCTCAAGGCCCCGATGACATGCTCCCGGGTGACGATGCGGACGTGACTCTCGACCGCGCGGCCGAGTTTTTCCACCGGACTCAAATCAGACCCCAGAACCTCCTCCAAAGCCGCGTTGGCCTGGTCGAGGGCCTGCATCTGAACCTCGAAGAGCATCTCTTCCTTGCTCTTGATGTAATGATAGAGACCGGCCTTGGTCAGCTTCAGCTTGGCGGCGATTTCTTCCAAGGAAGCCTTTTCATACCCTTTCTTGGCGAACAGCTTGGCCGCGTTTTCCAAAATCTTCCGGCGTTTTTCTTCATAGCGAATCTGTCGGAATGAGACTGTTTTTCCCAAAATAATTCACCCGGTTAAGGGTTAAAAGAGAATATGTTGAAGTCCTGTTTATGACTTACTTTACCCCGTTTTCCAACAAACTCTTCCTCGGTCATGGCCTGGAGGACCTCCCGGTCTTTTTCCGGCCGGGCCAAAAAACGTCGCCCGTCCTCCAGACGTCCGATGATGACCCCGCTGGTCGGTCGGCTGTCCCGGTCGTGAAGAAGCATGTAGGTTTCCACTTCAGCCGTCCCGGAGGCCGCCTCAACCAAAGGCGGTCCCTCCAAACGGTCCAGACCGGCCTGATAACTTTTAGAAGGAATCGAGCCCGGTCGGCTGTCCCGCGGGTCGCCCGAATAAACCCCCACCGAATGTTTGCTGATGAACCAGCTCAGGGCCTGAACCAGGCCGAGTCTGGCGGCATCTTGACGCAAAATTTCGACCATCCGGCAGATGGCGTGCAGGGCGTAACTGTTTCCGGGGCCGCCGAAGTAAGGCATGCCGCCGGTCTGGGTCAGGGGCCGGGGATCGGTCTTGGACAGTCCCAGCATGTTTCGGGTGATGCGGGGGGCGCAGGGGAAGCAACTGTAAAGATCGAAATGATCGATTTCTTCCAGGGAAACCCCGGCCTCCTCCAAGGCCTTGTCCGCCGCCGTTTTGACCGAAGGTGAAGAATAGAAGTTAATCCGCTGCGATACATGCCAGATATCCGAAGCATCACCTGATCCCAGCACGTAGACCCATCTATTTCGCGGCACCCCGAGTTCAACCGCCGTGGCCTCGTCGGTCATGAACAGCGCGGCCGCCTGGTCGACCTCCATGATCGAACACATGAATTTGGTGTAGGGGAAAGAAACCAGGCGGTTAATCTCGGTGACTTCCGTGATTTCCCGGCTGGTTTTTCTTTCGGGAAACCAGGAGTAAGGGTTTTCGGCGGCGATTTCGGAAAATCGGGCCAGGAAATCGCCCAATTCCCGGCGGTGCTGTTCCAATGACTGCCCTTGGCTGGCCCGGAGGGCGTTTTCAAAGAAGGGATACATGTGCATCGGCAGGAACAGGCCGTATTTCATTTCAAGCGCGGTCAGGGGGTCCCGCATATCGCCGACCATCCCTGGCTGTTTCTGCGGGAAATTCCAGTCCCAGCCCCCGGCGCCCTTGGCTTTGTTTTCCACCCTTTTGGAATAAAAAGCTTCGCCGCCGCAAATCAGAGCCAAACGGACCCGGCCGGCCAGGATGTTTTCCACGGTCCGGTTGACGAACCATTGGGGGGCGGTGGCCCCCACCCAAGTGTAAGACTGGGACCGAGGATGAACCCCGATCCGTCGGCCCAGTTCGCCTAAGGGATCATAATAGTCTCCCGAGAGCATATTAA
>Ga0209163_1001500_pt1 | contig 24958 bp, 23 predicted proteins | sample MTBAKSrepl2MetaG_FD_187457 | JGI IMG/M metagenome (GOLD analysis project Ga0209163, IMG submission 187457) | Enrichment culture microbial communities om Arthur Kill intertidal strait, New Jersey, USA, that are MTBE-degrading - MTBE-AKS2 (Arthur... | ecosystem: Environmental > Aquatic > Marine >...
TATTCTTGACCTTCATGGCAACATGGCAGGGAACAGTTTTACCAACTGGAGTAAGATAACACCACGCCACAATGCTTTTGTCCAAAAGATCCTTGAATCAGGATGTCATATCATCTCGACTATCAGAACAAAAACTGATTATACTCTGACAGATAAAAATGGCAGGATGGTTCCGGAGAAAGTGGGATTGAAAGGGAATACAGCGTGATGGTATAGACTTCGAATTCACCATTGTATTTGATCTTGATATCAAGCATAATGCTGTGGCATCTAAGGACAGAACAGGACTGTTTATGGATAAACCTGAATCGGTGATAATGAGAAAACCATCTCACATTTTAAATTTATTGATAGTGTGAACTTCGTTGTCCAGCAGTGTTTCAAAAATGAAACTATCCTGGAGCCCGACATTAGGGTTAGCCACAAGATCAATGGCAGGATACCTTCAGCCTTGAATAAGAAGGTAAGTGAACTGGAGAATTGGGAGAAAACGCAATACTGGGAGAGGATGATGTTCGTAATCGAGGTACCTTCAATATCTGACACAATACATGGTAATGAGCTTAGTATGACAATAGGTGGTGTAAGGACACTAAATCATGAGAGCCTATTTAGTAAGAAAAGCATTGAAAAATTCAAAGTGTTCGTTGGCTTCAATAATAAAGTATGTACCAATCTTCTTGTCTCCACAGACGGAATTATCCTGGAAATGCGTGTATCAGGGCTGGAGGAACGTGTAAAACAAGTGTTTGACCTGGTGGGGAATTTTAACATGAGGATGCAACTGGACACCATGCGTGAGTTTGGTCAATATTCCCTCACTGAGCATCAGTTTGCTCAACTTATAGGGAAAGCGAGACTATATCAATATCTGCCAGCAGCACAGAAGAAGGAGATTCCTTCTTTGACATTTAATGACAGCCAGTTTAATTCTATTGCCAGGGATTATTACACTGACAGTAGTTTCTGCAGGGATGGAAATGGTGACATTAACCTGTGGAAGCTGTATGGATTGTTTACAGGAGCCAATAAGAGATCTTATATTGACTCTTTCCTTAGAAGAAGAAATGCTTATTCCTTTACAGAAACCCTGCTGCAGGCCTTAGAACACGATAGCAGGATGTCACGGTTCTTGAGTTAAGTAAATGGCAGGAGGAGGGCAATAAGCTTTAATCCTGCCCCTAAATTACCTTCATATCTATGTAACATATTATGGTGCCTATTTCTCAGCCATCCCACCCATCATTGATTCAATTTTTTCAAGTCTGGACTTCAGAAGATCGTTTTCTGCTTTCAACTCTTTTACAGCATTCACAAGGGCAATATTAATGGCATGGATATTAAAATCGAGATAGCCATCGTCAGCTTCGGTAACTGCTTCGGGGAATATTTTTTGTACTTCCTGTGCAACAAATCCAACCTGTTCGGTATTTGAGGAAAGCTGGCGGGGATTTCCTTCATTATAAATAAACCTTACAGGCTGCAATGCAGCAATATCATTCAATCCCTTATCATAATTTCCAAGCAGTGTTTTCAACCTGAGGTCAGATGATGTTGCCCAAGAGGTACCGCCCTCTGTTTTATAAGCATTACCAGCAACATGCAGTACCTGGGTGGGGGCTTTTGTTCCGATTCCCACTCTGCCTCCGTTGGGCTGAAGCAGGATAGGTTGCCGCCTGCTGTCTGAAGATCGATAACAGTCGAAGATCAGGCCGTCTGCCAGGAAATATATATTGGCATTATCCCCTGCTGAAGATCCGACTTTAAAACTGTTGCCTGCTCCATCCGCATTTGCAACTAACAGTCTGCCTGCCGGCGTGGTACCACCTATTACCAGTCTTTCGGAGATGTCTGCCTGTCCGCTAACTGATAGGGCATTGGCAGGACTGTTGTTCCCTATTCCGACATTTCCGCTGATATAAAATCTGCCACCTTCAAAATACCCGGAATATCCGGTTGGTGAATTGGTTTTACCACTTACGCCTCTGCTTACCCCGGAAGAATTAAAAGCGTAACCCAATACCCCTGAATAGCTGCTTGTACCTTTAGTCACTCCAACTATACCATCACCCAAATATGAATCACCCTTAATTGCAGTACCCATTTCCGTATTATGTATGTAGAAAATCTCACATTCTTCACAAGCTGAACCTCCACGAAATGGAAGAGTTAATACCCCTGATGTTTCCCAGGAAGCCAGGCCTGTAGCATCAGAAGTAAGAACCTTACCTGCTCCGGGGGAACCTCCTCTTATTTTTATCTGACCATTGATATCCAGTTTTGTTGTTGGAGGATTAGCACCAATTCCCAGATTGCCAGCAAAAAAACCATTCCCGAGAAAATATCCTGCCCAATTTAATGTTCCTTCCTCTACCTCTCCATAGACAGCATAATTATTGTTACCAGAATCTGCTTTCCCATATATTCCATAGTTATAATTACCATTTGATGAAGCATGTCCTTCCACACCTTTATTTTCCATTCCATTTTGTGCATAACCAATTACACCTGTACGAACAGATCCCCCTATTCCGACAGCATCACTCATTAATCCGTATGCTGTAGATGAAGAGCCGTTATTTACAAAATAAACTGCCTTGTCATATTTCCCCTGAACAGACAGTTGAGCTTCACTCCAGGGATTCATTCCTATTCCAAGTTGTTCCGTGACATGCACGCTACCTGTAACATCCAGTTTATATAAGGGATTTTGATTATCTATACCTACTTTGCCGGCATTAAAATAAATGTCACTGCCATTTTGTTGCCAGAGGCTTGTTGTTCCGGTTGAGGCATCCCCGGGCAGCCAGGTTGTTCCGTTCCATTTCAGAACCTGTCCGTTTGTTGCTGATTGTTGGGCAATTTTTAACGGAGATGAATTTGTCCCATTTCCGGTGAGTGTGGCATCAGTTGCAACAACCTGATTTCCCCAGGTGTCATCCTCCACTGTCTTAGCATGAAATGCATATGGAACAGCCAATAATTGTGTAGTACCGAGTTCTGTGAAAATACTTCCACCCGCAGGATCCAGTTCAACTTTTAAAAAGTGTGGATTATCTCCCCATGCGGCAGGGTCAAATGTGCCGCTTACTTTGGTGCCCATTCCAACCTTGAGGTTGGCAAGCCCGAAAGAATTAGTGGGAACAGAATGGGTTTCCTGGTAAACAGGTGTTCCCGATTCTGAATCACGGAGAATGGTAAACTGAAATTTTACAGTTTGGTTGGCAATAATTTCACCTGAACTGTTACGTACTACTGCCTGATAACTGAATCCGGCAGGAACCTGCGCCTTAACTGCAATAAGGCACAACAAGATCATAAATGTAAAAGTAATTTTTTTCATAGATCAAATTTTTATTATTTATTAAACTTTTACACTCCCTGTTTAGGGAAAAGAAGTGCTTATATATCAATGTTTTTAAATTGATCTACACTAATGACATTAAATTCTTGAAAAGTAATTACGATATAAGTTACGGATTTTTTTTAATACATGCATATACAAAATACAGTTTATGTACTTATATATCTTTCTGTAAGAAGAGTACAAAAATGACTTGAAAAAAGCAATATGCCATATGACCTATGTAGTAGAGATGCGCAGGGACGTGTAAATACTTTATTTATCTTTTATATCTGAGATTTCAATTAAAGGAAAGTAAGCATGTATGCCTTTATAAAACGCTTTAAAAAGAAGATGTTCCTTTTCACCTTACTTTGAGATATTATAAAAAGGGACATGCGAACCGTGTAAGTAAATATTCCTATCCTGATGAATCGTTTTGTCGTAATGATCTGGGTAATATCAACCTGTGGAAGCATTTTAACCTGTTTACATGAGCTAATAAGGTGAACTATATTGATACATTTCTTGATATGGGTACAGGATGTCAACAATTTGTCCATGGCTTATATCAGGCTATTGGGGAGAATCAATGTCACGGGTTCATCAATTAATATCATGTGGAAAATATGTCTGAACAAGAATCTCATAGGTAAATTGCTATGTCATTTCAAATTGTTAATCCCACAAGTATCCTGGTTGTAACGCATACAGGACGAATTAGACAGCTTAATTGTCCGTTTTTGAGAAAGCTTACTTTAAAAGACCATTGAAAAAAGGCAAACAAGAAGCAAAACCAATATGTCTGATATACAAATGTTTATACTTCCTTTAAAGCTAAAATAAAGACAACTCACCATCCATCCACGACTCGAGCGCAATAATGTGTAACTTAAGTTTATCTGAAGTTTTTAAAGGAAATTTTATTCCCTTACATTTACAATATTGTTTTATGACAGGGTCAGGATCAAGAATCCATTCCTGATTTGTTAGCTCTGTAAGATTTTTATTGCTTGCACTCGATTTGTTGTGTGAAAGATTAATGGCTGCTGAAATCATTTTTTGTATCAATATCCTGTATGAATTTTCTGCCTCTGCATATGGAACTGTTCCTTGTTCCTTGAGATATTCACGGACAGTAGAACCATTACCATATTCACCTTTGGATTCAGGGTGAGGAATTAATTCTGTGAAAAATTCCTTACCATTATCAAGCCTGATCCTTCCAAGCGGGTACAGCCTGCAAACCAAAGGGCGATCCGTATGTACCCTGCATCCGGTGTTATCCAAAAAAATACATGCACCAGACTTACCTTTACGTTTTAGAAAATTATTATCAAGATACTTCTTCCTAAATTCGGTTGTACTAATGTGTAAACATTCTGATAAACGTAAAGTTTCATAAGGATTTATCTGAATCCCTTTGTTATGACAGCATTTATTACATATTTTGCAAGTATATGAAAAAGAAGAATCGAGATTTAGTAACGGTTTACTGCTGTCTATCTCCATTGGTTAAGAGTTTTTGACAATCTCTGATAAATGATTAAGAAAATTTTTGTCGGTCATACTTGCTGAAAGTATTTTCCAGTTAAGTTTATCATTACTCACTGAAAGCTTCAAAGTTAAGGAACCTGAGGTACCATTCCTCAGATTATTTAAATCAGTTGACGAAAGTCTCTGGATTTCAGGATCTAATTTAATATATATAGTTCCCTTTGTTTGCTCGGACGTTATAGGGAAACCAAAAGAGGCTGATAATGTCAGAGCAGCAGCTGCCAAAGGTAACCGCGTGAGAAACTCTCTTCTTAAACAGCCAGGTACCTCCATGTTTTTTTTCTCTTGTTTCATTGATAAAATTTTTTAGATGCTATAATATTTTTTTTAATATTCCAACACGAACATAAGTGAAAAATAACATAAATTATCACTCTGTTAATGGGAAGAATATGATTAAGATAAACACTACTTATCTGCACAAGAATCTTTCATCCTGATCTTAAGTGATGAAACTTTGTCATTCCAACCACTTGGCATAGTCTTGTATTCTCTGACGCCTGTTCCGTTACCGTTGAGCTTTACTTTAATACCTCCGAAATTGGTGTGTTCCCAAAGGGTGACACAAGCGTTCTTACCCACTTTAATTGATGATATCTGGTCGTTCCATGATTTACTGGTACTGCCCATGTTATAAGAGGTCAGATAGGCTGCATCCCGATCATAATACCACCAGAAAGAATTACCCCCGAAATTGGTATGTTCATAAAATATCACCTGGTCGTGTTCAGGTTCTTTGGAACTATCAGTAGGCAGCGGGCTATCATACTTAAGCGTGGTTGATGTTAGCACGATAATGGCTATAGCCATTAAACTGTTCAAAAAAAACTTTTTCATGTGATAAAATTTAAATTAAATATTAGAGATAATCGTAGTCACAAGTTAATAATTTTTCCCATGAGAGTTTTGAAGTCATTTGCAATAAAAGTTCTATCGAATTATAATATAAATCAAAAACTCTTCTAATTGTATTGCAAATTAGTAATATATGGTATATGGTAAAAGAGCATAAATAATAAATACTTATTTTATCCATACTGCTTCTTTAAATTTAGCAGGAGAAAAAACGATGCCAAAGCTTAATCAATTTATGAAAAATATTTTTATTATGCAATACTTTGAATTTTTTTGGATTTACTTAGTTTCCTGGTTTATAAAATACGTGAAAGCTATTATTTTTTTACCAAGATATGTATCGGCTAACCTTGCAAATTCTTCCCCATCCAATGAATAACTTATCAGTGGTATGGTGTTTTTTTCATGGTATTCAACTCTGAGCAGTTGTTTCATGTACTGTCGTTTCAATATCTCTTTTACATTGCTTTCCACAGATGCCCTTGTCGGTTTCTTGCCCCTGATTATCAGCCCACCGGCTCTTTCTTTCAGTCGCAGGCTTAACAGCGAAAGCTTTTCCTGACATCTTTCCATATCATTAATCAATGTTTTGAGCTGATCATCATAGAGATTTTGATTGAAAGTTAAAATTATCGTCCTTTCTTTCCCGTACACAACCTTTTTTAAACGTAATGCCTTTATGCTTTCCAACTGCGGATGATCCATTATTTCAAATCTCTTGTCCCTGTTGGATATTAATGCAAACTCATTGTGATCATTTAATTTTAATGCACCGATGAAGTGAAAGGATGATTGATCAAATTCACTGATAATCTCAGGAGAATTATTCCCTTTGTCAAAGATAATAGTAATGTTTGATGCAGGTGTGATTCTTTCCTTAAAAGCGTTTTTAAACCGGGGAGGATCTTTTTAAATTCGGCAGAGTCATGGGTGTTTCCCTGGTAAACATTAAAATATAAAGGTATGTGACTTTCCTTTGAACAAAACAAAGCATAATTGACCTGACGCAGATTTGACCTGCCCTGTTTGTTTTTTCCTCGTTGGGCTATGGTACAGCGTTTATTAAATGTGCTGATGAAAGTATAGAAGTTTGTCTCATCATATGATATACCCGAAAGATCAATATGGTTTGGCAAAAGAACATTATTTAATATCCCCATCCAAACAGTTGTTATCTTTTCTTCCGGGATCATATGAATCTGATCCCGGAAACGCTGCGAGCTTAATTGTTCTTTTTTGATTCCCGCAAAATAATTTAATAATATCGTGCCCTGAAACCATGACCACATGCCGCCTTTACTCGCCACTTCCAAACCCCGGTTTACTGACGCTATCAAAAGGTACTCCCCGATACTAAGCCCTTGCTTCCTTTTAGGGAGCATATTAATAAATAATACGACGAAAACCCACTAAAATAAAGGGGAAATACTAACATTTTATTAATATTTATTTAGGGGGGCAGGATTTAATTAGCCTAACCGGCTGTTTGCCAGTCTGTTATATTCATATGACGGTCATAACTCGGAAAGTAAGGATAGGTCTGCTAAGTCCTGTTTCTTCTGCAATTTTTGTCATTCCAATTGCTTTTGCAATATGACCAATTGCTGTAATAACGTCAGAATTATCATCTTCCTCCAAAACTGCATTGAGATATTCTGCAATCATTTCGTTACTATCTAAATAATCTGCTATGTCAAATTTTGAAAATATTTTTGTTTGATAATTCTTCATAGTCAGACGTTTTTTTAAAATATCAGACTCAAAATCACATATTTCAAAATCAAACCGGCAAGACTGTAATAAATCAAATCTCTGAAACGGTAACGCAGAATACCTGCAACAAGTGCAATAATTGGTGATGAAAGTGGTAGCAGATTAAAAAGAAAAATAGTTAAATTCCCATATTTTTGAATATATACTTCACCTTTTAAAATTTTCTTTTTACTAATTAAATTACACAGAAAATCCAAACTAAACGAACGTCCGATTAAATAATCTGTCAGTTGTGCTAAAAACGCCGTAACAAGCGCTGCTCCAATTAATTTTATATCCGGAAAGTTAGGCAGGTAGTAAATAAAGGCCATCTCAACAGGCATCAACAGAAAAAACAAGTACCCTGAAAAATTAATTATTACAAAAGATATGAGACTTTCATTTCTTTCACCATAATAAAGTTCGCGGCCAACAGTAAGTGAAAAAATTAAAATCGCAACAGCTGTAGTAACAAGAAGAACAACTGTTTTAATCAAATTTGCTTTTTCCGAAGGTTTTAATTTTTCCACTGCCATAAGAAGATTATTATTCGTTCACGATTCCGGAAAACAAAAATATCATGAGCCTGAATGAAAACAGCATCACTAATATTGTTTAAATGTTGATCTCTATTTTAAAAATATTGAATCCAGCCGAACTTTATAACTATTCACATGAAGATCAAAAAATACTTCTTGAGAATCCACCAAAAAATAGCATTTTACTCGTATAATCTGTTTAATGTATTACTTCTAAAAAATCAGACTCAAAATAACAACAAGACCTGCTCTATACTGCTTTCTCCGGTCAAATTAACTAAATACTAATTTTTTATTCTACTCTTTACCTTGTTTAGTCTCTATAATAACAACACTATTTGCACCCCTGGCGCCATATATTGCCGCACTGCCGTCTTTAATAATATTAATGTTGTTTATATCAACCGGACGTATTGATTTTAATTCGTTTCCATCTACAGGAAATCCGTCAACTACAATCAATGCAGAATTACTAAGCATTAAAGAACCTTCACCATGAATTATGATTTCTCCATTTACAACCCTGACTCCGGAAAAACGGCCTTCTATAAGTTCATATACATTTCTGTAATGCGAAAAATCTAATCCGCTTTGATCAAGTTTTTCAATGTTGCTCACATTATTTTCATAGCTGACATGATAGTATCCGGCTGAAAATTCGCCCTTTTTGTTGCCTGGCTTCATCTTAAGGTTGATGGCTGCAATTTTAATATTTCCATCAAGCTTTATACGCCTGGGGAAAAATCCAATGGCGCTGACTTTTAATCTGTCTTTTTGATTTACCGGTATAGAGAATCTCCCAAGTGTATCGGTTAATACTGTTTGTTTGGTGCTTCTTACCTTAATTTCTGCACCAATCAGCGGAATACTGTCATAAGTGGTAACATATCCGTGTATAAATCTGTCTTGCGCTCCGGCATAAAATGATATGAATATTACCGGAAACAAGATATACTGCAGGAGAATTTTTCTTTTCATGTCTAACTCCTTATTTAATTCTGCTTAAAACAATTAAAATATAATTCAGTAAATATAATAAGATTTTATAGTATTAAATTCACATTGTATCTGACACTGAATAAAAATAAAAAATATGTATAAACAATTGATCATCCATTTTATGGTATATGCCGGTTCCAGTTTGATTTCAGTATTGACGGGGACTGGAAAAAATTACTCAGTGATATAGGAGGCTTTCACCGGATGACCGGAAAATATTCTTTAAAAATCAGAGTCTCCAGGTAAAGACAGAACCGGTTCAGTCACTTAACTACCCGGTAAACTAACCAGACGCAGTCATTATCAAGCACTTCACACTTTTTCAATTTCATTTGAACACTGCTCATCATATCACTGAACATGTTATATGATCTGTTCCCGACAATAACCGGATGTAACAATAAGCTGATCTCTTCAACAAAACCCTGACTTATAAGAATATTTCCCAATACTCTTCCGGTATCTGTAAGAATGGTATTAACATGATATTTTTCATAAAGAAGATTCAGGGCTGTCGTCAAATCAACAGTATCTTTACCGGTAATAAGGTAGTCGTAATTTCGTTCACTTAGGTGATCCAGATATGTCTCCGGTGTTTTTTCCGATACCAAAACAATTACATCCCTGCAAAATTCAAATCTCCGGCAAGTATGTAATAATCCCTTTAGATCTCCCTTAGTATCAATTATTACCCAGAGAGGTAAACTTTTTACCCTTTTCTGTTTTATAAAGTCGTTTTCTTCCTCAGGGGGTACCTCGCCCCCGAACATTTCAATGCCGGTTTTTATGGTGTTGGAACCTATAAGGTGAACATCCGGTTTATAGTTCCCTGCTATTTTATAATGCAGTCTCATATCAGGCTCAAAATTTGTGAGTGACCCGTCTGCACTTACTGAATTGTGAACGATTATTTTCGGCAACATTTTTATAATCTCCTTATCTTAAATTAATATTTATTCGATAAATTTATATAAAAAACCACAAAGGAAAAATACTGTTTCTGAAAGTATTTCTTCCCTTAATGCGGTGGAAGATGATCAGACAGTCAAAAGCTGAATTGGAAACATTTAAAATACTGACAGAGACCAGAGGGATTAATTTCACGCAGTAACTGAAGCTAAAAAACATTTTACTGAAACAGCGTTTTCAGGTTTTACAGTACATCAGTTTATTTTCCCGGATCTTTCAAAATTATATAGCCGTATTGCCGGGATTTAACAGGTTTGTTCCATTTACAAACAAAAAATAGTATAATTTTGATGAAAGGCTTTATAATCAAAACTAATTCATTGTGAAAAACCATATAGAAATCCGAAGTGCTTTGCTTAGAAAAACAGAAATTCTAACCTGTTTTTTGATCATTCTGATAGTAACCCTTACAGGTTGTACCGATCATCAATCGGGCCGACTAACAGTGCCCAGTGAAAACACTTATCTGTATTTTGAGAATGAGAAAATCATACTGCGGTTTGACGAGCAGTTATTTTGTAAAGTCAGCTACCGCGAAGATGACAGGTTATTATCCATTAACGATGACAGTCATGATGGAACTTCAGGATTACCATCCCATTTCATTGAAGCAAATGGTGTAACTTATTCTCATTTCAGACAAACATCCCATAAAGTTGAAGAGGTTGATGACGTTCATCTGGGTAAAGGAAAACGGTTGATACTTACAGGCGAACTTCCCGGGATCACAAAGACATTATCGGTAGAGATGTATGAAAGTCTGCCCGATGTTGCCATCTCCAAATGCACATACACCAACCTGACCAATACCGAAATGCATATCAACCGGATTGGTTATGATTATTACCGGCTCGATCGCCGCCTGACTAATTCCGGAGAAAACTCCAACAGCTTCCGCTATCTGCAGCCACTGAACAAAAGATGGGGTGAGACTTGGACCAATCTGGCCCTGACAGATACTACTGATGAAAACTTTCTTGTCCCCGGATCAGGAAGTAATTATTCAGGTATTCCGTTCATTGATGTCTGGGGTACTGAACTGGGGATGTCTGTATTTCATGTTGAAGGAATACCAAGATTTCTTAATTTAAAATTACAGGTACAGGAAGATAAAAAAGTGGATATTGGCCTCATCACAGTACCTGAAAACAGCTATGGCCAATTCCCGGATAATATTGCCCCGGGCGATTCAGTAACAACGTGGAAAAGTGCAGTTTGTGTGCATAAAGGAGACTTTTTCAATCCGGCAAGACGATTCGGTCAGCTGCTTGATATTGCTATCCAACAGGAGGGACGAAAAGGATTTATAAAAGAATACCCTGAACAGGCTTATGAACCCTACTGGAAAACGTGGGGAATGAACAGCTTGTCAGGTTCAGGTGACTTTACGGCAGAACAGGTTCTGGCAAAGATGGATGAACTGGCCGGTTACGGTTTCAAAGCGGTCATGCTGGATGACGGATGGCAGGACTACCTCGGAACATGGAATCCCAATCCCGATAAATTTAAAAATGAACAGGAACTTATCGATTTTGTAAAAGAGGCTCACACACCCAAATGGGGTAGAAATAAAAATCAGTCTTTTAAGGTGTACTTGTGGTTCGATCTTCTCGGTGCAGATACAATTACCGAAGTAATAGAACCGCTGCTTGTAAAAAATGCAGATGGTTCATACTATGAAAGCAAACAGTCAAAATACACTTTGTGCCCGTCATACAGCGGCACGCACAGTTATATACGCGACTCACTGGTGCAAAAGATAATCGGCCGCTGGAATATTGATGGTTTATATACCGACTGGGAGGATCAGAATCCTTTGCCATGTTTCGCTGAAAACCACCATCATAATCCCCATGCTGAAAGTGTGGAAAACAACTACCAGGCCTTTGAACAGATGTTCGACGCTATTATAGAATTAAAGCCGGATAACGGCTGGGTTTCTCAATGCGCATGTGCTGCTGTTCATGATGTTTACCAGTACCCTTATTATCATGTGGAAGATGCTTCTGATCCCACCACAAACGAACAGGTGCGCTGGCGTTTCCGGTTCATGAAAGCTCTGCGCGGGGGGAAAGCTCCTTTAGGTGACGGATATGTGGATAAAATGAATTACAACAAGCTGGCGGGTGAACCTGCACAAAGCGTGGCTGCCGGGAGTGTAATCACCTCCCTCCGGTGGGAAGTTGATGAACTTGGAGGAGAGGAACATGCCCGGAAATGGATGGAGCTCTATTTTTCAGAAGGGATCAGTTCGGGCGATTACCTGGGACTTTATGACATCGCTTACGATTCTCCGGAAGGGCATGTGGTCAGAAAAGATGATGGCACTCTCTACTACTCCTTTTTTGATGATGCCCCTTTTGAAAAGGAGGTTGAACTCAGGGGAATGGATCCGCAAAAGAAATACCGCATGATCCAATATGAAGAAGGAACTGAAATGGGAACTGTATCAGGAAACGATGCAATGATAAAGATCCGGTCAAAACAGGGGAACAGTCAGGGTGAACCGGTCTTTTACCAGGTAATTAAGTGTGTTCCTGATTTTAATGAGAAAAAATAAATTATAAAATTTTAATCATATGAAAAAAGACCGGTTCTGCTTCAGAATGTTAATTATTGCGGTGCTGATGACTGCACTTCACGGTGTTGTCATGGCACAATCCGGTTTCCGGGGTAAACCGGGGAAGAATACTGTTCGTCCGGAACGAATTGATGATGTGCTTTACAATCCGGGAAAAGGAATTACAACAGCCAACTCCTTCGATGGCGATGTACAGGGATATCCAAAATCAAGAATTGCTTACTGGCGGTTTTACTGGACTGAGATTGAGCCTGAAAACGGAGTTTACCGATGGGATAAAATAGACGAGGTGATTGAAAAAGCAAAGGAAAGAGGTCAGCGGGCAGCACTCGGAGTTATGCCTGCAAACGGATCAGCACCTCAGTGGTACAAAAATCTGGGCGCCGCAGGTTTTGAATATATGCCTGAACAGGGAGGAGAAAAAAGCTGGATGCCTGATCACAACGATCCGCTTTATCTTGAATATATGGGACGACTGGTAAAAAAAATGGGTGAACTTTATGACGGACACCCCGATATTGATCACATTGATATCCGTTCCCTCGGGCACTGGGGCGAATGGCATTTTGCATTTGTGGAACCACGACCGATGGTTAAACCGGAGATCAGGAAGGCCCTGGTAGATATCTATCTCGATAATTTTACTGAAACTCCGCTGATTATGCTGATTGGCGGAGATGATGAGCTCTCTTATGGTGTCAAAAACGGGACAGGCTGGAGAGCAGATTGCCTGGGAGATCTTGGTTTTTTCGGTGAAAACTGGAATCATATGCGCGACTCATACCAGCAATCGCTGGATGACGCAGATGCAAACAATGTCTGGAAACATGCACCTGTATGTTTCGAGTCGTGCTGGGTGGCAGACAAATGGGCAGAAGAGGGATATGATGTGGAGTTTATTATTAATGAAGCCTTACGGTGGCACTGCTCTGTATTCAATAATAAATCCTCTCCTATTCCCCCAAGGTGGTGGGGCGAAATGGAAGAATTTATTAAAAAGATGGGATACAGGTTCGTAATAAATTATCTGACCCTGCCTTCGGTGGTCAGGGCAGGTGAAGTTCTTCCGGTTGAAAGCGAGTGGGAAAATATGGGTGTTGCGCCTACTTACCGTAATTATGTAATTGAGTTTAAACTTATTCCTATGAGCAGAAGATCAAAAGCTATTGAAATTAATGATCCGGAATATAATACAGACATAAGAAAATGGCTGCCCGGGATACATCAGCTAAACCTTGAGCTGGAGATACCCGCCTCCGTTAAACCCGGAAAATATAATCTTGCTGTAGCCCTGAAGGATCCCTACACCAGGGAAGTTGCCGTTAAGTTAGCCATCGAGGGCATGGACTCCCAGGGATGGTATAATTTGAGCGAGGTAATGATAGAATAAGAAGTCATTGATTTAATCTTTTTAAAAATGGAAAAATATTTACACATCGTCTGGCAGGGTACATATTTTACTGTTTTTTACAACCTTTCCTTTATTGTTATGCTGGGAATTCTATTATACGAAGGTCATAAAAGAAGATTCCCAATGATGCGATGGATCCTGTTGCTCGGATTTTCATGGATGGCGTTTGTTGCCGGCAGTAAACTCATCACCTTGTCAGCTGCAGAATGGCAGTTGTTCCTGAAAGACTTGTCTCTTCCTTTGGTGACTAAAAAAAATCTCCTCGGTGGTCTGATTGCCGGGACTCTCGCCCTTTTTGCCGGGAAACACCTCTTTCGGTTCAAACAGGATTTTGCTGATGCCTTTGCATATGTTCTGCCTTTAGGGGTAGCCATTCAGCGAATCGGCTGTTTCTTTAATGGTTGTTGTCACGGAACATTCACAACTGTTCCTTTTGCAGTCCGCTATTCAGAAGGGAGCATAGCACACTTTCATCACTATGAAAACGGCCTCATTACAGGCCAGGATCTGTTTTCACTTCCTGTTCATCCGGTGCAGCTTTATGAAATTGCAGGTTGCCTGATTGTCATCCTGCTCCTGTTCAGACTCAGGAGGTATCTAAAGGCAAAGGGAAGCCTGATGCTAACCTCCCTGATACTTTTTTCCCTTCAACATTTTTTCGTCGAATTTTTCAGAGATCCTGTGGCACACACCGGCTTTTTTCGTGCGACAGGAACTCTGGGTCAGCTTCAATGGTTCATCCTTATCCTGATAATCGTACTGTCTTTAATTCTTTTCAGGAGAGAAATGAAATTCAGCGGGGTTATATACCATCAGCCTCAGAGTGATATGAAACTATCATTTTCAGCTATAATTATCTTTTTTAACATAGTTATATTGTGGACACTTCGTGACTGGTTTACCTTTTCCGAGGTTCTGACATTAACATTGCTGGTTACTCTTGCTGCAGGCTGGCAGTTTGCAGGGATGCTCCGCAATTTTATTGCTTTTCCTGTTTACCGGTTTGTTCCGGTGTTGATGCTCCTTCAGATCGTGATCATGGCACAGACGATTCCCGGCAGTGAAGCAGACTCATCACTAATAAGACATTTTAAAACCATAAGCATTGGCACTGCTGCAGGTGATTTCTTTAACACACACTCAATAGGACATGGCGAAGGCTGTGACCGGAATGCTGAAACTGAGTATTTCAGACAGAAATATATACTCGGAGGTGCCGGATATTCGGTAACAAACGAGAACATTGCAAAAGGGACATCCACCGGTTTTGGATTGAATGCCATGATCGGACAGCACCGTGAGACCAGGTTATCTGATAATTACAGTGATCCTGAAGTAATGTGGGGATTGACACCTTTCTTCTCCTATGACCGGAAATGGTTCGGACTGGGAATAGGACTTCATCTGGGCAACCTGTCAATAATTACTGAAAATCTAGATAAAGAAGGCAATCCGGTTACCCCTGAAACCGGCACACTGAAAACGAACATGTACCCAAAAGGATATCTCCGGATAGGACCACAAAAATGGGCTTTTGCCGACATACGTGTTGCAGATCAGTTCCCCTCGGCACTGCCCGGGTTCAGGTATCAGATAGGTATTGGATCCGGATTAGGACAGTCTAACAATGTCAGATTGAGAATGGGACTGGCCGGACCTCATAATGAAAAAGGTGGATGGTTTAGCGGATTCGATGTTAACGGGGCATATTTAACAGGGTATTTCCCCATTAAAGATAAATATGTATTTGAACCTTTGGTAATGTATAACATTCAACCTGATGAAACCGAAACAATAAAAACCAATAACGGATTTCAGATTTCACTGGGATTAGGATACAGGTTCGGACATGAAATGCGAAACCGGTAAAAAACCGGCAGTTACACATTAAACTTTCAAAAATATTTTCTGCTTATACAGATAATACAGAAGGAGCCATTTCAGGGAAATTGCTCCGGCTACCACTAACCATTGGCCTGTTATGGCCGAAAAAGACCCGGTGAAGAAGCCTGAAACAGAGTTGAAGGGGATAATCCTGCCTGCCATGTATATAGTTATGGAATTCAATCCTATCACTTTAAAGAAAAAGATAACTTTTGAAAAAATTATTCCGCCGGTTTTTCTGACATCAATAACATAATAGAAAAGCGAAAGCAGCATAAGACTTATTCCTCCTGTCAGGAAATTAAAGGTGGTTGTCCAGAAGCTCTTGATAACCGGATAAACAGGCCATAATGCAACAGCCAGGAGTATCAGTACCGCACCTGAAACAGACAGGATTATAGTCTTCCGGGTTGCAGGAATCTGCCTGTCCTTTAAAAGCCTTCCTGCGAAATATCCCAGAAAAACGAGGACTGAGGCCGAGATTATACAAAGTATTCCCAACCGGTCATAAGTTCCTACAGAAAGATGACCGGGCAAAAGCATCTGATCAAGATAAGCATTCATGCCTTTTACCGGATCAAACTGGCCGGCACCATACCCGGGAACAGGAACAAATACCTGTAAAGCAGTAATTAACAAAATGATGAACATAAGCCACAAAAAATGTGTTTTTACATTCCTGAATTGCAAAACTACAGAGGCTGCTATAAAATATGCTATGCCAATCTGGCCGAGAACACTAACATAACGTATATCGGTAAAACCTTTTTGAAACATACCGTTATAAGCAATTCCCAGTATGATAAGAATAAGTGCGCGCTTTGCAATGTGCCACTGAAGACTTCGCCTGGACACGCCCTTTCCCACTCTGGAAAGAATCGAAAACGGAATGGTTACACCGGATATGAACATGAACAACGGAAAGATCAGATCCCAGAAGCGGAATCCCTCAAATTCAACATGACTCATCTGAACAGCCAGAGGTTTAAGAAAAGCAAATGTACTTATCTCAGAAAGTGATATTATCAATGCTCCTCCTCCTGCAATCCAGAACATGTCAAATCCTCTTAACACATCGAGCGATAAGAGCCTGTCTCTCTTTACAGTCTCTTGTTTATGAACTCTTCCCATAATAAAAATTAAATAAAATCATTTTGCGTGCCCGGATTTTGCAATGCCCGGCGATTAAAAGGGGTTAAATTTAGTGATTTATTCAAATTAATTAAATGTCACAGAAAGAAATAAACAGGTAGGGAGACAAACTGAATAAAAATATTCTCAGCACATAAAAAGAATATTGGCAACTAAATAATTTACAGATAATTGATATAGCTGCCAATACCACATTTAATTTGTTTTAAAATCTTGTATTAACGATATTTGAATAACGTGACCCAAAAGTATATGTCAGGGCTATTGAGCTGGAAAAGGAAAAATTGGTAGCCAGTTCACGTTGTTTCAACAGAACTTCCTCAAGTGTGGCTTCTCCTTTTGGGAGAGAAAGCTGGTCTCTTATAACATCATATTCTGCCTGTAAAACAAGGGAGAAGCCTTCAAACAACCGTAATGAAGTTTGTCCGTAGAATTCAATCCGGCGACGGTTAAAGTCATGCAGATAATGGGAACCAACAAGTCCGGTTTCTATCGTTCCCCATGGTTGAATTATATTTACCACTCCTCTTAACTGATGTTTAAAAAGAGTCTCTTCGGTTTTGTTAAAAATAGTCTCTTTATAATAATCATAATATCCATAACCCATTTGATACGTCAGCTTAACTGACCTGCGGGTGGACAGTTCATAAGGAAGAAAGCTATATTCAATTCCCGGACTCAGTAAAATTTCATGCTTTATATTTTGACTGTTAAAAGTAAAATAGGTACCAAACACACCAAGCGACCAGTGATCATTGAGACTCTTTATTGCATATGTATCCAGTCCGTGCCTGCGCTGATGCCTGGTAATAGGCTCTTCAAGTTCAGAGGTCTGTATTTTTATCCTGCCGAAATTAAAATAAGGCCTGATACGCAATTTCCACTCTTCGGTGACACGGTCAGCAAAAATTCCCCACCGGGAATTAAACTCATTCTGGTTAGATTCCATTTCCCACTGAACCCGTCCAACATATGTCTGAAACACCCAATAGTTCCAGGGATCATCTGTATACTGCATCTCAATATTGTCACCATTGTCTTCATACTCGATGGAAAAATTAGTACCCAAAGGAGTTTTAAGCATATATGAAGCAAATCCCATGGTAAGGTATTTTTTTAAATATTGCCGGTGCTCATCAATAGTGGCATCCATATCTACATTATGCTTCAAAGTATATTCAATATTTTCAAATTCATTCCGGCCGATAAAAGTAAACTGGTATTCTCTGCTCCTTCCTCCAGTCTCAGTATCTGTAACAAAAACATGTATGTCAGCTAATTCAGGATCACGAACGTAATTTACAAAAGTGATGTCAGTACGGATAAAATCATAATCACACCGCCTGCAATCCAGATAAACAGAGGGAACCCGGCTCTGAGCGATGAATTCAACCTGCTTTATTGTGTCATTTACAGATGTTTGTGCATTCAGTCTATCGCTAAGAAGCGGAATCAGAAATATTAAGAAAATTTGAAAAATTAATGATCTGTTTCGCAGGGTTCTAATTCCTGTTATCGCGTTTTCTTTTCTTAGTGAAATAATCATCTTACTTTTTAAAATTCAGGATTTATAATAGTATTAACAATATTATCACTGAACAGTTTAATATTTTCAACACTTAAGTCTGATATTGACACCTGTAACTTTTACAGGATAAAATATAGCTGTCAAAACCTTATTTGGTTAAGGATAAGTTCAGATTTTGAAGTGATAAAATTTTATATAAAATATTTATTCTGCTGACAGTCAATATTTAAACTCAGGAACTTCCTCGTGGTTATAACTTACCTGGGGATAAGGGATCTCATAAAGCCGGGGATCTTCAAACTTATTCTCAAAGTAGAGTGTCTGTATCCTGATTTTCTCTTTCAGCAGCTCTTTGAAAGGAAGATCTTTCGCAAAGGAGACAGAATTTGCCCAGGTCGATTTATAGGTCTTCGAATACTTTATACCGTAGTGTTCAGGATTCAGGTACATGTCAGTTCCGGGAAGGATCTGCAGGGTGTTGGTCAGAACCCTGCCGTTGATCTTATACTTCCTGACAAAATCATATATCTTTTTGGTGCTCTTCTTGTTATCACCCGGAAGGCCCAGTATAAATGATGTATCGACAATAATTCCTTCATCCATGGCCATTTTAACCATCCTGACAGCCTTTCTTGCGGTAAATCCTTTTTTAATTTTCCTCAGTATTTCATCGTTGAGCGACTCAATTCCGAAGAACAATCCCCTGCAGCCGGCTTTTTTCATTATTTTCAGCATATCGGCAGTAAGGGTATCAACCCTTGCACTGCATCCCCAGTTAATATTGAGGTTACGCCGGATTATTTCGTAACAGATCTTTTTCGTTCTCTCTTTGTCGACCGTAAATGTATCATCCACAATACTGAAACTGCCCGGATTATAACTCTTTTGCAAATATTCCAGTTCATCCACAATTTTCAGTGGATCCCTTTTGCGGTATTTCTGTCCGTGCATCACAGAGGTAGAGCAAAAAGCACATTTAAAAGGACAGCCCCTGCTGGTAAGCACCGGCAGGTCTTTGGATTTTTTGAAATATGTCCCGATATCCGGAAGAACAACACGGTCAAAGGCAGGAACCGGAAGATCATCAAGAGTTTCGATCTTTTCCCTCGGAGATGTAACAACAACAGTTCCGTTGTTCCTGAAGGCTATACCCTTAACAGCCAACAGCTCTTCAACAGGAAGTCCGTTTTCCCAGGCTCTGCACAACTCATAAAGGGTGATCTCTCCCTCACCAATTACGGCTATATCAATATCTTTAACCTTCCTCAGTATTTCGTCATACATGAAAGTAGCATGAACACCGCCCAGGATAACAAGCGAACCGGGTAACATTTTCCTGACTGTCCGTGCCGTCTCATAAGCCTCATTCTGGTTGGGAGTCATGCAACTAATCCCCACTATATCAGGATTATATTCAGTCAGAAGTTTTTTAAATTCTCTCTTGTCCCCATGCCTCAGATCGGCAATTTTAACATCAATATCTTTCGACACCAAATATGCCGCCAGATAACCGAGTCCCAGGGGAAACTGATTCGAGGTGACATTCTTCATATAATCATAAGAGGCAAAGACCAACAGCACTTTCATATTTTATTCCCCCTTTTTATAGTTACCAGTTTTAATCTTTTTAAAAGATACAGAAACCTTATCATATCATCCGTAACTGTTTTGCGATCATATTTTGAATTAGCTTTCACCATCTTTTCCAGAATATCATGAAATGTGTTTTTCCCGTTACAGAGGAGGCAGAATTGCTTTCCGGCCTGATTTAAATAGATGGATGTATCCCATTCAGGATAAAATACACAAGCCCATCTCCTCTCCAATACCCAGTAGTTTCTCTTTCTGATGACCGGAAAATTCTGAAGCAGATCCCTCAGATCAACTTCATAAGGGTCTGATCCCAGTGCCAGGGTAATAGCTCCGCTGTCACTCACAGAAATTTCAAACGGATTACTGTTGGGAACGTTAACTGTATAGAATGATGCAATCTTTGGAGGATCATATCCTTTGGCCGATTGAATTTGCATAGTTGTTTATATGTTGTTTTTTTAAATACCTGAATATTTTCTTATAAGCTTCACAATAATATGATTTTTCTCTTAAATTTCCTGATCTGAAATACCTGTGATAAAGACATCCTCCGAAACAATATTCAAGACAGGCGCATGATTCACAATCTTCAGGAACAGAATTGGCAATTTCATAAAAATCCCTGCTCTTTTTTGAGGAGTATATCTTCTCAAGGCCGTCGGTCACTATATTTCCCATCCTCATCTCAGCATGACCTGCAAATGAGTCGCAGGGATAAACATCACCATCAGTATCAATCGAAATGACCTCCCATCCGCAAATTTTCGGATATAAAAGATGACACGACAGCGGACTCCTCTTATTCAATATATTAACAAAGTCAGTGAAAGACCTCACATCATAGCTTCGCCCGCTCCTCGACCAAAGTTCATAAAAATTTATGATGAATTCAGCATACTCTTCAGGAGACAGGGTTAAATCGATCTGATCGCCGGTTTTCCTGTTTTCGGTAATACAAGGAAGAAAATCAATATTCTTCGCCGATAATACTTCAAAAAATTCAAAAACGGAATCCACATTCTCAACACTCTCTTTTGTGACAACACAAAGGCAGTTCTTATCTATACCTGACAGGAAAGCAGTTTCCATATTTTTCAAAACAAGTTTATGTGATCCTTTGCCATTGCGGGTTATACGGTATCTGTCGTGAATTTTTTCAGGTCCGTCGATACTGAAGCCGACCGATATATTATATTTTTTAAATAACTCAATCCACTCCTGATCAATATACATTCCGTTTGTCTGGAGATCATAATTAATGATTTTCCTCTCTTTCCTTTTTTTCTCACCGTAGTCCAGAAAAGATCTGAAAAGGGCTTTACCGATGCTCATCGGTTCTCCTCCGTGTAATATTATGGTACACTCCTCACTGATTGCCGTGATCTCATCCATGCACTTCACAAGAAGTCCTTCAGACATAAATATGTTTTCTGATTTGGACTCATAACAGTAGGTGCAATCCAGGTTGCAAGTCCGGGTTAATTTTAAAATAACGTATAACTTTTTGAATACCATAATCTCGCTGTCACAATAACCATCCTTCAAAAATCACTCTGCCCGGCTATGCCGGAATATTTGCATAAGCCGTTTATAAATACAGTTCATCAAATTGCGGATATCTCCACATAACCAGGGTATAAAAAAATAATCATTCGTTCCTGCCGGATTGGTAATTATCATTTGTTAAAATGTTATACCAAATTTACATAAGACATCATCCAACCGGCAGAAACGAAAGAGAAAAGACTAACAAAGAGTATTCTACCTGGATAAATTCAGACGTTTGCCCGTCTCCAGACCTTTAGGCATAACCTGTTTAATTAACCTTGAGGCCTGTAGTTTAGATACCCCCCTGATATTTTGATTAATTTTGTTTTTTAACCGGTCGTCGATATCTTTAGACCAGCTCACCGAAACATAATCATTAACTCCCACTCCGACGGAGTCTGCCACAGGAGAAAGGGGATCAAGTTTAGCGGCATCAGTGAGTTGCAGTTTGATTTCATTAATATCTTTACCTGCAATCAGTTGATCTTTCATGTTATGCACCAGTGCCGCTCCCATTTTTTGCAATGTTGCCGGAGAGTCGAGCAATTTGTCAAGTGCATCAATCTGCTTTTGTGTTATTCTTGGCATAGATAAAATTTTAGGTTGATCAATAAATTTATTAACTCAAAAAAGGTGTCTGTAAAATAACTAATTCCGGCGGAATAGCTTTTAGGTCAAGCTACTCCGCCGGTTTGCAAAGTACTCTCAAATAATTTTTTTTCATCTTCTTTTAATTTAATGGTTGGTTATTGGCAAATATATGTTTAATTACTTATTCAGGTGCTTATAAATTCATGAAAGAAATTTACAAAATAATTTCTGATTAACAAAATTTCACTGATTCAGGAAATGCGACTTATCTTTTACATATAGGACCGACAATCTGTGCATAGCCCGTGTACAGGCAATATATAAAAGATTTCTTTCGAATTCATTACTGTAATTATTCACTGAGGCATCAGTAACAACTACCTCGTCGAATTCAAGACCCTTCGACATGTGTACCGAACATATTATTATCCCGTCTGAAAAGGCTGTACTCCCTTCATCCAGGAGCACTGCATCCGGAAACCGCTCATTAAGAGCCTCATGAATTAACGAAGCCTGTTTTTGGGTTTTGGAAATAATACCTAAAGAGTTATACTCCGATGTCCTGAATTTTTCAATTTTCCCTGAGATAGCCATCATCTCATCGCCTCTGCTTTTACATTTGATGACTTCAGGAATTTCACCGTGCCTCTCCATGGCTTCTGTCTCAATCCCCGGAATAATTCGCTGTGCAAAAGTTGTGATCTCGCAGGTCGACCTGTAGCTCTTTGTGAGTTTCATGATATCAGCACCGGGAAATATTCCGGAAATCGTTTCGGCTGAGGATGAACTGAATGTATTAACCGACTGACTGATATCTCCCAGAATAGTTTTCTTACAGGGAAACAGTCGTGATAAAACGGCATACTGAACTGGCGAATAATCCTGCATCTCATCAACCAGCAAATGTTTGACCTCTCTGAACGAACTGATACCTTCAAGTCTGATTTTAAGATAGATAAGAGGGAATACATCAGCATATTCATATCCACCCCAGTGTGCCATCCTGAGCATTTCCGGCATTCCCAGCCACTCATAAAAATCTTTGTACAATCCGCGCAGGTTAGGAATTTTAAATATATTCCTGACAGATCTTCTGAGGTCATTCCTCTCTTTTCCTGTTATCTGATACCGGTTATAAAACAGAAGATCACGTTCGATATCCTCCACCACCTTATTAAAACGGCTGAAAAGCGGTAACCTGTGATATGCCCTGAACCGTTCTTCAATATAAAAAGCAGGAACGGGATTACGTTTAACCATTAAATCGACCGGAGTGAAATAGTTATTTTCTACAAACGTAACGTATTCATTTAATTTATTGATAAATCCGGTTGAAGATTTAAACCTGATCCTCTCCCGCAGCTCTTCGCTCTTATTTTCGAGAAGAACCGACACCTGCTGAAAAAAGGTTTGGAATCGGTACTTTCCTTCAAGCAGTTTATCGGCCAGCTCTTCCATACCTGTCTCAGGTATTTTCTCCTCTCCCAGTTCGGGGAGCACATTCGAAATATAGTCGGCAAAGACTTTGTTAGGAGAAAGGATCAGAATCTCCTTCGATGATATATCCTCCCTGAACCTGTATAGTAAAAAGGCTATTCTGTGAAGTGCTATGGACGTTTTACCCGATCCGGCCACACCCTGGATGATCAGTTCCCGTGAGGTCTCATTACGGATAATGGCATTCTGACTGCGCTGAATGGTGGCCACAATATGCTTCATTTTATCGTCCGACGATCTGCTCAGCTCCTTCTGAAGAATATCATCATGAATATTGAGGGCACTCTCGAGCATATACTCCATCTTTCCTTTACGGATCCGGAACTGCCTCTTAAGCAGAATCTCTCCCTCTTTCAATCCGCCGGGAGTATCATAGGAGGCCGGACCGTTTTCGAAGTCGTAAAAAAGAGTTGAAACAGGCGCACGCCAGTCATGGATCAGGTTGAGCTTCTCCTTTTCATCGTAATAAGCGTATATACCAATATATATAGGAAGAGCTTTGCCATCGCCCTTTTCGGCAAAGTCAAACCGTCCGAAGTAAGGTGATAACAAGAGCTTTTGTATCTTCTTTTTGCGTTCCAGTGCAGCCTCACCCGTCAGGGCAGCGGTAAGCACCGACTGCCTGACTGAAAATTTTTCAAGACGGTCCATCCCTGTCTTGTTTTCATAAAGATACTCTTTCTGCGACTGCAACTCCCGCGAGTAACCCGACACTCTTTCGTCAATCTCAACTAAAGCATCATTAAGTTTTTCTTTAACCTCTTCAAGATATTGCCGCTCTTCAGCTTCACTTTTTCGAATCATCTTCCCGGTTTTTTGTCTGTTTTTTAACTTGGGGTCGCAAAAATAATAAAACCACATCAAAAAGAAGTCAAATTCACAGAATGAGGAAAAATTCCTGCATACTGTGAGCCGGAAATTTTGAAGTCGGTCGATACAGATATAAATAATTTGATTTCACAGTAAGTTATAAAAATGATATTCAACATAGAATTATATTTTTCTGCTGTAGCCGATTAATAGTAAAAAATCCAGCAATTCCGCATAAAAATATGCAATAATGCAAACCTTTGAAAAACAAAGGAAATAATAAATTAGGTAAAAAATATTTTTCTTTCTATTTTTGTTTTAAGCAATCGTAAAGGGCAAAGAATGTAAG
>Ga0209163_1001503_pt1 | contig 24915 bp, 22 predicted proteins | sample MTBAKSrepl2MetaG_FD_187457 | JGI IMG/M metagenome (GOLD analysis project Ga0209163, IMG submission 187457) | Enrichment culture microbial communities om Arthur Kill intertidal strait, New Jersey, USA, that are MTBE-degrading - MTBE-AKS2 (Arthur... | ecosystem: Environmental > Aquatic > Marine >...
GAGAGGGGTGAATCCCTGCAACTTGCCGGGAATGATCTGAAGAAGGAGGCTGGACCGTGAACGGCCTACGCCTGGACTGTCAACGGGCGGAAGGAAGGAAGTCTGCCGCGGAGCGGCTTACTTGAACAAGTCATTCGAGCGGACAACCCCTTCGGGGCTGTCCGCCTTGTCGACGCGAAAAGGGTGAAAGCGCAAGCGCTTTCACCCGCGCGCCGCCCGCGGTTGCCGCTCAATTCCGCGTCGTTAGCGATAAAATTCATCTGTAACAGGAGGTGGTGATATGAAAATCAAAGTTTATCTCGAACCAAGTGATGATGGTGGATATACTGTAATTGTCCCATCGTTGCCTGGCTGCATATCCGAAGGTGAAACAAAAGAAGAAGCAATAAGAAATATTAAGGAAGCAATCGAGCTTTATTTAGAGCCTGTGGAGGATGATATTATAGCTGCTCCCAATGCCGAATTGTTAGAATTAGCCATATGAGTAAAATTTCCAGCTTGAATTACGAGAAGGTGATTAAAGCGTTACAACGTGACGGATAGGTAATCGTCCGTCAACGTGGATCACATATTCGACTGCAAAAGCATGTCGGCAATGAGACTTTTAAAATTATTGTACCTGCCCATAAACCCATTAAACGTTCAACATTGTCTCATATTTTAAAACAGGCTCGAATGACACTAGACAATTTTCTTGAAAAATTATGATTTCGCTAACCGATACGGATTGATTCGACCTGAAAGGTCGATTTCAATCCATTGTTCAAGAAGCCCGAGTGATCGGCTCGGCCGTGGTTCTCTTCTTAAGGGGTATTGCTTTGGGGGGGGACGGGAGTGAGGAGGTTGTACGGGTGTCGGTTTTTGGCCGGCCGGCTTACGGAGGGGGCCTGGGCGGTCCCGCGACGCGCCTGCGGAGAGGCGGGGTTCGGAGGCTTTTGTGGACGCAGTTCTCGGTCATTTTGACGTAACCGATCACGGGGTTCGGCACAGCACTCATGCTGGAACTCCCAGGACTGGAAGCCTTCACAGGATGGTGCAGATGCGAGGCGGCGGGCACGCAGACGTACTCCCTGTACTTCAAGTGCCCGCCAACAAAGCGGATGCGGTACCCTGTGAGGGCTTACATTTTGACTCCTTCCCGCCCGGTTTTCGTGGGGCTGGTGGACGGAGCACGTGGGATGTTGGGTTTCGCTCCGCTCTACCCAACCTACCGGGGTGGGTGGGGACAGCCTGCGCCTGGACTGCCAACGGGCGGGATAGAAGTCTGAGATAGTTTAAGTTTAATGATATGAAGATCAGAATCGCACGCCAGTGCAAAATATATCGCAATTACAGAATAATGATTCAATAAAGCTGATCAGACACAAGTTCCTGGCAGCTCATCTCACCTTTAGAATTGAGGACAGAAGACAAATGACAAAAAAGCGAACAAACATCGTGTATCAATTCCGAATTGAGTTGAGTGAAATAGAGCCGACGATTTGGAGGGTAATCCAAGTGCCCTCTGAGTATTCTTTCTGGGATCTACATGTCGCAATACAGGACGCAATGGGCTGGCTTGATTACCATCTGCATGCTTTCCGCATCCGTATGCCACACAAGAAGAAAGAAATGGAAATAGGGATACCCGGCGATGAAGAATTCGACCATCCGGTGGTCCCGGGATGGGAAGTTCCAATTAGCAGAGTGTTTACCGAGCCGGGGAAGTCAGCGATTTACGACTATGATTTTGGTGACGGTTGGTCGCACAATGTCCTCCTCGAAGGCATACTGCTGAAGAAGAAAGGGGCGAAATACCCGTTGTGCGTCGCCGGCGAACGAGCCTGCCCGCCCGAAGACTGCGGCGGGGTGCCTGGTTATTACCAACTCCTTGACATACTCGCTGATCCCAATCACCCAGAGCATGACCAATACAATGAATGGGCTAAGGGGAACGCGAAGAATTACTCCCCGTATGACCCTGACAAATTCGAACCCGACAAGGTGAAATTTTGGGACCCAAAGCGAAGGTGGAAGATGGCCTTTTCAGAGTCATCAAAGTAATCCTAACAAGGCCATGAACGCGGGCGCTTCGCAATGCTGCGCACCAGTTGTGGAATAAAAAAGATGAATGGGCTAGAATAGAAAAATGCAATTTAAATGGGACCCGACGAAGGCTAAGGAGAATCTGAAGAAACACGGCGTTTCTTTCGATGAGGCTGTTACCGCCTTCTACGATCCGTTTTCAGCCACCTTTGACGATCCTGACCATTCGGCGGAAGAACAGCGCTTCATGACCATTGGATATTCCTCCAAACCCAGTCCTCTTGTTATCGCGCATACGGAAAGGGGGAAGAACACTCGAACCATAAGCGCCAGGCTCGCCACAAGCCATGAAAGGAAGAACCATGAAGAGCAAAACAAATAAAGCATCGAATGATCTACGTCAAGAATATGATTTTGACTATTCTAAAGCAGTGAGAGGCAAGTATTATCGTCGACTCCTTGAAGAAGGGTCGAACGTAATTGTTCTCGATTTTGAGATAGCAAAAGCATTCAAGGACTCTGCCTCAGTCAACGAGGCGCTACGGTCGCTCCTTGAGATTACTCAATCGACGAAGTGCTTAACAAGTCGTTCCACCGGATCGGCCAAAAAGCGGGCCTCACGGTGAACTCTTCGTCAGCATCGACTTCAGTAGCAATGTCAAAATATAGTATAAAACAAGAATTAATAAGATTAAAGGAAAGAGGTATTGAGATTTCACCTTTGATCCGCTTTCTCATGTTAGAGGGCTATTCATACGATGAGGCGAAGGAAGGTTTGGAAGCATATGTATCGTTGTGGGAGAAATCCGTAGAATATATCGAACAATCAAGCGTTAACGACATTGGATCCAGCGAAGAATATGATCACGATCTTTGGGCTAGATCAGCACTTTTCAAGGCTTTGCAGTATGCATCAGAGAATGATTTGAGCAAGGTTAAAAAACGGATTTCAATAGCAGATCAAAGATTTATAAATGCTACTGAACAAACTCATATTGCAAATGCCCATATTAACAATCCAGATATGGAACTGCATTGGTGGCTTTTCAGACAACTAAAGAAATAAATGCTAACCGTCGGTTCCAACGGGCGACCTAAGCCTTAAGGCCGCAGCTGACCCGTTGGTTCCCCGGGCAGCGCCGGAGTCGCTGCCCGGGGAACACCACGTGATCTCCCAACCCGTGGAGTGACATGGAGCAAGGTCAACTCAACTGGATCGCCAACTTCATCTGGGGTATCGCCGACGATGTCCTCCGGGACCTCTACGTCCGCGGCAAGTACCGCGACGTCATCCTCCCCATGACCGTCCTGCGCCGGCTGGACGCCGTGCTCGAGCCGACCAAGCAGGCCGTGCTCGGCATGAAGGCCTCGCTCGACGGGGCCAGGATCGCCAACCAGGATCAGGCACTTCGGCAGGCCGCCGGGCAGGCCTTCTACAACACCTCGAAGTTCACGCTGCGAGACCTCAAGGCCCGCGCCAGCCAGCAGCAGCTCAAAGCGGACTTCGAGGCGTACCTCGACGGATTCTCCCCGAACGTCCAGGACATCCTCGAAAACTTCGAGTTCCGCAACCAGATCCCGCGGCTCTCCAAGGCCGACGCGCTCGGCACGCTCATCGAGAAATTCCTCTCGCCCAATGTCAATCTGAGCCCGAATCCCGTGCGCAACGGCGACGGCTCGGTCAAGCAGCCGGGCCTCGACAACCACGGCATGGGCACGGTATTCGAGGAGTTGGTCCGGCGCTTCAACGAGGAGAACAACGAGGAGGCCGGCGAGCACTGGACGCCGCGCGACGCCGTGCGGCTCATGGCGAAGCTGATCTTCCTGCCCATCGCCGACCGGATCGAGTCCGGCACCTACCTGCTTTACGACGGCGCCTGCGGGACGGGCGGCATGCTCACCGTCGCGGAGGAGACGCTCCAGCAGCTCGCCGCCGAGCGCGGCAAGGAGGTGGCGACCCACCTGTACGGCCAGGAGATCAACGCCGAGACCTACGCCATCTGCAAGGCCGACCTCCTGCTCAAGGGCGAAGGCGACGCGGCGGACAACATCGTGGGCGGGCCTGAGCACTCCACGCTCGCGAACGACGCGTTCCCCTCCCGCGAGTTCGACTTCATGCTCTCCAATCCCCCGTACGGCAAGAGCTGGAAGAGCGACCTGGAGCGCATGGGCGGCAAGCAGGGCCTCAAGGACCCGCGCTTCGTGATCGAGCACGCGGGCGACCCGGAGTACTCGCTCGTCACCCGCTCGAGCGACGGCCAGATGCTCTTCCTCGCCAACATGCTCTCGAAGATGAAGCAGGGCACCATGCTCGGCAGCCGCATCGCCGAGGTGCACAACGGCAGCTCGCTCTTCACGGGCGATGCGGGCCAGGGCGAGAGCAACATCCGCCGCTGGATCATCGAGAACGACTGGCTCGAGGCAATCGTCGCCCTGCCGCTCAACATGTTCTACAACACCGGCATCGCCACCTACATCTGGGTGCTGTCGAACCGCAAGCCGGCGCACCGCAAGGGCAAGGTGCAGCTCATCGACGCGGCCCAGTGGTTCAAGCCGCTGCGCAAAAACCTCGGCAAGAAGAACTGCGAGCTCTCCGACGAGTACATCACGCGCATCTGCGACACCTTCCTCGCCTTCGAGGAGACCGAGCAGTCGAAGATCTTCCCCAACGCCGCCTTCGGCTACTGGAAGGTCACCGTCGAACGCCCCCTGCGCCTCAAGGGCATCGACCCAGAACGCGCCTACGCCGCCAAGGAGATCAAGGCGCTCAAGGAGACGGCCGAGCGCGCCGACGACGCCCCGCCGGTCATCAGGAAGATCCACAAGAAGGGCACGGCGGCCGATCCGCTCCGCGGCCTGTTCGCCCTCCCCTCTACCTTTGGGAGAGGGGCCGGGGGTGAGGGTGCTCCACGTATCGTGGAGTTTGAGCCCGACCCCGAGCTGCGAGACACCGAGCAGGTGCCGCTGCTGGAGGATGGCGGCATCGAGGCCTTCCTGCGCCGCGAGGTCCTGCCGCACGCCGCCGACGCCTGGTACGTGCCCGACAGCGTCAAGACCGGCTACGAGATCAGCTTCACCCGCTACTTCTACAAGCCGCAGCCGCTGCGCTCGCTGGAAGAGATCCGCGCCGACATCCTGGCGCTGGAGAAGGAGACCGAGGGGCTGCTGGGAGAGATCATCGGTAAAGCCGAAAAATAGCCATCGAGGCCGTATCGGGTCATTGGCGCGGGTCTCGACTGTGCTTGAGGCTACGGATACTATGGACCAGATTCTTGCCCATACTGTAGGTTGCCTGCAATATGGGCCGGGGAAACGGGCTTTGTTACAGGCATAGCACAGCAGGAGCCGCGACCGGAAATGGGTCTAGCCAGTTCAAGAGCGGGCAGGTACGTCCAGCAACCGGCGGGCTATCGGGCCTTCATTCCAGAACCTCTGCCGCCCAATCCCGCCATCACGATCGGCCCGGAGATGCAAGGGTTGCTATCTCGGGCAGACCGGGCGTTGGGTCGTCTGGATGGCTCGATCCAGACTCTGCCGCATCCGGACCTGTTCGTCTTCATGTACGTCCGCAAGGAGGCGGTGCTGTCGAGCCAAATCGAGGGCACACAGAGTTCCCTTCAGGATGTTCTGGCCGCGGAGGCTCGGATCCTGAGTCCAGACCGGCCCCGCGACGTCGATGAGGTCGTGAACTACGTGCGTGCGATGAACCATGGACTGGAGCGGCTGGAGACCTTGCCGGTCTCGATCCGGTTGATTCGAGAGATTCACGCCGAACTGGTCAAGGGCGTGCGCGGCTCTCACCTCACACCCGCGAAGTCCGCAACAGCCAGAATTGGATCGGCCCCGGCGGCTGTACCCTCGCCGGAGCGCACTTCGTGCCACCCCCGCCTCACGAGGTTGCGCATCACTTGGGAGAACTTGAAAAGTTCCTGCACTCCGATACGCCTCTTCCGGCGCTCATCCGCATCGGGCTGGCCCATGCCCAGTTCGAGACAATCCACCCGTTTCTCGACGGCAACGGCCGGGTCGGTCGCCTCCTGATCACGTTCCTGCTGTGCGAGCAGGAAATACTGCTCAAGCCGGTGCTTTATCTCTCATACTCCTTCAAGCAACACCGGCAGGAATACTACGACCGGTTGCAGGCCGTGCGTGAGCAGGGCGACTGGGAAGACTGGCTGGCGTTTTTCCTGCGCGGAGTCATCGAAGTCAGCAAGCAGGCCACCGAAACCGCTCGCCGCATCCTATTGCTCCGCGAAGAGCACCGCTCAATCATCACCGCGCAATTCGGCCGCGCGGCCGGCAACGGCCATCGCGTGCTGGAACATCTGTACGTCCACCCCATCGTATCCGCGAACGAAGTCCGATCCCTGATCGGCACCACCTACTCCGCCGCCAACACACTGGTCGCCAAGTTCGTCAGCAGCGGGATCCTACAGGAGATCACCGGCCACGCACGGAACCGGAAGTTCATGTACAGGAGCTACATCGATTTGTTCAGGGATGACAATGGGGAGGGGAAGGTGTGATCGACGGCCTCAAGCCCTATCCCGCGATGAAGGACTCCGGCGTGCCGTGGCTGGGGGAGGTACCGAAGCATTGGGCCTCTCGGAGGATCAAGCAGCTTGCCCGACCTGGCTACAAGACGTTCGTAGACGGTGATTGGATCGAGAGCCCGCACATCACGAGCGAGGGGATTCGTCTGATCCAAACCGGCAACATCGGTGTTGGCGCGTATCGCGAGAAAGGCTTTCGCTACATCGCCCCGTCCACCTTCAGGGAGTTCTGCTGTACAGAATTCCACCCTAACGACGTGCTGATTTGTCGACTGGGCGAGCCGGTCGGACGTGCATGCCTCGCTCCGAATCTCGGCGTCAGGATGATCACGTCCGTTGATGTCTGCATCCTCAAAGCGGGCCAAGGTGCCGTGCCAGCGTACCTAGTGTACGCGATGTCATCGACCCGGTATCTCGGCTGGGTCAACTCACTTGTCCGGGGAAGCACGCGCGACCGCGTGAGTCGGTCGATGCTTGGCAGCTTTCTACTGCCCCTCCCACCCCTCCGCGAACAAGCCGCCATCGTCCGCTTCCTCGACCACGCGGACCGGCGGATTCGGCGGTACATCCGCGCCAGGCAGAAGCTGATCAAGCTGCTGGAGGAGCAGAAGCAGGCCATCATCCACCGCGCCGTCACCCGCGGCCTCGACCCCAACGTCCGCCTCAAGCCCTCCGGCGTGGAGTGGCTGGGGGAGGTGCCGGAGCATTGGGAGGTAGAGGCGTTGCGGCACCGGTACTCCCAGGTCCTGGGGAAGATGCTGGACTCGAAGCGAATCACCGGTGAAAGCCTCCTACCGTACTTAAGGAACACCGACGTTCAGTGGGACCGCATCAACGTCGATAGTCTCCCTCAGATGGATATCGCACCGGCTGAATACGAGCGATACACGGTGCGCGCAGGCGATCTGCTGGTGTGCGAGGGAGGCGAAGTTGGTCGCGCTGCGATCTGGACAGGCAGCTTGCCTTTGTGTGGATTCCAGAAGGCACTGCATCGCCTTCGACCCTTCAATCCGGAGAGAGATGTTCCCCGGTTCCTGTACTTCGCGCTCCGAGCGGCGGCAAAGGGCAACGCGTTCAGCGATGGGCACGTAAGCACCATCGCTCATCTGACGGGCGAAAAACTCCGCGGCTACCCATTCCCGTTCCCGCCGAGAGAGGAGCAGCGGGCTATAGCTCGAGGGCTCGACGTGGCACTGGTCAATATCGGCAGTGCGACTGAGTGCGCTGCACGGCAAATCACCCTCCTCCGCGAATTCCGCACCCGCCTGATCGCCGACGTGGTCACCGGCAAGCTCGACGTGCGTGAGGCGGCGGCGCGGCTGCCGGACCTGCTTGCCGAAGCCTCGGCGCAGGCAGGCGATGCCGAGGAGCCCGAGCCGTTCGACGAATTCGAAGCCGAAGGCGACACCGACGAGGCAGGCGCTGACGACACCGACGCCGTGCCGGCGGAGGCCGAGGCATGACCACCGACCGGCCCGCCGCCTATCTCGCGAGCCTCGTGCGCGAGCTGTGCGCGTTACCGCGTGAGACGGAGTGGGTCGAGTTCAAGGAGAACGACGCGGAGCCGCAGGCCATCGGCGAGTACCTCTCGGCGCTGGCCAACGCCGCGGCGCTGGTCGGCAAGGCGTTTGCCTATCTGGTCTGGGGCGTGCGCGACGACGATCACGCCGTGGTGGGAACCGACTTCGATCCTCGCGCGGCGATGGTCGGCAACGAGGAACTGGAGAGCTGGCTCCTGCGCCTGATCGAGCCCAAGATCGACTTCCGGTTCTTCCCGGTCGAGATCGATGGGGCGCGCGTCGTCCTGCTCGAGATCGCGCGGGCCGCCCGTCACCCCGTGCGCTTCTCGGGTCAGGAGTTCATCCGCGTCGGCACGTACAAGAAGAAGCTCAAGGACTTCCCCGAGAAGGAGGGGGCGCTGTGGCACATCTTCGACCGGACGCCGTTCGAGGACGGTGTCGCGGCCGAGCGCGCGACGGGCGACGACGTACTTCGCCTACTGGACTACCCGGCCTACTTCGACCTGCTGGAGCTGCCGCTGCCGGCGAATCGGGAGGGCATCCTGAAAGCCCTGGCGGACGATCGGCTGATCCGCAGGAGCGACGCGGGCGGCTGGGACATCACGAACCTCGGCGCGATCCTCTTCGCCAAGCGGCTCGACGCCTTTCACGCGCTGCGGCGCAAGGCCGTGCGTGTGATCCAGTACCGCGGCAACGGGCGCACGGAAACGCTCAGGGAACAGGAGGACAACAAGGGCTACGCCTGCGGCTTCGAGGGACTGATCGGCTACATCAACGGCCTGCTCCCCGCGAACGAGGTGATCGGCAAGGCGCTGCGCAGGAACGTGCCGATGTTCCCTGAGCTGGCGGTGCGCGAGTTGGCGGCCAACGCACTCATCCACCAGGACTTCTTCGTCACCGGCAGCGGCCCGATGGTGGAGATCTTCGACGACCGCATCGAGATCACGAACCCCGGCGAGCCGCTCGTCGACACGCAGCGCTTCGTGGACACCCCGCCCCGCTCGCGCAACGAGGCGCTCGCTTCACTCATGCGCCGCTTCCGGATCTGCGAGGAGCGCGGCAGCGGGATCGACAAGGTCGTCTTCCAGGTCGAGCTGTTCCAGCTCCCGGCGCCGCTCTTCGAGAGTCCGGAAGGCTTCACGCGGACGGTCCTTTTTGCCCACAAGCCGCTGTCGGCCATGGACAAGGCGGACCGGGTGCGAGCCTGCTACCTGCATGCCTGCCTCTGCTACGTCACCCGGAAGGAGATGACCAACTCGACCCTGCGCGCACGGTTCGGTGTGGAGGAGCAGAACCGTTCGACCGTCTCCCGGCTGATCCGGGAAGCCGTCGGAGCCGGGGCCATCGTGCCGGCCGACCCGGACGCAGCCCCGAAGCTGATGCGGTATCTGCCTTTCTGGGCCGCCGCCCAAGCGGAGGGTAAGAGATGAGCGGGGTACTTGATGGGTACTTGATCGGGCGGGTCCCAGGCGGCGGGAGTGGAGCCGATAACAGCTATCTCCACGGGTATTTAGGTCGTATCGCGGTACTTGATGGGTACTTGATCGGAGCGATGAGCCGGGGCCGCCCCGATCCCACTGGAGGCGTATCATGATCCGCGCATTGAGCTTTGATCAAAGACGTGGATGTCGCCCCGGCTTGTTCCCAATCTGCGGAGAGGAAAGCATTTGCGCCTTTACTAAAACTCGGAAATCGGCGTCGTTTAGCAAAGGAATTAGCAAAGGATCTAGTAAAGACCCCCTTCGCGCCTTCGCGTCTTCGCGTGAGTCCGAACCCGACACCGACCCCATCCCGGAGGAGGCCGAGGCATGACGACCGACACCTCCGAGCGCGGCATCGAGCGGCTGATCTGCACCGCCCTGACCGGCGCGGCCTGCGATCCGGGGACGGCCGAGGCCGAGGCCGTCCGCGAGCGGCCGGCCTCCTATGGCGCGGGCTGGATCTGCGGCACGCCCGAGGATTATGACCGCGAGTACTGCGTGGACCTTGCCCAGCTCTCGGCCTTCCTGCGCGAGACGCAGCCGGAGGTGGCCGGCGCGCTCCACCTCGGCCAGGACGGGCCGACGCGGCGCAAGTTCCTGGCGCGGCTTCAGGGCGAGATCACGAAGCGCGGCACCATCGACATGCTGCGCCACGGGCTCAAGCACGGGCCACACCACCTCGACCTCTTCTACGGCGCGCCCTCGCCGGGCAACACGAAGGCCGCCGAGCGCTACGCCCAGAACCGCTTCAGCGTCACCCGCCAGCTCCGCTACAGCCGCGACGAGACGCAGCGCGCGCTCGATCTCGGCCTCTTCATCAACGGCCTGCCCGTGGCCACCTTCGAGCTGAAGAACAGCCTGACCAAGCAGACGGTCGCCGACGCCGTCGAGCAATACCAGCGCGACCGCGATCCGCGCGAGAAGCTCTTCGAGTTCGGCCGCTGCGTGGTGCACTTCGCCGTGGACGACCACGAAGTGCGCTTCTGCACGCACCTCAAGGGCAAGGGCTCGTGGTTCCTGCCCTTCAACCGGGGCTGGAACGACGGCGCGGGCAACCCGCCCAACCCGAACGGCCTCAAGACCGACTACCTCTGGAAGCGCGTCCTCACCCGCGACGGCCTGACCGATATCCTCGAGAACTACGCGCAAATCGTCAAGACGAAGGACGAGAAGACCGGGAAGAAGAAGGCGGTGCAGATCTGGCCGCGCTTCCACCAGCTCGACGTGGTGCGCCGGCTGCTCGCGGACGCGCGGGCGCAGGGCGCCGGCCGGCGCTACCTGATCCAGCACTCGGCGGGCAGCGGCAAGTCGAACTCGATCGCGTGGCTGGCGAACCAGCTCATCGGGCTCGAGAGGGACGAGGCGACGGTCTTCGACTCGATCATCGTCGTCACCGACCGCAGGATCCTCGACCAGCAGATCAAGGACACCATCAAGCAGTTCGCCCAGGTGGGCGCCACGGTCGGGCACGCGGAGCACTCGGGGGACCTGCGCACGTTTATCGCCGAGGGGAAGAAGATCATCATCTCCACGGTGCAGAAGTTCCCGTTCATCCTCGACGAGATCGGCAACGAGCACCGCGGGCACCGCTTCGCGATCGTCATCGACGAGGCGCACTCGAGCCAGGGCGGGCGGACGTCGGCCGCGCTGTCGATGGCGCTTTCGGCGGCCGGGGCCGAGGAGGACGACGAGACCCTCGAGGACCAGATCAACCGCCTCATGGAGGCCAAGAAGCTGCTGCCCAACGCGAGCTACTTCGCCTTCACCGCCACGCCCAAGAACAAGACGCTCGAGATCTTCGGTACGGCCGAACCGCAGGCCGACGGCACGGTGAAGCACCGGCCGTTCCACAGCTACACGATGAAGCAGGCGATCCAGGAGGGCTTCATCCTGGACGTGCTCAGGCACTACACGCCGGTCGAGAGCTACTACAAGCTCGTCAAGAAGGTCGAGGGCGATCCGGAGTTCGACACCAAACGCGCGAAGAAGAAGCTGCGCCGCTACGTCGAGAGCCACGAACACGCGATCCGGCTCAAGGCCGAGATCATGGTGGACCACTTCCACGAGCAGGTGCTGGCCCTGAACAAGATCGGCGGCGAGGCCCGGGCGATGGTGGTGACGAACGGCATCGAGCGCGCCATCCAGTACTACCATGCGATCCGCGACTACCTCGCCGAGCGCAAGAGCCGCTTCAAGGCCATCGTGGCCTTCTCGGGCGAGCACGACTACGGCGGCGCGAGGGTCAGCGAGGCGTCGCTCAACGGCTTCCCCTCCGGCCAGATCGCCGACAAGATCCGGGAGGACCCGTACCGCTTCCTCGTCTGCGCCGACAAGTTCCAGACCGGCTACGACGAGCCGTTGCTGCACACGATGTACGTGGACAAGATCCTGTCGGGCATCAAGGCGGTCCAGACACTCTCGCGCCTCAACCGCGCGCACCCGAAGAAACACGATGTGTTCGTGCTCGACTTCATGAACGATGCCGACACAATCCAGGAGGCCTTCGCCGACTACTACCGCACGACGATCCTCGCCGAGGAGACCGACCCGAACACGCTGCACGACCTCAAGGCCTCGCTGGACGGGTACCAGGTCTACGCCCCGGCGCAGGTGGACGAGCTCGTGGCGCTCTACCTGGGCGGGGCGGACCGCGACCGGCTCGATCCCATCCTCGATGCCTGCGTCGCCGAATACCGGGAGCGGCTCGACGAGGACGGCCAGGTGGACTTCAAGGGCAAGGCCAAGGCCTTCCTGCGGGCCTACGGGTTTCTCTCGTCGATCCTGCCCTACACCAACGCCGAGTGGGAGAAGCTCTCGATCTTCCTGACCTTCCTCGTGCCGAAGCTGCCGGCACCCGTCGAAGATGACCTGGCCAAGGGCATCCTCGATGCGATCGACATGGACAGCTACCGGGTCGAGAAGCAGGCGGCGGTCAAGATCCAGCTCCCCGACGCGGAGGCGGAGATCGAGCCGGTCCCGACCACGGGCGGCGGCCACAAGCCCGAACCCGAGCTGGACCGGCTCTCGAACATCCTCAAGACCTTCAACGATCAGTTCGGCAACATCCCGTGGACCGACGCGGATCGCGTGCACAAGCTCATCACCGAGGACATCCCGAGCCGCGTCGCGGCCGACCACGCCTACCAGAACGCACGCCGGAATTCGGACAAGCAGAACGCCCGCATCGAGCACGACAAGGCGCTCGCGCGAGTGATGACCGCAGTGCTCAAGGACGACACCGAGCTGTTCAAGCAGTTCGTGGACAACGAGGGCTTCCGGCGCTGGCTGACGGACACAGTGTTCGGGTTGACCTACGAGGCGCCGGGGACGGGAGGCTAGCCAATACATGATCCCGCTGAAAAAACCCGATCTGCGGCGTTGCTTCAATTTTCCAGTCACTGCGGCGTACGCTAAGTACGCCTCATTCCTGGAAAATTTCGCGCCTTACATCTCGGGCTTTTTGAGCGGGATCAGATTTTGAGGTTTTTGCAGTGCGATCAATACATGAGTTTACGGGACCGTCTTCAGGTAGTCTTCGATTATCGTCTTTACCCGCTGTTGAACTTCTGCAGGGACACCGGGCAATCGCTTATAGGCTTTCGTTAAAATTCTTTTGGCCGACCGGTCGAGCCTTTTTTTGATCTGTTCGTGCTGTAACAGCAGATAAAGGAAGAGGGTCACGACCATCTCCTCGTCCACACCGGCATCCACCAATTCCGTCACTGCCTCAATCAACCCTTCCGGTACTCCCTGGTCTTCCAGGTCGCTTATCGATGTAATATCGTCAACAAGAGTGAACAGCCCGGTTTGAGGCCTGTTCAACCGGTCGATGAAGCGCTCCAGTTTGCGACGCTCCAGATCTTCGATACTCACTGTGTGGACCATCGGCTCGGAATCATTCGCCATTTTTCGCCTTAAAAACACCGGCGCTTCAAGGCTGTCCCACATGTCCATATCCTGCACCACGGTTCCAGAGCCCGATGCATAGTCAAATTTTGTGTATGACATCTCATGCGGCCTGTTGAAGTGTTCTTTCACCAATCCAGAGCCCCCCCAACCGGCCGCAAGCATCTGGGGGGTCTTGCGAAGGGCTGGGAGATCCTCGGCTTTTTCTCCCTCGGCCTTTACGTCGATAGCCAGGTAGTTTGTATAGGAGGACATCAGCTGGTACTTCACGCCCAGGGCGGCAATCTCTCCGGGATCCTCCATCGCCCTCATCTCATAAGCTGCGGCCATTCGGGCTGTTGTCCCTGGCAGGCCGATTGACGATTGGTTGCTGGTCATCGTCTCCAAAGGCACCCTCTGTACGAGTGTCCCGCCGTTTTCCAAATCAGCCCGAAGTTCGACCTCACCTTTCGAACTTGCCTTGAACCTGCCGAAAACATGTAGCGTGTCGCCGTCGTAGACAGTGCTGATCTGTTTCGGAAAGACTTTTTCAGGCTCACCGGGCCAATGGATTTTCACGTTCTCAGCCTTTGGGAAATAGATTCTCTTGAAATGGCGGACAATCCTTTCCACCATATCCTCGCAGGGCGCAACCAGCTCACAGGCCCCGCCGGTGACATCAGCCAGAGTTTGCACAAAGGCCTCCGACACGGAACTGCCCACTCCCACGGTAAAAAAACGCACTCCGGATCTGGCAGCCATCCTCGCCACTTTTTCCCAGTCCCACACCTCTCCGTCGGTGATCAAAAGCGTCTCCTTCGACAGCTTGCTGCGTGTGGCCCCTTTGATCGCCGCAGCGACCGCCTGCCCGATTTCGGTCCCCCCCATGTTTGCGTCCAAGACCTCCAGAAGGTTCCTTGCCGTTTTCAGGTTCCCGGCATCCGCACGTACCGGTGATGGGAACAACATCCGGTAGGAGCTTCCAAAACGAACGATGTTGAATATGTCTTCCGGCCGTAAAAGTTCGAGGATTTCATAGAGCGCCTTGCCGGCCTGGACGATGGAGTCCCCGCCCATGGAGCCGGAACAGTCCACAATGATGGTGATGCACCGGGGTGTGCGGTCGGATGTGGACGGGAGCCTGGGGTAAAAAGAGGCCAGACCAACGTAGCCGTCGCCGTCAGGTTCCACATGGGCGGCGCTCTTCTCGTCTGCCTCCATGGAAAGGTTCAGGACAAAATCCCTGTCCATCAACGCCTGCCCCTCTTTTAGGGAGACGACCGTCTTTTCGTTACGGGACTCGGTAACGATTGTGTGGGACGGGCTTTCAATCGTAGCCCGGGACAACATGCCGGATATCGACACAGTGACGGCAAAGGGGTTTTCGTTCGTCAAATTGTATTCGGGTGCCTGGTGCGGTTGGACGCCGCAGCTGTCGGGGTCTCCATATCTCGGCGCAACGGTCGTCGGCAGGTAAAACCTCAGAGAATTGTCCCGCCATTTGAAAAGTTCGGCATAGGTGATCGATATGTCGATGGTGTCCTCGGGTTGCAGGTTGCCGACGTTCATTGTGTACAGGCCGGAATCGACCTGTTCCAGCATAATCGCCGTGTCGCCGTCTGTAATGGCGTCCTCGTACCGGTTTTCTGCTTCGGACTTCTCGACAACAACGCCTTTGAGCTCCTTTGACCGGGTCTTGATGGTCATATCCAGCAGTACGGCTCCGAGGGGTAGCGGGAAAGTGTAGACGGCTTCGATGTTGATTTTTTCAAGGTTGCGGTAGCTCTGTTTAACGGTCACCTGGCACAGGAGGTTTTCAATTTCGGCCTCGACGTTCACCGACTGAAGCGCGACCTTGCCCACCCCGACAGGCTCCAGCACCGGTGCGGTCATTGCTCTGTTCATGTCACGGTTCCTCCTCTCGTATTTCTTGGGCCAGGTTTGTGATCTCTTTGAACAGGGACCGTATCTGTTCAGGGCTCAATCCGGCCCGCCTGGGCTCGATGTGCAGCTCGATGCCGTCTCCAACATACATGTGGCTCCATACCTCGACTGTCCCCTGTTTTCTCGGCAGGGGCGGTAAAAGCAATTGATCGCCGGTGTCGCCTTCCTTTTCAGCGGTCAAAATGCTCTGGATTCGTTCCAGGGACAGCCCAGCGGCCTTCCACTTCCGGATCGCCAGTAACTGCTCCAAATGGGTGTGGCTGTAAAAGGCCCCTTTACCGACGCCCTCCGGTCTGTCCACCAGCCCCTTCTGGATGTAGTACCGAACCGTTCGCTTACTCATCTCGACCAAGGCGCAAATCTCGTCGACCGTAAATTTTCTGACCTCATTTTTCATGACATCCATTCTATACACCAATAGTGTCATTGTCAAGCTTGATGTATCACATGCATGTGACAGGTAAGGTCAAAACAGGATTTTTTTGCGAAGCTAAACTTTTTCAAAGAATTCCAAGTGGTTTTGACTCTTGTATAGCTCCACAGCTTCTTGGATGGACAGGTGAGGAGAGTCTGTCAAGGAAATCCTTGCCGGACAGCCCCGCGGACTTCACACGGACCGCGTGTTCCTGCGCAAGGGGTAACCCTTCGAAGAGATCAAAACCGCCTTCCGGACCGCATGCCGCAAGGCCGGCCTGCAGGATTTCACCTTTCACGATCTGCGCCACTGCGCCTTGAACAACCTCCGCCTTGCGGGAAACGACTATTTCAGAATCATGGCGGCTGTTGATGGTCAATGCTATGAGGCCATTCCATGGTCACCGTAATGAGGCCACCTTGTGGTCACGCTAATGGAGCCACCCGGTGATCACCTAATGAGGCCACCTGATGGTCACGCTAATGAGGCCAGTCGATGATCACCGTAATGGAGCCACTTATCCGTGGGCATCTGCTCCGACTAAAGGTCAGAAAGCATCTCGGACCTCATCTGTCGATTTGGTAGTCTTCCGGCAAACCAATCACCGGGAGGCACTGCCATGGCAAACAGGAGAATCGAGATGCATCACTATCGTCAGGTAGTCCATCGCATGCGGCAGGGAGAAAGCGACCGCGCCATTGCTCAAACCGGTCTAATCGGCCGGACCAAGTGTGCGGCCAGCCGGGCGCTGGCCAGGGTCAAGGGCTGGCTCGGCAGCGGTCCGCTGCCCGATGACCAACAGCTTGCGGCCGCTGTGCAAGCGGCAAGAAAGCCGAGGCCCGCTCAGTGCTGCGTCACCGCGGTTCATCAAGAGCAGATCCGGCAATGGGTCGACCAGGGTGTGCAGGCGACAACCATTTACCAGGCTCTGGTATCGCAGTTTGACTTTACCGGCAGCTACTCGTCGGTACGGCGCTTGGTGCGAAAGATCCGCGGCGCCAGCGCCAAGGCTACGTGCATACTTGACTTTGCTCCGGCAGAGGCGGCTCAGGTCGACTTTGGCAAGGGACCGACTATCAAGGACGTGTTCACCGGAGCGGTGATCAAAACGTGGATCTTTGTCATGACGCTGTGCTTCAGCCGGCACATGTACGGCGAGATCGTCACCGACCAGAAGGTGGCGACTTGGCTGGCGTGTCATCGGCGGGCGTTTGCGTTTTTCAACGGCGCAGTGGGCAAGCTGATCATCGACAACCCCAAGTGCGCCATCACCCGTGCCTGCTACACAGACCCGGACGTGCAGCGCTCCTACGGCGAGCTGGCCGAGGGCTACGGTTTTCTGATCTCGCCGTGCCCGGTGCGCGATCCGAAAAAGAAGGGCCGGGTCGAGGCGGGGGTGAAGTACGTCAAGAACAACTTCGTTCCGCTGCGCACCTTCCGGACGCTCATTGATGCCAACGAGCAGCTCACCGGTTGGGTTTTGCAGCAGGCCGGCAACCGCATCCACGGCACCACCCGCCAAAAGCCGCTGGAGATGTTTGCGGCCGCCGAGAAGCACTTCTTGAAGCCGTTGCCGGACGTGCCGGTCGAGATCGCCGTCTGGAGCCGGGTCAAGCTCCACGGCAACTGCCACGTGCAGTTCGAGAAGGCCTACTACTCGGCTCCGTTCCGCTTGGTGCACCGGCAGCTGATGTTGAGGGCCACCGATACGACCGTGAAACTTTACTACAACCACGACTTAGTGGCCACTCATCGACGTCTGAAACACTCCGGCCAGCGCGCCACCGTCGATGAGCACATGCCGCCGGAGGCGCTCGCCTACAAGATGCAAGATCCTCAGTGGTGCCTGAAGCAGGCCGAAGCCGTCGGCCCCGAGTGCCACCGGTTCATCCGCACCTTGTTTGCCGACAAGATGCTCGACAACTTGCGCGCCGCTCAAGGCATCGTCGGCCTGAGTAAAAAATATGGACCGGCTCGCCTGGAGGCCGCCTGCCGTCGGGCGCTTTATTTTGACAACGTCAAGTACCGCACGGTCAAAAGCATCCTGCATCAGGGCCTGGATCAGGCCCCGCTGCGTGAGCCGCCCAACGTGATTCCCCTGGCATCGGCATACGCCGGCGGCGGCCGCTTCCTGCGTCGCCAGGTCTGCCGGCAAGGAGGTGAACGATGAACCCGATGCCGGACTTGACTCCGATGCTCAAGCAGCTTCGTCTGTCGGGCATTCTGGACTCCATCGAGGTGCGAAACCGCCAGGCCATCGAGCACAAGCTCTCCTACATGGACTTCCTGGCCACCATCGTCACCGACGAGATCGCCCGGCGCAACCAGAAGAAACTGGCAGCGGCGCTGCGCCGCGCCAACTTCCGCAACCAGAAGACATTGGAGGAGTTTGACTTCTCCTACAACCCACACATCAACCGCGCCCTGGTCATGGATCTGGCCTCATGCCGGTTCATGGCCGAGAAGGTGGGTGTCTTTATCATCGGTCCCTGCGGTACCGGAAAAAGCCACCTGGCTCAAGCGCTGGGCCACTGCGCCATCAGAGCCGGGCAAAGCGTACTGTTCACCTCGGCTGCCAAGATGCTGGCTCAGCTCAACGCAGCACGGGCCATCAATGGCTACGAGCGTCATTTTGCCAAGATCACCGGGGTGGATTTGTTGATCATTGACGACTTCGGCCTCAAACCCCTGAGGCCCTCTCAAGACGAGGACTTCCACGATGTCATCTCCGAGCGCTACGAGCGAAAGAGCACGATTGTGACCTCGAACCTGGACATACCGGAATGGACCGATGCCTTTCCCAACCGCATCCTCGGCGAGGCAACCGTTGACCGACTGCGCCACGGCGCCTACAGCGTGGTGCTGACAGGAAAGAGCTACCGGTCCGCTCGACCAGCCTGCGAAAAGTCAAAAAATGCAGGTCCGAAATCACCGAAAAACGGCAGTTTGAAAGGGGGTGGAAAACACTAGTTTGAGGCCGGTCCGAAAACCGCTTTTTGGCCAGTTTGAAATGGCTCCATTAAGGTGACTATGGGTGGCCTCATTAGGGTGATCATTGACACCTTCCGAGGGTTTTGATTCGAGCCCGGGGGCGGGAGGGGAGAGGTATGCAAAAACGGCTGTCGCACATGCCCAAAACCGGCAGACAAAGGGCCTTCGGCGGGCTTTTCCCCCGCCTGATGTCTGGATTTTACCGATTCGAGCCGGGTGATCCGGCTGTGCGTGCTCCCCATCTCCTCAAAATCTCATATCCTGGGCCTCACGTACCCGGAAGTGCATAATTTGGGATTAAAGGACTTGAAATTTCAGAACCAAAAGCGGGTTGGACTCAATTTCATTCCGAATATTTTTCTGATCCTCCTGAATTCGGCTATATATGCTGGGTGACATTTAACGCAAAAAATAGAATGGGGGGTTATGTGGGATACAGAAAATATCTTATTGTAATAAAGAATGAGAATGTTACATTTTCTAGACATGATTTAGGTACAGACAGGCTTGGAACTCGATGGGGCTATAAACCATAGGAGTATAATGGCTTAAATGTTTGGTGAAAAGTTTTGTCTTCAAAAATATTACCCCAGTGATACTGAAACTATTTTTAGGTACATGAGTTATACCAAGTTTATGGATCTCATCAAAACAAGATCTTTATATTTGGCACGGGGGGATATGTTCAACGATAATTATGAGGGTATTGAATCACTGCTGAGCAGGAATATCCGCACAGTAGTGCATGATAGTAATTCTTTTAAGGAAAATACACGGCTCTATGAGCGTAATCGGCGTTGCGTTGCAATTAGTTGTTGGTATGTTGGAAACGTTGAGTCTGGTGATATGTGGGCTAAGTTTGCTGCTGGCCCCGATGGAATAGCCATTCGAACAAATGTAGCAAATCTAAAGAATGCTATAGCGGCATACGGGAATGAAGTCTGCGTGAGGAAGATTGAATATGTTGCGGACCATGATGACGAGTTTACAAAATTTGGATGTCCGTTCTACCCTTTTTCGATAAAAAGAAAAAGGGAGTTCAGCGAGGAGAATGAATTGCGTGTTATTTGGGGTGAAGGTAAAGGCTGCAAAGCAGGATCACAGCTTTATAAGGCTCCTGAAATAGCATCTAAATTTGTAAGAATTGATATTGATCCTTCGATTCTAATAGAAGAGGTCATCGTTTCGCCTATTTCTCCTGAATCATTTTCTAATAAACTTCAGCAAGAGATGGAAAATTTAAAAGTTGAAACAAATGTCATTTCTTCAGTATTAAATGTAAATGAAGTAAAAGATGATAGCTTTACCACATAACATGCGCCTTAACGCAGACGGGCTAAAAACCGCGCCCGCTGGTTAGGCGCGGCGTTCGCGCCGCTGATGCGGCGCGAACGCCGCGGAATTGAACGGACTCTCACGACTTGCTCGCGCCTGCGGCGCGAACCGATAAGGATTGATTCGACCTGAAAGGTCGATTTCAATCCATTGTTCAAGAAGCCCGGGTGATCGGCTCGGCCGTGGTTCTCTTCTTAAATAGGGGTATTGCTTTTGGGGGGACGGGAGTGAGGAGGTTGTACGGGTGTCGGTTTTTGACCGGCCGGCTTACGGAGGGGGCCTTGGCGGTCCCGCGACGCGCCCTGGAGGCGGTGGCGGGAGGCCTTTGTGGACGCCGTGCCCGGTCATTTTGATTCCTTGCCGCCCCGTTTTCGCGGGTCTGGACGGGCGTCGAGCCCGCCTCTTTGTGTTTGGAGAGGCCCGGTCGGGTGGTGCCCCGAGGTTGTGTATTCCCCTTCCGGACTCCCTATCCAGGCATAAGGGCTGCTGCCGGTATGCGCACTGGGGGGAGTATGGAGAAGAGGTATTTGAGAGTTCCTCCGCAGTGCGCGCATGTCATTGGGGGGAAGGTTCCCGCTTCCGGCTCCGGTTTGGGGAGAGGGGAGCCGTTGTCGATCTCGATCGTTGCCTTCAGATTTTCGATGGATATGGGGGAGGCGGGGCTCAGGAACCCGGAGTATCTCACTTTCATGAAGCCTGTGGGGAGTACATGCTGGAGGAATCGTCTCATGAATTCCATGACGTCGAGGGCCATGGTTCTCCAGCGGGTGCTTCGGGGTTTTTTGTAGCGGAAGAAGACGGTGTGATCTTCGACCTTGACGATGCGCCTGCCGGAGATGGCGACCTTGAAGACATAGGGCGCAAGGTATTTGATGCTGGCTGTGCCCGATCCCACTGCCTGGCAGTTGACGTTCCACTCGGGGGCCGCTTCCCGGCAGTAGCGCGGACTGCGCCGATCCATGAAACCGAGCCTCTCAAGGGCAGGATAAAACCCCTGGGCTTGGGATCTCCTGCTCCCCGGAGTTCTTCTGTAGTCACGGCCGCTTCTTCGTGTCAGCAGGTACCTGGCGCGAAGGACGACCTGCCGCCCCGTTGCCAAGGTCACGCGCACATCGCGCATCCCGTGGCTCTCAACCCCCTGTTTACGGGCAGGTTCCATATCCGATTGCCAGGTCTCTTCCCGATCCAGGTACCACCTGAGGCACGTCTCCATGATCTCGGAGGCCAGGGATCTGGTCATCTCCAGGATATCTTCTTCGATGGCCGCCCAATCGCCCTTGGCAAAAAGGATCCCCCATGCCGGGACTCTTTGCCAGAGCTCCCAGCAGAAATGGACGAGCACACAGCCCAGACAGGAGGCCGGCACGGGGAATCCTTACCTGGATTCAGAAGCCAGTGCGAATGTGTTTGGGGCGGTACGGACGAGACGGCCTCCCTTTTTGATCTTTTTGGTGAGGGCCGAGACAAGGGACTCCCTGTCGATAATGGTGTCGTACTGCTCTTGAGCCTTTTTGATGATCTCCGAGACATGGAGAGGTCCGCCAGCATCACTGAGTATGTCTTCTGTAAGGTCAACTTGAGACTTACCTTTGCTTTTTGCGGGAGCACGCTGTGTTGACCCTCCGGAAAACTGACGCACGACCGCCAATTGAGCCCTGAGAAGTTGCTCATAAAATTCATAGAATTCTTTTTTGTCCATGGTCATAACCTCCCGTATGAAATTGAGAGATTATGACATATTTAGGTAGGTATGTCAAGCTTTTTCTTAACATACACGGCCCTTATCCAGCCTCACCAACAAAAACGGAATGCACCCAATTGCCACTTGCAGCCCACCCATCCTTTGCGCGCCTTCAAGCTCTTTCCCGTTGCCGAGTGCTGACGCAAGGAAAAGTACCTGGTCGAGGAGGAAGAACCCAGCGATATGCTGTGGGTCTTGGATTTGGGAAAGAAGAAGCGGATTCGCGGCAAGACGTGCTTCTTTTTCAAACGACTGGAAACACAGCAGGAGTTGGACGCGCTACTGAAGGCGGACTACGACGCCTGGGTTCAGGACATGAAGGATGCAGGAGCGTGGGAAGAGTAGTGCATCGGACATGCCGAACAACGGCCTGCTCGCGTATTGCTCACCCGCGCGGACGCGGGTGAGCAAACGGAGAGGCCGGGCGTTCGCCGATGCAACGACTTGACTTACTTCTCTCGATGACGTACGATATGGCGTACGTTGAAATATGGAGGTAAAACACCATGGCAACCCTTACAGCGACTGAAGCGAGAAAGAGGCTCTATACCCTGGTCGACGACGTCGCCGAATCCCATGAGCCAATCCAAATTGTTGGGAAGCGGAACTCGGCGGTCCTCCTTTCCGAAGAGGACTGGAGAGCCATCCAAGAGACTCTATACCTGTCATCCATATCAGGAATGCGCGAATCCATTCGGGACGGCCTGAAGACTCCTGTCGAAGAGTGCGAAGAGGAGCTTGACTGGTGAGTCGGCGTCTCATCTATACAAGCCAAGCCAAGGAAGACGCCAAACGGCTCTCCCGTTCGGGTTTAAAGCCACAGGCCGAACGGCTTCTCGACATTCTCAGAGAGGATCCCTATCGCAGCCCGCCCCCGTATGAGAAGCTGGTTGGCGATCTCTCCGGCGCTTGCTCCAGGAGGATCAATATCCAGCATCGAATTGTCTACCAAATCCTCGATGATATGAAGACGGTTAAGGTCATCCGTATGTGGACTCACTATGAATAGCAGTAGCTTTCCGGCGAACATCAGCTCGGAGGAGGATGCTCATTCCGCTTCGCTACATTCGCACATCTCAAACTGGGCGTTCGGATGAGGAGGAAAGATGGAGGACGCAACCATTGTCTGGGCTGCCTACATGAAGTATCGGCTGAAGTTGCGTGGGTATGAGCTTGCGATTGTCGAGCACATTTTGCGATACTCCTCCGAACGGTATGTGGACACGGCAACAGGGCGTCTGGTGGCGATTGGCCGACATGAGAAACTTCTGGTCATGATCCTGTATGAGCGTAAGGGCAGCACGCTGACGCCTGTGACGATACATGCGACGAACCGTCAACAAATCAATTCTCGGCTCAAATCTGGGAGGCTTAAAAATGAGTGAAGCACGCTTGGCATACTTCGAGAAGGACGATGTTCTCCATCTCGCCATTTCGGATGAAGCAGAGGCTGGCAGTGTGGAGGTCAGCCCAAATATCACAGCCGAACTGAATGACAAAGGGGAACTCATCGGTATCGAAATTCTTGGCGCAAGCAAATTCATTCGAGACTCGGTGCTCGAGTCTGTTCAGGCCAAAGTCCTTGACCTAACGGAAGCCAAGGTGGCTTGACACGATCTCGGGAACTCAGGCGGATGAGACATCCGAACATGCGCCTGCACGAGGACCGCTCGTTACACTCGCGGTCTGTGAGGCGCGGCGTTGGGCATAAAGCATGAAGATCGCTGGAAACTTCACAACAATTCATGGGCGACTAAGAATGATCGAAGACTCCGTGAAAGCTGCACGTTCTGCCTCACGTTTGCTGGTGTTTTGCCGCTGCACAGCCATGGTTCTGGCATTCTCACCCGATGCGCTTCATTGCCGCTGGTGAGTTCGGGCATTGGGAAGCTAAAGAAAGGGGAATTGCGTGGCAAAACATGACAAAATGCCGAAGTTTCACGAAGTAATGAACCCTCTACTAAAAGCCCTACATGAACTTGGTGGCTCGGGGTCAGTTGAAGAAATCTCATCACGGGTTTCTGAGTCCCTTGATTTACCTGAAGATGTTCTATCCATTCCTCACGATCCCGAAAAGAGTAGCCAGACGGAACTTGAGTATCGCCTTGCGTGGGCTCGTACTTACCTCAAGAGATATGGGATACTTGATAATTCTGAGAGAGGGGTCTGGGTCATCGTTCCAGATAAACGAGAGGTCAGAACCGTCAATCCGCGAGAAGTTGTCAGGATTGTCCGTGATATGATCCGGAAGGAACGTGAAGAACGGCAGATATCGGAACAAACCGGGGAGGAATTGCCGGAAGAGGCGGAAACATGGCGGAGTAAACTCCATCATGTTCTCACGAAGGAGTTATCTCCAGACGCTTTTGAACGGTTGATTAAACGTCTACTTCGGGAATCCGGGTTCGTTCAGGTGGAGGAGACCGGCAGAACCGGTGACGGGGGAATCGACGGAAAGGGAATTATTAGAGTCGGCGGCCTCCTGAGTTTCCATGTATTTTTCCAATGCAAGAAGCACCAATTCGAAGCGCTGCATGGGACTGGCGAGGAACGCTCATCACCTGTGGAGGCCCTTGCCACGGGTTTTCACCCCCTTCGATGCAGCCGGGCACAGGGGGCCGGTGAGGCGGGTTCCGGAACGGAACCCGCGGCCCGCAGGGTACCCGCGGAGCGGGCACGTCGCGGGGGCGCCCTTTCTTTTCGTCCCTTTTCTTTGGGCGCGCAAAGAAAAGGGACACCAGGTGTGACATGCCCGACAATCCCCGGTTCTGGATCGGGGCATCGACAAGCTCGTGTACCCGTCTCACAGAACATGAACAAGGTTACCGGCGGGTGAAACGCGAAGGCAGAACGTGTTTTCCCAGCGGATCAAAAAACGCGCCCGCTGATCGGGGGCTTCAGGCAGCGCCGCTACAACAAAATCAGGAGATAGCGCATGCGGACCTTTGCAAAGAAACAGAATCGACTCCTAAAAGCAGTCTCCACTCCCCTTGCTCGCCACAACATGTCAACAGCGTATGGGATG
>Ga0209163_1001507_pt1 | contig 24808 bp, 20 predicted proteins | sample MTBAKSrepl2MetaG_FD_187457 | JGI IMG/M metagenome (GOLD analysis project Ga0209163, IMG submission 187457) | Enrichment culture microbial communities om Arthur Kill intertidal strait, New Jersey, USA, that are MTBE-degrading - MTBE-AKS2 (Arthur... | ecosystem: Environmental > Aquatic > Marine >...
CTCGATGGCGAAATGCCCAAAGAGCACTGGGAGGAGCATCACGGTCTTGAAGTGCAGGATACCGGTGAACAGCCGGAAGTGATTCGTGGTGAGCTGGAAGGGGTTGAGAAGGGGCACCATTAGACTCCCCTAACTTCAAGCATTTCATGCAGTTGATGTCGACATTCAGGTACCGCAGCCCATTGGGGGGTCGTGCTGCTCTTTGCAGTGGATTTGAAACGAGTGAGGTCGTTTCCATGCGTTGGATCGCTGGTTTATCTCTCGCTATTCTGGTTCTGCTGGCTTTCTCACCAGCGACCGCTCAGGATGATGACATTTGCCTCGCTTGTCATGATGACCAGTCATTAAGCCGTGTCGAGGGAGGGATCGCCCGTTCGCTCTATGTTGGCGAGGGGATGATCCCTCATTCCGTTCACGACGGACTCTCCTGCACAGACTGCCACACCGCCCTGGCGGGGGTCGATGACTTTCCGCACGCTCCCCATCTCCCCGGTGTCACCTGCTCCGATTGTCACGAGGACGCTTTCGAAACCTACATGGTTGGCTTTCGCGACCATCTGATCGATCGCGGATTTCCGAGTGTGCCCGGTTGCACGTCCTGTCACGGCACCCATGAAATCACCAACCTCGCAGACACACGTGCCGTCTGCGGCATCTGCCACAACCAGAAGCGCCAGGAGTTTGAGCAGTCGGTTCACGGTCAAATCGACCCGACCACCGGGCTCCCTTCGGTCTCCTGTACCTCCTGCCATGATGCGCACGACAAAACACGCCGTGGCAAAATGTTGCCGAAGGATTGGCGTCTCGATATGGTCAACAACTGCCTCGAATGCCATAAGGATCAATCGCACGACTACATCGATTCACGTCACTACGCCGAGGTGAAGCGGGGCAATTCCCGTGCGCCGATCTGTGTCGATTGCCACTCGGCGCATGCGGTATTCGACGTGGAAGATCGCCGTTCGGCAGTGCACATCGATCGTCTGGACAACACCTGCGACAGCTGCCATCCCGGTCACGCCGCCTCGATCCACCGTCGCTCAGATGCCGACCCGCGCCTGATGACCTGTGTCGCCTGCCATACCGGGCATGTCACCGACATGACCGACGCCCGTGGTGCAGTATTCAAAGAGACACTTCCATCCACCTGTAACCGCTGCCACGGTGAGGTGCGGCATGAGAAGGAGAACATGGCGCACGGCCGGGTGATGCTCTTCGACGACGAGGGTGGCGAGGCCAATTGCAGCCAGTGCCATGTCTACCACTGGAAGATGAGTGACTCCGCCCATGCCGGGAAGGCAAAGGAACGACTCGCCTGCATCAACTGCCACGCATCGGAAAACAGCGACTGGGAAAAGAGTGCTCATGGGATCGCCTACCGGAAGGGTCATACGGAAGCACCCACCTGTGTCACCTGCCACGGCGAACGCAATGTGGAACGTATCAGCAGTCAGTTCACCGGGCAGAGCATCGTCAGTCTTTGCGGTTCATGTCACAGTAACCGTGAAATCACCATGCGTTTCCAGCTCAACCCCAACGTGGTGAAGGGCTACCTCAGCACCTATCACGGCCAGGCTTACACCCTGGGCTACCAGGGCGAAAAATTTGCCACCTGTGTCTCCTGCCATGACAATCACCTGATTCTGCCGCGTGACAACCCGGAATCGACGATATCCCGTCAACACATCATCGACACCTGCGGACGTTGCCACAAGGATGCCAATGTCAATTTCGTCTCCCAGCTCCAGCATTACGACCCGATGGCGGGGGAGGATCACCCGATTCTCGACATCATTCATGTCGGCATGGTCTGGCTGCTGCGGATCACACTGACCATCTTCGGTATCCACACCATTCTCTGGCTGGTACGCGCCTGGGTGGATCGGATCAGACATGGCAAACCGAAAAAGATCAAGGCTCCCTACCGGTTCCGCAGGTTTGGCGTCTGGGAACGGTTCCTCCACGCTCTTGTGATGGTGAGCTTCCTGATGCTGGCCATGACCGGTCTGCCGCTCAAGTACAGCCATTCCGAGGCGTCACAATGGATCGCCGCGAACCTGCTGGATCTGCGGACCATGGCGATCATGCACCGTATCGGCGCAACCATCACCTTTGCTTACTTCGCCATGCACCTGCTGGGTCTGGTCATGAAGGTCGCCAGGAAGAAATACACGCTTAAGGAGCTGTTCTGGGGCGAGAACAGCCTGGTGCCGCAACCGAGAGATGCCGTGCAGTTTGCACAGCATGTGGGCTACTTCATCGGGCTCTCGCAAAAACCGAAGTTTGGACGCTGGACCTACTGGGAGAAGTTCGACTACATGGCGGTCTTCTGGGGTGTCGCGGTGATTGGCGCATCCGGATTGACCCTCTGGTTCCCGGAATTTTTCACCCGCCTGCTGCCGGGCTGGATCATCAATGCCGCACACATCATCCACTCGGAAGAGGCGCTACTGGCGACAGGGTTCATCTTCACCATCCACTTCTTCAACGAACACCTGCGTCCGGACAACTTCCCCTTCGATGAAGTGATCTTCACCGGCAGCCTCAGCGCACATTACATGCTCGAGGAACGAGCGGGATGGTACGAGAAACTGAAAGAAGAGGGCAAAATCGAGCAGATCAAGGTGAAACCGATGCACATCCTGCCAAGAACACTGCTCTACATCTTCGGTTTTGCCGCGCTGGCTGTGGGTGTTGGCCTGCTTACGCTGATCGTCATCGGAACATTTACCGGCACAGGACATTGATGGCGTATCTGTAGCAACCATCATGCGAATTGGCCGCATATCAAAGGGTGGGGAACCCGGGGGGGATCCCTGCCCTTGTTTTTGCCTGATCCAAAGAAATTGTGCAAGAATCCAGCTGTGCTATGCTGCACAGTTTGGGTCTTCACAGGAATTTGTGCAGCCAAGCTTGGCTGATGAGGCTGTCAAGATCGCCTGGAGGCCGCAGGTCTCCAGGAGTGTCTTGACAGCACAACCAGAAGCACCTTGTGGTAAGTCCTTGTTTTCTTGAAAAAAAGATGCTTCTACGACAGGCAACATGTTTGCTGTGTGGTCGCTCGCAATTTTCGACTGACAAGTGCGGCAAATTTTTTTTCAAGAAAACAAGGTTCGTTCAATATGTCTCACTCATAGCTGTCAAATCGCGCCGAGAGACCGCACTACGCTTGCCTCTCGGCGAACTTGACATCTGGATTCTTGCACAAATTCTTAGGAGGAGCCCACAACTTTTTGAGAAGACCTTTTTAATACGCAGCAGGTCTCCGCTTCGCCGAAGACCTGCTGGAACACTGTGACCGGCAGCAGGTCTCCGCATCGCTGAAGACCTGCTGAAATCCCTCAGCCTTGAGGATTCTGCCTCAGCAGCCTGAAGGCATGGCCCCATCCCCTCCCCAGCATCCCGGGAATACACCAGAGGATGCAAAGCGGTTCAATGGCACGTGCCGCGACAGCCGTACCGCAATCTTCCACTTGCCAGCCGAACTGATGCAGAATCCCGGCAACCTCACTCTTCGCAGATTGGTCATTCCCGCAGATGAACATGGTGGGTGTTTCGTCGAACCCGGGGTCGACCATGTGCGGGCTGCCGACACAACTGAACGCCTTGACAAACCTCGCGTTCGGCACTTCGGCTTGCAGCTCTTCCAGAAGCGATCGGTCGGGTTGTGTGAAAAATGAAAGGACGCCATCCTGGGGAGGCGTGTTCGCGATGGGGTTGGTGGGGTCGATGATGATCTTGCCCGCGAGGTGATCGTGGCCTGCAGAATCGAGGGCCTCTTTTGCGGCAGAGCCTTTCACCGCAAGGACAATCAGATCGCCATGCTCAGCCGCTTCGGCAAGTGTGCCCACGGATATCTTCTCCAGCAGATCAGCGGGCCATTCCATGAGTTTTGCAGGGGTACGTGAGCCGACTTGTACTCTGTGGCCATACTTGACAAATCCCACTGCCAATGCGCGGGCGACATCGCCCGATCCAAGCACGCCTATTTTCATCTTTTCCTCCGACGAGTTCCTCCCCCTGATCGAATGATACAAAGCAGACTGGACCGTTCGCCGTGCAGGGTGACAGGTGATGGGAGCAAAGGGTTGATTCGGACGGATGGCGGGCGACAGTTGGCGGCGGCCTCTTGCATGCGTTACTTTGTGATTCGGACGGATTCGCGAAGAAGGGGGCGGGAAATGGAGTACAAGTTCGACGGCAAGGCGATGCTGGACGTGCATGGAAAGCGGGTCGGATATTTCGACGGGAAGACTGTGCGCAACGGCAAGGGTGAACGAGTCGGGTCGGTCTCCGGCAATGCCATCCGCGACAAGAGCGGCCAGAAAGTGGCGCAGTTCAGCAACAAGGCGCTCAAAGCCTCCAGTGGCGAACGTCTCGCTGCGATCCAGGAAATCCGCAGGACCATCGCGGGCGAAGAGGATCTTGCTCTCTGTGCGGTCTGGTACTTCTTCATCTACGAACCGACCAGGGAGAAGCGAAAAGAGAGCCACCTCAATTTTATCGGGTAGGGAATTTGGGTTGCTGTACCGCTTAATTCTTAACCAAATGCCAATAAGTCGTCATTGCGAGCGAAGCGAAGCGTAGCGTGACAATCTGTCGTTTGTTTTATGGGCTCCTCCTGAGAATTTGTGCAAGAATCCAGCTGTCAAGTTCGCCGAGAGGCAAGCGTAGCGCGGTCTCTCGGCGCAACTTGACAGCTATGAAAGAGACATCTTGAACGAACCTTGTTTTCTTGAAAAGAAATTTGCTGCGCTTGTCGGGGCGAAGACTGCGAGCGACCACACAACAGACTTGTTGCCTGTCGTATAAGCATCTTTCTTTTCAAGAAAACAGGGTCTTACAGCAAAGTGCTACTGGCTGCGCTGTCAAGACACTCCTGGAGACTTGCGGCCTCCAGGCGATCTTGACAGCTGGATTCTTGCACAAATTCTTAGGAGGAGCCATATCTACAGAATGCCACGCTACGCTTCGTTCGCAATGAGTTCTGGTTCCTTACTCTACCGCCTCTACTCACTTACCCCAGCCGCTTCGACAGCTCCTCGAGCAGCAGGCGTGCTGCGTGGGGGATGACCGTACCCGGTCCGAAAATCGCCGCTGCGCCATGTTCACGCAGGTAATCATAATCCTGCGCCGGAATCACCCCGCCACAGATCACCATGATGTCCTCACGCCCCAGCTTCTTCAACTCACCGACCAGTTGCGGAAGCAGAGTTTTGTGCCCGGCAGCAAGGGAACTCATCCCGACGATATGCACGTCATTTTCTACAGCCTGTCGTGCTGTCTCCTCCGGGGTCTGGAAGAGCGGTCCGACATCGACATCGAAGCCCAGGTCGGCGAAGGCGGTCGCGACAACCTTTGCGCCGCGATCATGACCATCCTGGCCCATCTTGGCAACCAGGATACGAGGTCTGCGGCCCTCGCTGGCCTCAAATTCATCGGTCAGTTTGCGGACGGCCTGAATCTCGCCCTCTTCCGCAAATTCGCCTGAGTATACGCCGCTGATGGTTCGTATCTCCGCTTTGTGACGTCCAAAATGCTTCTCGAGGGCGTCGCTGATTTCACCAAGAGTAGCTCTCGCTTTAGCCGCTTCCACCGAAAGTGCGAGCAGGTTCCCCTTCCCCGTGGCGGCAGCGTCGCTCAAGGCTGCAAGTGCGCGATTGACCGCATCGCTGTCGCGTTCCGCCTTGAGCTTCTCAAGCCGTGCGATCTGCTGACGCCTGACTTCCGTGTTGTCGATGTCGAGGATCTCGAGGGGTTCTTCCCTCTCGAGACGGTATTTGTTCACGCCGACAATGGTTTCCGCGCCTGAATCGATGTGCGCCTGTCGTCTCGCCGCGGCCTCTTCGATCCGCATCTTCGGCAGGCCGGATTCAATCGCCTTCGCCATGCCGCCCATCTCTTCGACTTCCTGGATGTGCGCCCACGCCTTGTGCATCAATTCGTGGGTCAAGCGCTCCAGATAATACGATCCACCCCAGGGGTCGACCACACGGCAAATCCCTGTTTCATCCTGTAGATAGAGCTGAGTGTTGCGTGCGATGCGTGCCGAAAAATCGGTTGGCAGGGCAATCGCCTCATCGAGCGCGTTGGTGTGCAGCGACTGGGTATGCCCGAGCGCGGCAGCCATCGCTTCGATGCAGGTACGCACCACATTGTTGAAGGGGTCCTGCTCCGCCAGGGACCATCCGGAGGTTTGCGAATGGGTACGCAGGGCCATCGACTTCTCATTCTTCGGGTCGAACTGCTTGATCATCTTCGCCCAGAGAAGCCTTCCAGCACGCAGTTTCGCAACCTCCATGAAGTAATTCATTCCCTCCGCCCAGAAGAAACTGAGCCTCGGTGCGAACTTGTCCACAGGCAATCCGGCGTCGATCCCGGTGCGGACATACTCCAGACCGTCCGCAAGGGTGTAGGCCAGCTCCAGGTCGGCGGTCGCGCCCGCCTCCTGCATGTGGTAACCGGAAATGGAGATACTGTTGAACTTCGGCATCATCTGCGACGTATACTCGAAGATGTCCGCGATGATCTTCATCGAGTGCCTGGGCGGATAGATGTAGGTATTACGCACCATGTATTCTTTGAGGATGTCGTTCTGGATGGTACCTGTCAACTGATCCAACGTCGCACCCTGTTCGAGGGCGGTCACGATATAAAACGCCATCACCGGCAACACCGCGCCGTTCATCGTCATGGAAACGGACATCCGGTCCAACGGAATCCCGTCGAAGAGGGTCTTCATGTCGAGGATCGAGTCGATGGCAACACCCGCCTTGCCCACATCCCCCACAACACGAGGGTGATCCGAATCGTAGCCGCGATGCGTCGCCAGGTCGAATGCGACCGAAAGCCCCTTCTGTCCTGCGGCGAGATTACGTCGATAAAAGGCGTTCGACTCCTCGGCGGTCGAGAATCCGGCGTACTGACGGACCGTCCAGGGGCGGATGATATACATGCTGGCGTAGGGGCCACGCAGGAATGGGGGGATCCCCGCAGTAAAACGCAGGTGTTCCAGCTCGCCAAGGTCTTCACGCGTGTAAAGCGGCTTGACCGGGATCTGCTCGTTGGTCAGCCAGCTGAGATTCTCCAGATCGCAACCTGCCTCCTCGCGTGCCCGAGTTTTCCAGCCTTCAAGGCTACCCGGGGCTGTGTTTGAGCCAAACTCAATCGATGTAAAATTCGGGATGCTGCTCTTGGCGTTCATCATTTCTCACCTTCCAGACTTTCCGCCAGCTCTTTCAGGACGGCGTAGACATCACTCCGCATGTGGATGAACGTATCGACACCCGCCTTGCGGTAGTCATCGATCCTCTCTTTCGGGTATCCGGCGAGTACGACCTTCGCCTTGCCACGGAACGCACCCGCGATTTCCGGCACGATTTCGTCGTAACGATCGTCGATGGAAACGATCACCACCACCGATGCACGGCAGGCTTTGGCAGCCTGCACCGCGTCCGCAGCCGTCTCGAACCACTCCTCCCCTGCAACACGAAACCCGCCGACATGGAAAAAGGAGCGTGTGAAATCCACACGCGGCATGTACCCCGCGACCGGGCCAATGTTTGCCAGGAAAATGCTCGGGTGACGGTCACCCTGGCTGTTTGCGATTCGCTGTCTCAGCGTTTCAAACTCCTCGGCCGCTCGCCGGATATGAAGGGGTGTGCAGGTTGCCCGGTCGCCATCTCCGTGACGCAGCGTCTTGGTAAACTCCCCGATGGTCGCGCCATGCCCGGCAGCGTCGATGACCGCCTCAAAAATATCCTCGGCATCCGCCTCCAAGATCGCACCGAGCTTGAACAGCACCTGCACCTCCTTGCCATGTTCGCTGGAGGTGCGAAGCGCCTGCAACCGTTTTGACCGTGCTTCGTAAATCTGTTCCAGGTCGGGGATGATTGCTTCCACCGGGCGTTCGGCGGCATTGGGGTACAGATTGATCCCCACCATCACCTCCCGACGGTCCGCCAGTTTCCTGAAACGATTCTCGGCGGTTTTCGCGACCATCTCCTGCAGGAACCCCTTCTCGAGGGCTTTTTCCATCCCGCCCTCCGCTTCGATGCGCTGGAAAAGCTTCCATGCTTCCTGCGCAAGGGTGTCGGTGAGCGATTCCACGTACCAGCTTCCGCCCGCGGGATCGATGACACTGCTCAGGTGCGCCTCGTCACGCAGGATGATCTGTGTGTTACGTGCAATCCGTCGGCTGAACTCGGTGGGCAGGCCGATCGCATCGTCAAAGGGAGCGACATGCAGGCTCTGGACTCCCCCCACAACGGCGGCGAAGGCTTCCGTGGTCGAACGAAGAATGTTGATGTAGGGATCGAAGACGGTCTGCTGGCGGCTGGATGTTCGGCCGTGGATGGTCATGCGTGCGGCTTCCTGGCTGCCGCCCGACTCCTGGATCACCTTCGCCCAGAGCGCCCTCGCTGCACGCAGCTTGGCCACCTCCATGAAGTATTTCGTGCCGACACTGAAGCCGAATTGCATGTGCCTGGCAGAATCGTCAACCGCGATCTCGCGGCGTTCCATCTCACGCAGGTACTCCACCCCGGATGCAATCGCAATCGCAAGCTCCTGGACGGCGTTCGCTCCCGCCTCATGCCAGGCCATGGTCCAGATGCTGATGCTCTTCACCCGGGGGGCATGGTGGGTTGCCCAGCGAGTCAGCAGCGCGAGTTCGTGATACGCCTGTTCGAGCGAGATGGGCAGGGAACCGTGGATCGCGAGTCCGGCGAGGGGGTCGAAGCCGATGCTGCCGGACAGTTTACTCACATCCTGACCCTTGCGGCGCATCCATGCCACCAGGAGCGCAGCAAAGGGAAGGGCGGCTGAACCCGCTTGTACATAGATCGGCGTGGAGGAAAGGTCCACACCGTCAAGCGCCTGCGTTAGGCCGATCACACTGGCGATCGATACCCCGCCCTTGCCCACCTGGCCAGGTTCAGCAAAGTCCGGGTCGAGTCCCGCCTGTGTCGCCTCATCCAGCAGAAGGTTCACAGCAGTCAGGCCACGCGGGAGGTCATGACGCAGGGCGGAGTTAAACTGCTCGTAGGTCGGATAGGGCAGCTCCTGCGCGATGTGCCATCCTTCGGTACGAAACGCGATGGGGTCGACACCTCGAACAAAGGGTGGATCGCCGGGAAGTGAGTCTGGAAGACCCAGTTTCTCGGTATCCTCAATCGTGTAAATCGGCTTGAGAGTTATGCCCTCGTCTGTCGCGGTGAACATCTTCTTCTCGAAGGGGGCGCCTTTCAGCAGACGGACCACCTCTTCCTGCCACTGTTCGTAGCCGGGGTCCGGGAAGTCAGCGAGCAGACGGTTGCCTGTGTCCGACACTTTGTGATGCTCAGCCATGAAAGCCATCCTCATATCATGTTTCGCCACCCTTCGGCGGCGCAGGTTCAGCCGATGGAATTACCTGTATTGCATGAAGATAAGGTACCCGTGTGCGTAAATGGAATCTCAGATCCGCTGGAGACAATCCAGATAAAATGGATCCTCATAAGAAGTTGTGGGGTGATTTCTGCCCAGACAGGTTGTCAAGATCACCTGGCGGCCGCGTTGCGTTTGACTGCCGAATTCACGCACTCATTCTCAGGAGTATCAAGAATTACGCCCCCCGAAGCTACCCTTTGTAACCTGTAAGATAAGGAGTTGACCTTGTGAAAACTCACGCATTCTCTCGGGGCATCCCAGGGAGGAATGGTGGTTGTCCTGGAGGCCTATTTCTACAGTAATTCACCTCTTCACCGATGGGAGTACTTCGGTTTGACCTGGTGATTTTCTGTTCGTACTTTTGCGCGGTTTACGTCTTCAGGGGGAACAGGTGGGATTGACGATGAATCGATTCTCCGATACCGGGGAACAGACGTTGGCGCTCGACTACATGGGCGCGATCCGTGAAGCGATCAAGTCGTTTGGTCTGGTCCTGGGTTTTACTGTGATCACGGCGCTTGCCGCTCAGCTTTACCTTCCCTTGCCATTCACGCCGGTGCCGCTCACTCTTCAGACGCTGGCGGTGCTGCTTTCAGGCGCCCTGATCGGACCTTGGCGTGGAGGCGTCAGCCAGTTTCTGTACGTTCTCTGGGGTGTGCTTGGCTTGCCATTTTTTGCCGGTGCCACCACGGGCTTCGCGATCCTCGCCGGGCCTTCCGGCGGGTACATCCTCGGCTTCATCCTCGCAGCGCTCTATGTGGGTGCGGTGATTCGTGGCGCGCAGGGGGTGACGGGAGTTGCCACGGTATTCACTTTCGGTACCGCCATCATCCTCTTCGCGGGATGGGCGCACATGACCCTCTTCTACACCGACCTGAACATGACTCGCGCCTTCCAGATGGGCGTGGTGCCCTTCCTGCCCGGTGCGGTGATCAAGATTGTTATCGCCACCGGGATTTATGCTGGAATTGAAAGCCTGAAACGTTCCCGCAAGCACGCCAGCTGGAATCGTTGACAGGCAGGCAGGCTCGCTTCTTCTTTTAGCATCATAACTCAGGCAAGCTGAACGGCCCCGATGGTGCTTTACCGCGGTGGTGATCCCTTTGTTCTTGAAGGTTCCTCACAAGAATGTGAGCGGCTTTCTCGCGCCAATCAGACAGAAAACACCTTGTGGTAAGCCCTTGTTTTATTGAAAACAAATGTTTCGAGATCTGAAGTAAAAGTATCGGGGGGATTGTCGGCAGATCCTCTACGAACCCATCCAGCACATTCGTTTTCAATACAACAAGGTTCGTTTCAAGTTGTCTGTCTCGTGGCGGTCAAGTCGCGCCAGGAAACGTCCCTTCGTTACGCCTCCTGGCGATCTTGACCGCTGGATTCACGCACTGATTCTTGTGAGCATCCAAGCCATCAGTTACGGCAGGTCTGCCGACTTGACCGAGCTGGTCCGCGAAACAGGATCCCGCACTGAGGAACCACCCCGAATCGCTCACCTGCCAAAACGCCGCCGGATCCCACTCCGTTCCTGATCGTCAAAAACCAGCCGCCACCAGAGATAGGGCAGGATCAGCAGGAGTAGACCCCTGAGGACCAGGCTGGAATCAGCAGGCAGCATCCCCACCGCCCAGACGGCTGCTGCAGTCAGCGCGATTTTCCCCAGTCGTCCCCATTCGTAAGGAACATGGTACCTCGGCTGGATGTAGATGAGAATACCAACCGCGATGACCGCATAGGAGATCACCGTCAGCCAGGCTGAGGCCATGTAGCCGAATCTCGGGATCAGGAATCCATTTCCGGCGATGTTGATCAGCGCTGAAATGCCGATGATCAGCGGAATTACACGGGTCTTCTTCTTGAGGTAGATGCCCACCATGAAGTTGGCGTAGACACCGTTCAGAATGTGCGCCAGCATCACCACCGGCACCACGGTGAATCCCGCCCAGTATGTCTCCTCGATCAGCGGGCCGATCCCGGGCAGGTTCATCGTCAGCAGGGGTTCCAGGAAGAAGACCGATGCCAGCCAGATCCAGGAGACAAAAAGGATGTAGTACGTGAGAACCCGGGCGAAGGTCTCCTTCGCGTCACTATCCTCCGCGGTTTGCAGAAAGAAGGGCTGCCAGGCATAACGGAAGGCCTGCGCGATCATGTTCATCAGCATGGCAATACGATACCCGGCCGAATAAATCCCCGCCTGATCGACCCCGAGGTAGTGCTCGATCCATTTACGGTCCGAAAACTCCACGGCAACCATAAAAAGCTGCGAGGGCAAATTCGGGATGCCGAAAAGCAGCCACTCACGGACCTGTTTCCAATCCCAGCCAAACCTCAGTGACCCCCTCGCGAGAACAAGCAGCACGATCAGTACCGCCACCGAAGTTGCCAGAAAAGCGTAGAATGCACCCAGTACCCCAAGACGCAACGTGCCGACAAACAGGATGTTCAAACTGATGTTGATGATCACGTTGAACAGCTTGACCATGGAGAAGGCGATCGGCTTGTTCCGTATTCGCAGCCACGTAAAAATGTGGTAGGCGAGGGTGTCCAGCAGGAGGACCGCTGCGCAGAGCCGTGTGATCTCGATTTCGACCGGCCCCGCCGTGGAAACCACAACACGGGCGATCGGATCGGCGAAGAGCAGGAGGAGGATCGAGACCAGCCCACCCAGCCCGAAGGTGTGGGTCAAGACCAGCCCGAGGTCGCGCCGCTGGACCTGCTCCGATTCCGCTGCCGAGAAACGGAGGAAGGCGATATCCATTCCGTGGATGTAAAGCGGTTGCAGGATTGTGACCAGCACCATGAACAGGGCGTAAACGCCATACTCGCTCGTGCTCATCAGGTGCGAGTAGTAGGGCAGCAGCAGGAAGGATACGGCCCGAGCCGCAACTGTCCCGAGGCCGTAGACAGCCGATTGCTTGGCGAGCCCCTTGATCTTTGCAAACATCAACCCACTCCAGGCGCGATGTAGGGAATGACCATGAAAAGTATGAGCAGAGCAAGGATCAGCTTACGTTTCGTCCCGTCGAGAAGCACGAGAGGCCAGCCGAGCAGGATCGCAAGGCCGGGTGCGGCGGGCAGAAGCAGACGCGCCTCACTCTGCTGGTAACGCAGGGCATAATAGAGCCAGGCCGCTGTCGATCCAAGCCCGCCGATGGTCCAGAGCAAGGTCGCTGTGGTCGCACCGGATTCGCGGATACGGCTGATCAATTCCCCCCAGCGCACCGCCCACAACAGGAGTGAGCCTGCCATCAGCAGGAGGAACCCCAACGCTGCCACCTTCACAGCCGGATGTCCCCAGTATTCCATCCAGGGCATAACAAGGGAGTAGAGTGCACCTTTCGCAAGCAGCAGCAGGGAAAATGCTGGCAACTCACCGGATGCTGAAAAACCGATGGACAGTGGCGAACCATAGAAATGGTAACGATGCAGCCAGAGGGGGAGAGTTGCCCATACGCTGACGACCCCCACCAGCAGGAGACGGGAACCCGCCTTTTCTCGCGGTCCTGCGACCCAGGCGGCAGCCAGGACCATCGGTGCGAGGGCGAGAGCGGCCAGTTTTGTCCAGATCGCCAGGGCAAAAAGCAGGGCAAGATTGAGCAGACGAAGAAGCGACGCCTGCGATCTCGCGATCATTACTACGAAAACGTATAGTCCTGCGATGGTTAAGGCAAATAAGGCATCATTGTTGACAGTCGTTGATGGTATCAGCCCGGCACCAAGCAATGTACCTCCCAGGATCAGGGGCAGTTTCGCCGCCTCGAAGGGCGCGTAGCGGTAGAGCAGGTGCAGCGCTGCAAACCAGCAGAGGAGGGAAAACAATCGAATCAAGATGTGCGAGGGTTGCCCGCCCCCCGTGGCGCGGATCAGTGCTCCACTGATCCAATAGTAGAGGGGCGGTTGCGAGTATTCGACTTCACCTCGTTCCAGGGCGCCGGCTTCACGCACCCCCATTCTTTGTTCGCCGGGAAATCCGGTCGAGGCGAAGAGCAAAACGTGATTCCAGTGGGAGGCTTCGTCGTTGAAGGCGTAGCGTCCTGCCGAATCGCCGCCATGCAGGGGCTGGCTGAGCACATAGAGGATACGTGCCGCAAGGCCGGCGAGTAACAGGAGCAGCACCAGGGATTTCGCAAGACGCCTGGAAGCACTTTCCGGTCGCCTCCCTCCTTCGCGAAGTAACGTCGAAGGCACCTCGTTCATCGTCAACGCACATCCACATCGACATCCGGTGTGTCGGGGAGGAACTGCTCAGGTGGTGTCCATTGCTGCACGCTATCGAGGACAAGCGTGTTCCGGAAAAAACCCTGCATCGAGAAATTTTCCTTAAAACGGGCCAGTCCCCAAGTCACTCTGCTGCCCGGCTCTGTCGATATTCCGAAATCGTACCATTGGAAGCCGCGCATGTGAGCGTGCAGGATGCTGTCATGCACCAGCAGGGGTGAGGGGCGCAGATGCTGTGCCTCGTCACGGTGGGCGATGTAGAACTCCAGCATGACACGCTCATTGCAGATAAAATTGAGAATCCCGGCGATTGCTTTGCCGTCATAGTAGGCCATCGACATTTCGAGTTGCTTCGGGGCGAGTGCCTCCAGCTTCTCCAGTTCATCGCGGGTGTGTGTGGGTCTGACCCCCAGCTTGGCACGGTTGGTGAAAAGGATGTCGTAATACTCGTCCAGTGTCCGCCCTGAAAGCGGCAGATTATGCTTGATCGTGACCCCTTCACGCATCGCCTTACGGATCGCCGTGCGTGTCTTGTTGTCGTACATCGCGATCAATTGCCGTTCTGCGAGCGGCAGGCCGGTGAGGTCGATGGCCTGCGTGTAATCCTGTTTGAGGTAAGTGAATCCGGCACGGAGCAGCGAAAATTCGACCGTGTCCGACATCCGTCGGTGATAAATCAGCGGCGGTGGAGTCAGCCGAAGACGCTCGATGCCATGCGACTTGGCGGTTTCGATCAGGTCGGAGATCATACGGTGGACATTGACCAGGTCCACATCTTCCCGGGTCAACAGCCCGCCATAGGATGCGCCGGGGTGGCTTGTCCAGGCCTTCAGGCCCTCCTCATCACGGAACGCGCCCGGCCAGACTGCGACAATATGTCCCTTCTTCCGAAAGATCAGATGCTTGTGATCGAATCGTCCCGATGGATGATAGTCAAAAAACTTCTGGCTGTGGAAGAAGTTGCCCTGAACCGCTCGGCGGACGAATCGTTCCCACTCGTCACGATGGTTTTCGCTGTAAAACTCCACGTCGAAATACATGGTCGAAGTCCCGAAGGTCGGTCCGGTCGGCATGGCCGGAGAGGTGGTCATCATTGGTCAGGGTTGTGCCCCGACCTATGCCCCATGCGGGCTGAGTTGTACTTTTAATGCGTCCGGTTCAACCGCGCGGACAAAGGCTTTCGCGGCTTCTGCGAGGGGGAAGAGATCAGTCACAAGGTCCTCGACGATGATCCGTCTCGATGCGATCTCCTCCACCGCCTGCCTGACCGAGCCGCATCGTGATCCGCGCAGTGTGATCTCGTCCACAACAAGTCGGGTCACATCGATCGGGCAATCCCCCCGCAGGGTGGTGTTACAAACAATTGTGCCAGTCGGTGCGGTGAAGCGGATCGCCGCACGTACCCCCTCGCAATTGCCGGTCGCCTCGATCACCCGATGGTAACTCCGCTCTTGAGGTTCACGGTTCAGTTTTTTAGCGCCGTACGCCTCCAACAGGGCGGATTTCTTTTCGTGTCGCCCCAGCAGGTGCAGCTCGCCGCCACGGCTAAGGTACACACGCCCGATCAATTGTGCGAGCCGTCCGTCACCAATCAGCAGCAGAGGACCATCCCCGTCAGGCAGGCTGTCAACCGCTCTGATTGCCGCGGCAAGAGGCTCCGCCATTGCCCCCGTCGCCCATGATACCGTCTCGGGAAGCGAAACCAGGATACCCTCCGGCAGCAGGGCATACTCGGCCATGACACCATCCATGCCGCGAATGCCGAGCGCCTTACGGTCCGGGGTGTGTTTTGCTGCTGCTTCATCGACACTCCCGCGAGCATCGGGTGGGATATTGATGGAGGCTGTCACACGTCGCCGAATCCAGGAGTAGAGGTCCGCCTCTATCACAACCCCGGAAAATTCATGGCCGATGACCCCGCTGAAAGCCGGGTTGTAGCCGTCGAACATCGCCAAGTCGGTGCCGCAGATGCCCACACGTTCGACACGGACCAGCACCTCACCAGGCAGTGGGGGACGCGGACGCGCCACTCGAACAGCCTTTTTGCCACCTTTGACTGTAACAGCCAGCATGGTTTCGGGTTTACTCATAACGTCTCTGTCCGCCGTTTTCCTGGCCTGACGATAGCAGTAACTCAACGCGAAGATGAGTCGCTTTTGAGTGTGAATGCAAAGCGCTGTGCAACGACACTCACTTCGTACCACTCATTCCATTGCAAACGCGCATTGCGTCTTCAACGGGCATCCTGCACATTCTGGGTCACGAGATGTGCAATGCTCCTTGCCCAGCACGACGATGAGTCCGTGCAGATGATTCAACAGCATCGGGTCGGCAGGCAGCTCCCTGTGCACCTCCTCTTGAACAACTTCGTAGAGGGGCGGTTTTGTCATGCCGCGCAGCCGCTGCATCATACGCAAGGTATAAGCATCCACAACAAATATCACGCGCCCGAGGGCATAACAGGCAATCGCATCCGCCGTCTCCGGGCCGACACCCCACAAGGAGAGCAGTTCCTCACGCAACTCGCTATCACCGAGTCGAGCGGCTTCACCTGTCTCAACTCGCTCCACCCACCACTGAGCCAATCCGAGCAGCTTGCGTGCCTTCTGGTTGAAATAGCCGGCAGGTCGAATCACCTGCGAGAGCCTCTCCTGATCGGCTGAAAGGATCGCCGAGGCCGATGTCCAGCCCATGTCACGGAGGGCTGCAAGGGCTGTGGTGACATTGACCCAACTGGTGTTCTGGGTCAGAACCGCCCCTGCCGCCACTTCCCAGGCATCCCGTCCCGGCCACCAGTAGGGGTCGCCAAAGCGATCCCAGAGTTTCGTAAACAGCTGCCCCCAGGCGCTTTTGCCCGGATCGGTGAAATGATCGGAACGCAGGGTTGACGGGAGATATCGCTCACGTTCGAGGTGAAGGCTCATCAGACTTTGCCGGGTTAAGAGTGGATGTGCTAGCCATGGTACGGATTGGAAAGGGGTAGGCAAAGGCAGGTTTCACAAGAAGTCCAACTCCTCCGGTGAATTTGCGAGGAGTCGTAACTGTTCAATCTGATGCTGTAACACGTTTCTGAATCAGGAAGAGGATCGGGTCAACACGGTTGCCGAAGTGCTCGATTTCAATCTCCTGACGATGGACATACTCCCCGATCCTGCTGCCGAGTTCAGGGTGCTGGCGAGTCAGTTCAGCGGCACGTATCCGGATCCTTTCCTGATTCCACCGGTTCATTTCAGCGTAACGTGCCGCATCCGGCTGGAAGGTGGCAACGATCCGATCTCCGTGGCGGCCAAGTGCTGCTCGTGTCGTTGCCTCATCCCGCACCGTTTCGTACCCGGGCGGCGGGGAGGCATTCTCTTTCAGTACGCAGTCCCCTATAATCAGCCATCCGCCTGCCTGCACCGCCGGACGCAGTCTGCCGACCGCTTCAGCGTGATCCCCGAGCACATCACCCACAGACGAGAAAATCAACAGGTCATAACTCGGATGTGTAGGGATTGCACTGCGCAAATCATCCACTACGAAGCGGCAGCGATCCTCAAGCCCCTCACGCCCTGCAGCGAGACGTGCGTCTTCGATGAACGGCGCGAAAGCATCAACGCCGAAGCATTCGCAGTCATAGACCTGCGCCAGCGAAATCGATACCGCACCCTTCCCGCAACCGAGGTCAAGAGCCCGTTTTGGGGGGACGGGAAGATGTTTAAGAAGGGTATGTACAAAACGCGGCAGAGTGCCAAGTCCGTTCAGGTCCTGGAGGATGTAATGCAGATGGGGCAGAAAGTCGACCTCGGTCTCCATTGCGGTGGCGACCAGCTGGTCGAGTGAGCGCGTGTCGTTAATTGTCACGGGTCCGTCTCGCTTGAGGCCGCACTACCATATAGACACCCAGCGCGAGAAGAAGTAGTGGCCACCAGTCCATGAGCAAATCAAAATCCCGCCATCTGAAGTATCGGTATTCCGATGCGAGAAACAGGCTTCCGATCACCAGAAGGATGATCCCGCCCATCAGATTGTGTCGTTTCGCCGGGTTCGCCCAGTAGCCCGCAAGAAGGGCGATGGCGATGGCGAACAGGATGAAAGGCCAGTCCCGGCTTAAGCCGTAGGGGAGCCAATCCTGTTCCGCGGCGAGAAAGATCAGTCCCAGGAGAAGCAGCAACACTCCACTTTGCACGGGTTGCCGGTGACGATCCACGACCGACTGAATCAACAATGCGAGGCCGATCCCAACGAGAATCAGCGGCCAGGAGAAATCAAACCAGCCGAGCTTGTCGATCATAAAGACCGCCCCGATCAGAATCAGGACGATCCCGCCGACAACCTGCCCCCGCCTGCCGCCGCTCATGATTCTTCCTCTGGTATCACAAGGGCGAGTACGAGATAAGCGATCAGCAATACCCCTGCACCAAGCAGGGTTCCTGCCGCCCAGACAACACGGACAACAGTGGCGTCGACACGCCACATCTTCGCCAATCCGCCACAAATGCCGAGGATCACACGGTCATCCCGACTCCTGCGGAGGGATCCGGTCGGACCGGTGAAACGTGGGCCATCCTTCGCTGTTTCCCCATTTGCCGGATGATCTGTGCTGGAATGCTGTCCAGCCTCCTCAGCCATTTTGTCGCCCGGGAACTCGGGAGGCATGTCGTTCGGGGCACGGTTGGAAGAGGGCCGCAGCAGCAGGAGCAGGCCGAGGATCACAAGCGCCAGGGGGCCAATCCAGCCCCATGAAACGAAGAGGAACTTGTCCGCACCGAATCGTGCCGCCAGCCAGATCAGCGAGACCACGATCAGACCGATCCCGACAATCTTCACACCATCCGTGGTTCGTTCCACCTTGCCCGGGTCCTCCCCGACTGGAGCATCCGGGATCAGCACCCAGGCAAGCAGGTAGGCGAGCACTCCGGCGCCCCCGAGCAGAACAGCGGCGAGCCAGATGACACGCAGCACCACCGGGTCCATTCCCAGGTATCCGCCCAGGCCGCCGCACACGCCACCGATCACACGGTCGCGCCTGGAACGATACAGCCGTTTGAAGTTGTTCGTCTCGCTCATGTTTCCATCCCGTCGTCGAAAGGTCTTTGTGTCACTCTGTCCGGTTCATTGGGGATGATCAGCCAGCAGATGATGTAAGCAAGTATCCCGGTTCCGAATCCGAGGATCAACAGCAGCCAGAGGATACGGACGATCACCGGGTCCAGATGGAAAAATTCGCCAAGTCCTCCGCAGACTCCCGCGATGACACGGTTTCCGCGGCTTCGAAACAGCCTTCTCGACTCACTCATCAGCATCCTCTCTCAGCGAACACGCAGCGATGTGAGGCTGGCTTGCTGACGTGTCCGCAGGTCAAGCAGGTAGTCTGTCAATCCGGAACGCATCTGTTCTGCAATCCACTCGTGATGCTCCGGTGTTTTGAACAGCGCTTCCTCTTCCGGATGGATCATGAACCCGGCTTCGACGAGCACGGTGGGGCAAAAGCTGGCACGTGTGATGGCAAGGTCCTGGTAACGAACGCCATCGCCTGCCCATTCGCCATCGGTCATGCCCCTGTAGAGCGCTTCGGCAAGCGGAAGCGCATGGCGATGGTAGTAGTGCATGCTTGCCCCATGATGAAGGAAGGGGTTTACTCCCTGCGGAAGTGCGTTGTGGTGCAAACTGATAAACAGATCCGCCTTCATCGAACGTGCAAACTCCACCCGCTCATTCAGAGAAAGCTGGACATCCATGGTGCGGGTGGGATAGACCACAGCCCCTCCTGCACGAAATGCGGCTGTCACCGCGTCTCCCAGCATCCTGTTCGCGTTCTTCTCGGTGAATCCGGTCGGGCCAATGGCACTGAGGTTCTCGCCGCCGTGGCCGGGATCAGTGACGATGACCAGCCCGTCCAGGGGCTTCTTCCGGATCTCCGGGGCTTCCACAATTTTCCAGACCAGCCAGTTCTCCGCATCATACCCGGTCTCCCATCCCCAGAACCATTCGGGACGGATGATCGCCGTCAACTGATAGGTGGATTCGTCGAGCTGGGTCCAGCGCGCCTCATCCACAGCGCGGCTTTCGGTCGGCTGCACGATGATGTCTGTGGTACTGACCGCACCGAAGAGGGTCAAGTCGATCCGGTTGTCCTCCACCCGATCAACACGGAACAACCGCTTGTCGCCGATGGGGATACGGATCCGGGTGTTCCGGCCATCAACTTCGCACACCACCTTTGAAATGGCCAGGGGTTGTGGAATGACAAGGGAGGGATCGACCGTCACCTTGCTATCCTCGATCCACCCGACACGACCCTGCGGCAGGGGGATCCGCCACTGCCGCTCGGTCACACCCTGGTAGCCATCCGCGATCAGGACAGTTCCCCGTACCGGGAACATGTCATAGGTTCCCGGGATCCCACAGCGCAGTTTGGCGTCGTCCCCGGTGACCCTCAGCCTCATCTCCTTCGAATGAAACACCGACTCGGCAGGGTCAGGCGTGAGGGGGCCGGTTCGGACAAAACGGATCGTCCTTGAGGTCCGATGCGTGCCCTGGCCATCGTAAGACCCGGTTTCGTAGCGCAAAGTTACCTTGGAGTAGGTCCCGGGGTGGAATCGATCCGATTCCGGCAGGGGAAGGACATCACCTCGCGCCACCCAGGCAATCCAGCCGCCGTCCGGATGCAACGGGATATTCTGGCCATTCACTTCAAGCCGTCCGTTGGGATCCTCGACATGGCCGAAGAGGAAGAGGCTGTCCGGCGCAGCTTTGAGGATAACTGAATCCGAAGGCGCGAGGAAGGTGCTTGTCGGCGTGGGACGTGGGTAGATCACGGTCACCAGCTGATCATCCGGCGGGAATATGCGGATCGTCTGTTTGGGCGCCGCACACCCGGCAATCAGCCCTGCGAATAGCAGAAATGGAATTAGGGTACGATAGGATTTCACCACGTCAGGCTCCGTTCATGTATAATGCGAATCCCGTTCAGCACGAGATTCGGTTCGAGTGCGTGCAACTCAGGTAGATGGGGTTGGACCATGGCCGCCATTCCACCTGTGGCGACCAGCTTCGCCTCGCTGTCGCCAAGCTGTTCCCGGATTTCACGGATGATGCCACGGATGGCGTGCACAGCGCCGTGCATCAGTCCGACCTGGATGCTCTCGTCCGTTGTCTGACCGATCGCAGTCTTCGGGTAGACCAGCCGCGCTTCCGGGAGTAGAGCGGTAGTCGTTTTCAGCATCTGCGCGCTCGACTCCAGCCCCGGCATGATCACCCCGCCGAGGTAGCCACCATCCCTGTCGATGGCGTCGAATGTGATCGCCGTGCCAAAATCGAGGACGATCAGCGGTCCGCCGTATTTTGCGAAGCCGGCTACGGCATCGCAGACACGATCCGCGCCGACAGCGCGCGGGTTACGGTACAAATTGACAAATCCCGGAATCTCTCCGTGTATAAATAGCGGTTTGCAATGCAGAAAGCTCTCAGCCATTTCGCCAATAACCATACCTGTTTTCGGCGCAACACTGGCAATCGCCACTGCACTGATTGTCGCGGGATCAATCCCGCCCTCCTGGCAGAGCATTTTTACCAGCACCCAGGCTTCATCCGAGGTGCGTGTCGATTGGGTCGAGAGACGGCGGCGAACCAGCAGCTCGCTGCCACTGAAAATGCCCATCACGATATGCGTGTTGCCTACATCAAAAGCTAAGAGCATCGATTGATCCTGCGTCATTCGTTGACCTCGATCCCTTCAGCAGCGTTCAACTCGACTACCCCCTTCTCGGTCCGCACACGCAACGCTCCCACATCATTCACCCCTTCGGCAATGCCGGAAACCGTTTCCCCGCTGGTCCTGACACGAATGGATTTACCAAGCAGGCCGGATTTTGCCATCCAGTCATCACGAATCCGTGCGGGGGATGTTGCCCAATGGTCTAACCGGCTGTTGAGGCAATCGAGGAAGGCGATCAGCAGTTCCTCGCGTTGCCAGGTGAAGTCCACCTCCTCCATCAGCGACGTGGGAGTATTTTCCTTCACCAGCGTACGAATGTCTGGCCCGAGGGGCTGGAGGTTCACGCCCACTCCGACAACCACAAGCCATCGATTTCCCTGGAGCGCGGTTTCACACAGGATTCCGGCAAGTTTTCCCCGCTCGGTGAGGAGATCGTTCGGCCACTTCAACCAGATGGTCAGCGTTTCCCCATGCTCATCAGCGACACGCTTTATCCCCTCGGCGAGAGCCAGTCCCGCCGCAAGGGGAACCAGGGTAACCGGCGAACTGTCTCTCGGCAGATTGAGCAGGATGGATACATACAACCCACCTTCAGGAGAGGCCCAGGGCCTCGAACGGCGTCCGCGCCCTGCGCTCTGGCGGTCGCTGATGAGTACTGTCCAGCCCGGCGCGTCCGTCTCCGCCATTTTCATCAGGTCCCGGTTCGTTGAGGCGGACTCTGAAACATGGAGGATTCCGAGTGAGGGGATGCGGTCGCGCAGCGCCACTTCCACTCGTTCACGGTCAAATCCACTTGTCGGCTGGGATGTCACAGTTCTTTCCCGGATGATTGATCGTGGCTCAATTAAATGTAGGAATGTTGAAACGGTTGTAAAAGTGAAAAAGGGGAATACCGTTCGCAGGGGAAGGTCGGTGGCAGGCGGAGCAGGCAGGGTGACTCTCATTCACACGTTCATGGCACGAGAGTCCACAAGTGAGGTTGCTTCTCTGATGAAATCGTAACGTACCTTTGTGCTCAACGTATGCGAGAGGAGCAGTTCCAGTGGGCATGAACGAGCAGATACCGACCAAGAACGAGATTGTTCGTCTTTTTCTCACCGAAGCCGCACGGCTGCTGGACAGCGAAGGGGTCACTCAGATGGATGCCGAGGAGATCTTTCGCACGATCGGGCAGCCCTTCAGCTTCGAGATCGTGAACTATATGAGAAAACTCGATTTCATCCGCGAGGAATCCGGCTCGATGTTCTCCATCACAGACCGAGGGCTTGACCTGGCTCGGATGGAGTAGCCACTCGTTTTTCCGACCTTGGACATCCTGCACACCTGAATCACAGCTCCCGCCACTTAAGAAGGGTCCGCGCAGCAATTCGTGAGGTGATCTCTGGCAACTGAGTTTGTCGAGGGACGCCTGGAGACTCGCGGCCTGCATACGGACCTGACCACTGGATTCAGACACTGAATCTCAGGTGGCGAGGGTAGGAAACTCGTGGGACACCGGCCCAAGTCCGATTGAAAACCAAAAATCCAAAAAGAAGGAGAGTTTTCAGTCGGTAATGGTGTAAGAATGATGCAGATCACACCATTTGTTAGCGGATTTTCGTATTACATTAGCAGGCGGATAAGTGCCTCTACCTTGATTTGTATTCACCAACGTCCGCTGGAGCCTCAGTGCAGTCCTGGCGGACAGCAGATCTGCTCATTTTGGGCGAGGGGCATCGTCAGTTTGTGAAATTTGCTCACAAACGGTAGAGAGGGTCCGCCGAATCAACCTGCACGCACCCTGGGAGATAGAGGATGATCGAGTCATCCAGCAATTTGTTCGCCGGCATGGATCGTGTCAAAGTTGTGGAAGTCGAGTCGATGCTGAAACCCTTCCACGCTGAGACGGGTGATTTGATCTATCGTGACGGTGAGATGCCCATCGGGCTCTATCTGATAGGAACAGGTTATGTCGAAGTGCATCACAGTTCTCTCGAGGGGGAACGGACCCCGGAGCTGCGTTCCGTGCGCGGGCCGGGAGATTATTTCGGCGAGATGGCGCTGCTTGACCGACGGCGACGGCACATTACGGTCACCGCAATCGAACGTGTCCGAGGACATTTCTTACCGGTGGATGCCTTCGAGCGGTTCATCATGCGTGAACCTCGCTTCCTGGTCAACCTGACCCGTGACATCCTGGCACGCAACAACCAGCATGACTCCGAGCTGATCCGTGAACTGATCCGTACGAAAAACGCTGCGGAGCGGTTCATTGATCGACTTAAAGCGCTGCGAAGCGCCAGCGAATCGATCAACAGCCAGTTGAACCTCGATCAGTTGCTCGCGGTGATTCTTCACGAAGCGGTGCGTCACACCGATGCGGACAAAGGGACCATCTACCTTGTTGATCACGAGAGCAACGAGCTGACCAGCCGGGTGTTCGACGGTGCCTCGGTACAGGAAATTCGTCTCCCCATCGGCACCGGTATCGCCGGGACAGTCGCCGCGAAAGGGAGTGTGATCAACCTGGCGGACGCCTACGAGGACGACCGTTTTAATCCGGCGGTGGACAAGGAGACCGGCTACCGCACGATCAGCATGCTGACCATGCCGATGCGTGATCCGGAACGGAAAATTGTCGGAGTGATCCAGCTTCTGAACAAGACCGACGGGGGGATTTTTACCCGCGAGGATGAGGAGTTCATCTCCGGGATGGGCGTGCAGGCGTCCATCGCGATCGAAAAGGCGCGCCTCGCCGAACAGATGGTCCGTAATGAAGCGATGGCGACCGTTGGCAGGCTTGCCGCCGGGATCATCCACGATTTCAAAAATCCGATGGCGATCATCCGCGGGTATACCCAGTTGCTCGAGCAGCCCCTCGAGGAAGCAGAGCGCAAGAATTACCTGCGAATCATCACCGCGCAGGTCGATCGGCTTGTAGGGATGTCACAGGAGGTGCTGGATTATTCCCGTGGCGAGACACAGATTCATCCTGCACCGACCCTGATCAGCCCTCTCTTCGAGGAACTCTGCCGGACGATCAGGGACGAGTACCGTGAGCAGGGAATTGAGGTTGAAACCTTCCTCCCCGACTCGAAAATTGAGGCCAGTTTTGACGTTGACCGAATGGCAAGGATCTTTTTCAACCTCGCGGGCAACGCCCGGGACGCCATGCCGGAGGGGGGGACTCTAACCATCGAAATCCGGAGTGGCAAGGAGAACTGGACGCTGACTGTGCAGGATACCGGCGAGGGAATTGCACCCGAGAGAATCGGACAGATCTTCGAGCCCTTTGTCACCTTCGACAAGCCCCACGGTACAGGCCTCGGACTGGCGATTGTGAGGAAAGTGGTGGAGGATCATGGCGGAACAATCGAAGTTGTCAGCGAGAAGGGGAAGGGGAGCATCTTCACACTCACCTTCCCCTTTACGGGTCGTAAGTGACTGTCGCTAAAGCCTCGAGCTTTGGAGTGACTGTCACACAGA
>Ga0209163_1001512_pt1 | contig 24770 bp, 21 predicted proteins | sample MTBAKSrepl2MetaG_FD_187457 | JGI IMG/M metagenome (GOLD analysis project Ga0209163, IMG submission 187457) | Enrichment culture microbial communities om Arthur Kill intertidal strait, New Jersey, USA, that are MTBE-degrading - MTBE-AKS2 (Arthur... | ecosystem: Environmental > Aquatic > Marine >...
AAGGGATTTCAAAATGGGCCTTCTTCTGAATGTCAACAATATCGAGGTTATTTACGACGACGTGATCCTGGTCCTCAAGGGATTGTCCCTGCAGGTGGAAGAGGGCCGGATCGTCTGCCTGCTCGGGGCCAACGGGGCGGGCAAAACCACCACGCTCAAGGCCATTTCCGGGTTGCTCAAGGCGGAGGAGGGGGAAGTCACCGACGGCTCCATCGAGTTCATGGGCCGGAGGATCGACGGGATGGACCCGGAGAAGATCGTCCGCATGGGTATCTTTCAGGTCATGGAAGGCCGGAGGGTTTTTGAGGATATGACCGTGGAGGAAAACCTTGTCGCCGCGGCCCACACCCAGAAGAGCAAGACCAAGATGAAAGAGAACATGGACATGGTCTGCTCCTATTTTCCCCGGCTGAAAGAGAGATGGGACGGTCTGGCCGGGTATTTGAGCGGCGGCGAGCAGCAGATGCTGGTCATCGGCCGGGCCTTGATGGCCAAGCCCAAACTAGTCATGCTCGACGAACCTTCCTTGGGACTGTCGCCGCTTCTGGTTTCGGAGATTTTTGAAATCATCCAGCGGATCAACCGGCGGGAAGGGACGACCATCCTCCTGGTCGAGCAGAACGCCCGCATGGCCCTGAACATCTCCGAGCACGGCTATATCATGGAAAACGGGCGGATCGTTCTGGATGACACCACGGAAAAATTGCAGAACAACGAGGACGTCAAAAGGTTTTACCTGGGCTTGACCGATGTGGGCACCAAACGGAGCTATCGGGACGTCAAGCATTACAAACGCCGGAAGAGATGGCTGACCTGAATTCCGGAGGACGGTCTGAACAGCCTGGACTCCGTGGCCCGGCTGTGTGGTGATTAACAGTAAGCCGCTTTTATCAGAGAGTAAAGAAACGATGAGGTCATGGCGAGGTTCATCGCAGACGGACCGAAGCAATCACCGGAAATTAGAAGAGATGGCTTCGTCATCCCGCCGCGGCGGGATGACGAAGCCATGACAAGCGGCCAAGCTTCGTTGACAGGCGATTTGGTCCAAAAGACCCTTGAGAAGGAGGCTATTCTCCCCGGTTTTTGTCGCGGCGCATCCTGCGGGCCGTCCGTTTCCAATCCGGTCCGTCTTTCCCTCTTTTTTTCTCGCGGTCTTTTTCCTTGCCGGGACGGCGGCTCAGGTCGGGGTCCCGCTCCGCGTCCAGGAAAAAGGAACCGGGATAGCGGGGGGCGGGCGGAGGCGATTCCTTTTTTTCCTTTGGTGGAGATTTCTCCTGGGGCAGGGGCGGGCCGGTGATGAACTCGGCCGGGATGGATTCGACCAAAAAAATGTTTTCCTGAAAACGGTGAAAGGTCGTCCCCCGGGCCTCGGCCCGGCCGGCCTGGATGGTGAGCAGGACCGGCTCGGGGTCCCGGCGTCGGCCCACCCTCAAGGCCATCTCCTTGCTTGTAAACAGCGGCGTCCAGGGACGGGCCCCGGGACGCAGGCCATGTTCCAAAATGATCGGATAAGCCTTGCGCCGGGCGGCATGATAGAGCAGGGCCGGCGGGCTGGAGGATGGAGGCGGACCCAGTTCCAGGGCCGAGTTTCCCGGGCGGACGCGGATGGTCTTATCCCTGGTTTCAAAGGCCCGGCTTTCCGGCTCCCGGAGCAGTTCCTCGAGGTGACTTTCCCTCAGGAAAGACCAGCCCTCTTCTTCCTTAACCGCCGCGAGAAGTTCCTTGAGCGGGATGAAGCCCTCCTCGTCGGGAAAGAGACCGAACTCATCGGGCCGATGTCCCAGGACATACATCAGAAAACGGCTCAGGCCCTCCCTCTGCTGCTTAAGTCGTTGTCGGACCATCGGCTCCCGCCCATACGGCCTTGACTTTACTCAAGCTCAGACCCAGATAGTCTCGGTCCGGTGAAAAAACTTCCAAGGTCATGGTCTGGTCGTAACCTATTTTTTTCAGGGCGGCCAACCCGCCGGCCACGTCGACCCTTCCTACGCCGATCGGCAGATGGTCATCGTCACGGCCGGTGTTGTCGCTGACATGAACATGGCCGATGCGGCGGCCGCCGGCTTCGATCATGCGGAAAATCCTGTCGGGCGAGGCCTGGATAAAGGCGTGGCCCAGATCAAGGGTCATCATCAAGTCCGGAAACCGGGCCAGGACCTCGGTGAATTCCTCCGGCCGGTACATTTGACCGGATCGGGGGAAAAGGTTTTCCAGGCAAAGGGTGATGTCCCGGCCCAGGCTGGCCTCCAGAATGCGGTCGATGGTTTCCAGGGCCAGGGCCTTGGCTTCCCGGGGATTGAGCCGGAGGAGTCCGGTGGCGTAACCGGGGTGGAGGACGGCTTTTTTGATCCCCAATTCCCGGCACAGGTCCAGGGCCCGGACGACTTCGGCCACCGAGGCGTCTCGAATGCCGGGGTAGACGTCGGCCAGCCAGACAAAAGTGGGCAGGTGGGCCACCGGCAAATCCAGACCGGTCTTTTCCCGGGCGGCCTCGATCCCGGCCCTTTGGGCCCTGATTTTTTCCGGGTCGGCCTGGGGAGGGTCCAGGCATAATTCCAGATAGTCGAAACCCAAGGCGGCCAGGATTTCCATCTCTTCAGCGACCGGCCGCAGAGGTGAGTTGGTGGCGCCGTAGATCATATTCTTGTATCACCAGCCTTTCCAGCCGTAAGCAGGCGGGATGGATATTAACACGGCCGGAGAGAATTGGAAACACTTTGCCGCCCGAATCCGGATCGGCGTCTTTTACATCCCGAGAGACAAAACCGAGTTATAATTTCGGCGGAAAACAGTTGTTTTTCCATCTTAAAACCGGATATGAAAAAGGTATGAAATTTGACCATGGTTCGGCCGTTTCCGGGCCTAAGGCGACGAAAGCCGTTTGGGGATTGAAGTGAAAACGTCATCCAGGTCGCAATTTTGGGCGCCGGCGGCCAAGGCGGCCGTTTTTTTATTGACGGCCGCCGTGTGGTGGACGGCGGGCCTGCCCTTGATCGCCGACCTGGTCTGGGCGGCTTTTTTGATCGTGCTGGTTCTCCGAGTCAAAGCCGGGAACCTGGTTCTTTTGGCCTGCTCGATTCTAGTCGCCTTCATGATGTCTGAAGCGGTCTTCCGCGTTCTGCCGGATAAGCCCCGGACCTTTTATCGGCCCCACGAAAAGTTCCAGGGCAGCCCCAATTATCGGCCGAAGGTGGACGAATGGTTCAACATGCCCCACGGGGACCTTCCGGCCCTGGATTTCCTGGCCCCGGCCGGCATCAAGGAGCCCCGGCGGGTCCGTTTCAAAACCGACCGGCTCGGCTATCGGAACGATCTTGATTACCACGGCCAAAAGATTATTCTGGCCGGGGATTCCTTTCTGGTCGGCAACGGCTCGGACCAGGCCGAGATTCTGCCCAATGTGCTCAAGCGGGAGCACGGCTTGGACGTCTACACGGCCGCTTTTGCGGGCCATCCGATTGATTATTGCCGAAGGGTCAAGGATTTATTGAATACGGTCGGCGATCAGGCCGTGGTTTTGGACTTTATTTTTGAAGGCAACGATTTTATAACTCCCCAGCGCCATCCCGACGCCCCCGGCTCTTATGATCGTTATAAAATCAGGATAATCAAGTTTTTGGGGCTGGAATACCCCCGCTTTTTATTCAACCTGGCTCGGCAGATCGGCTGGGTTCTGCATCGGCCCGGTTTGCAGCCGGTCGAGGTGTACCGGGTGGGGAAAAAAGACGTGGGGTTTTACGGCAACTACATTGAAGCGGCCCTGGCCGTCCGGCCTCGGCTCAGGCTGGAGCCCGGCGACTGTCCGGCCGAGGTCATGGCCCGGTTGAAGGCCGTTTTCTTTATACCGACCAAGTACAGGGTCTATTTTGATTTATTATCGGACCACCCCGGCCGCCGCCTTCCCGAGCCGGCCCCGGCTTATCTGGAGACGAAAAAATTCTTTGCCGCTTACGGCGTGCCGGTGATCGATTTGACTCCGGCCTTGAGACAAAAGGCCCGGGAGCTGATCCACCTTGATCGTTATGTCTTCTGGCGGGACGACACCCACTGGAACGGCGAAGGCATGAAAGCCGCCGCCGCTCAAGTGGCTTTTTTTTGGAACCGACATCAAGAGGCGGTATCGGCGGGTGATTCCGCCGGCAGCCCGGCCCGGAATTTGGAATAGGCGGTCAGGGCTTGCAGGGCCCGGACGGCCCGCCGGATGCCGGGGAAGACCGGGAGGCCGCGGCGCAGAAAGCCCCGGATGCCCGGTTCTTCCAAGGGGCGGAAGGTGTAGCCGACCAGGGGCTTGTCGAATTTTCGGGCTACATTAACCAGGGCTTCACATTGTCCATCGATATGTTTCAAGCTTTCCTCGACCAGTCTGTCTTCGGCCACGCCCAGGAACCTCAAGGACCTTTTTACAATTTCACTGGAGGTCAGGAAATAGACCAGAAGGGCGTCGGCCTGGTCTTCCTCGAACAGGGCCTGGGGAATCTCTGAAAACAGAGCCGAGGGATTTTTGGAAAAGGTCAGGTCGACCGGGTTGTTGAGGCTGCTCGTGCCGGGGACGAAGGCGGTGAGTTTTTGAACGGTGGCCGGCGACAGGGCCGGCAGTTCAAACCCGGCCCGGCCGCAGGCGTCGGCCGCGGCCGCGCCCGGTCCGCCCGAATTGGTCAGAATGATCACCTGGCGGCCTCGGGGCCGGGGCGAACTTCCCAAGACCCAGCAGAAATCGAACAGCTCGGTGATGGATTCGGCCCGAATCACTCCGGCTTGACGGAACATGCCGTCGTAAAGGTCGTCGGGGCCGGCCATGGCCCCGGTGTGGGAAAAGCCGGCCCGCTTTCCGGTCTCGGAGCCGCCTACATATAGGGCGACGATCGGTTTGCGGGGGGCAATCGACCGGGCCGTTTCGAGAAAGGCCCGGCCTCTTTTGATGCCTTCGATGTACAGGCCGATGACCTTGGTCCGGGGACAAAGGGCCAGATATTCCAGGCAGTCCACGATATCGAGGTCGGCTTCGTTGCCGACGCTGAAGGCCGTGCTGAATCCGAGGCCGAGCCGGGCCAGGGGATTGAACATTTGGGTGATGAAGCTGCCGCTTTGAGAGGCCAGGCCGATAAAGCCCGGCTCCCCTTCATGGGGAAAGAAGGTGGTGTTCAGTTTGTGGTGGGGGTTGGTCACGCCGATACAGTTGGGACCAAGGAGGCGAAGGCCGTGCCGGCGTATGGTCTGGACGAGGTCTTTTTCCATTTGGACCCCTTGGCCGCCGACTTCCCTGAATCCGCCGGAAATGACCACCGCGCGCCTGAGGCCCTTGCGCCCGCAGTCTTCGAGGGCCTGAGCGACCAGCCGGGCCGGCAGGACGATGACGGCCAGGTCCGGAACTTCCGGCAAGTCCAGGACGCTTGGGTAGGCCCGGAGACCCTGGACCTCTTTTTCCTGAGGATGAACGGGGTAAATGGTTCCGGTAAAACCCAAGGCCCGGACCGAGGCCAGCAGGCTGGTGCCCATGGCCCCGACATTGTTGGAGGCGCCCAAGAAGGCGATAGTCCTGGGATTGGCGATTCGATATAAAGGACTTTGGTCTATGGTCGGCAACACGGTTCGATCATCCTTAAAGTCTGGCCGGCCTCAAGAGAAAGGCGGGATAGTCCCGCCTTTCTCCGTTCGAGTCTCGGCCGTTCAGACTGTTTTGGCCCGGAAAACATTGTTTCCGGGCAGTCGATTAAAGGCCTTTAAGTGGTTATTGGCTCTTGGGCCGCAGCTCCGAACCCCAGACGATGCTGGGTTTACGCCAGTCGGTTATGGGGTTGAATTGCTGGTTTTTAGCGTCACACTTCAGAATCCTGTAGTATTCATTTCCTTTTCTGGTGGTCGGTGAATACTCCATCCGTCCCAGTCCGCCCGCGTCGAAGTTTTTGACGTTTTCAAGGGCGGTGATGAGTTTTTCCCTGGTCAGATCGCGACCGACGTCCTGGAGGGCCTGGTTGAGGTAAAGCACGGGCACCCACATGAGAGGCATGATATTCCAGGACAAGGCCGACTCGGCGTCTTCTTTGCTCAAGGCCCAAGGGAAGATTTCTTCCATCTGTTTCCAGCCGGGCACGCCTTCATGACGCAGGGCCAGGTTGAAGAAGTGGTAATGTCCGTCGGCCAGATCGCCGGCCATGAAGGTCCTGGGGTCGACGGTCACGTAGTCGCCGAAAAAGACCGGCTTCCAGCCGATCTTGTTGGCTTCCTGAAGCAGAGCGGCGTAAACCGGGGCGTAGCCGGCGTAAAAGCAATGGGTCACGCCGGCGGCCTTCAGTTTCATGGCCTGAGCATTAAGGTTTTTCTCACCTCGTTTATACGGGGCGCTGGCCAGCTCGTAACCATATTTTTTGCAGGCGATCTCGGCCCCGGTCAGGGCGGATTTGCCCCATTCATCATCCTGGTAGCACACCCCGATTTTGGCCTTGGACTTGTCCAGCTTCAGGTCGTTCATAATGAAGTCGACCATCATAATGGCATTGTCCTCGTCACTGCAGGCATACCAAAACAGATAGCGGTTCATGGGGTCGAACATGGACTGGACCGTGGCCGCGGTGGGGAAGGTCGGAATCTTTTCCTTCAAAATGTCTTCCTTGACCGCCGTGCAGGGAGTGGAGCCGTAAACTATGATCAGAGAGAAGACCTTGTGCTGGTGAACCAGCTTGGTGAAGGCCGTCTTGGTCAGGACCGGGTCGTATTTGTTGTCCTCGATGACGAAGTCCACCTTGCGGCCGTGGATGCCGCCGAGTTTTTCGTTGACCCATTTCTTCCAGACTGTCAAGGCCAGAGCGCACTGCTTGCCCAGATAAGCGCCCGGACCGGACATGTCCTGAAAGGAGCCGAAGAGGATCGTGTCGTCGGTCACGCCCACTTCGGCCCGAGCCGGAACCGCGCCCATGGAGCTCAGGGTCAGCAAACACAAAAGGACCGCGGAAAAAAACACCAACTTCCTCATAACACCCTCCTTAATGTTGGTTAAAAATTGTTGGAAACACCGGCTTGTCCTCCAAGGAGCCGGAAACGAACCCAGACATTCCGGTATAATAATAATTTTACCCGCTGAATAAGGTTCAGCCAAGATAATTTTTCATTGGACCGATTTTCCATGACGGGCGCCACCCGGTTTGATCCTGCCTCGAATCTTATTGCTGTTTGGGTTTTTGCACCAGCTCGATATAGACCCCGTTGAATTCTTCGGCTTTGAAGAAGGCCACTTTCGAGCCGCGGGAGCCGTCGATGATCTTGTCCCAGACAAACTGAACGCCTTGGGAACGAAGTTCGTTGAATATTTTTTCCAGGTCATCGACTTCCAGGGCGATATGGTGGATGGCTTCCCCGCGCTCCCTGAGGAAATCAGCGGCCAGACCTGTTGTGGCGGTGGTCTGCACCAGTTCGATGTTGGTCGGCCCTATCGGCAGAAAGGCCACTCGGTTGATGACGTTGTCTATGTTGACTTCCTCGATTTCCTTGAGTTTGAGTCCCAGGAGCGAGGTGTATTTTTTCAGACTGTTTTCTATATCCCGGACCACGATGCCGATATGCTCAATTTTCTTTATCACCTTTTTTTCTCCGTTTTGGGATCAGCCCTTTTTTGGTTTTCAGGGCTGAAGCTGAAATTTAATAACTAAAGGGCCAGGGTTTCCAGTATCTCTTGAGCCGGATCCAAATACCGAAAAGGCCGTCGGGTTCCAGGAGGAGGAAAAGTATAATAATCAAGCCGTAGACGATGACCGCCACCGCCCCGATGCGGGGGGAGAGGACCGGGTAGGCCGAAGCGATAGGCCCGGAAACGGCGTTGATGACCTCGGGCAGGAGGACCATGAAGACGGCCCCGATGATGGAGCCCATCACGGTGCCCAGGCCGCCGACGATGATCATGGCGATGTAGAGGACCGACTGGTTGAAGGTGAAATGATCCGGTCCGATCAGTCCCAGAAGGTAGGCGTAGAGGGCGCCGGCCAGTCCGGCGATGAAGGAGCTGACCATGAAGGCCAGGATTTTGTACTTGGCCAGGTTGACGCCGATGATTTCGGCGGCGATGTCCCGGTCCCGCACGGCGACGAAGGCCCGGCCGGTGCGGCTCATGGCCAGGTTTTTGGAAAAGACGGCCGTGGCCACGGCCAGGACCAGGATGAGGTAGTAGATTGATTCGTAGCTGTCCAGTTTCCAGCCGAAGAGTTCGGGCGGGGGGACCTTGATGCCCTTGTCGCTCTGGGTCAGGCTTTCCCAGTGGAATATGACGTGTTCGATGATGAACTGGAAGGCCAGGGTGGTGACCACGAGGTAGAGGCCCTTGAGGCGGAGGGCCGGGACGCCGACGACCAGGCCGGCCAGGGCGGCCAGGAGTCCGGCCAGGGGCAGGGCGGCCCAGAAGGGGAATCCGGCCTTGGCGGCCAGGATGGCGGCGGTGTAAGCGCCGATGCCCATGAACCCGGCGTGGCCGAGAGAAATCTGGCCGGTGTACCCGGTCAGGATGTTAAGCCCCAGGGCGCCGATGACCGAAACGCCGCAGACCGCGGCCACAAAGACCAGGTAGGTGCCGGCAAAATGAGGCAAGGCCAGCAGAAATAAAAAAAACAAGGCCAAAGATATTTTGGCGGCCGGGCTGGGGAATATTCTGAGGTCCTGGCGATAATCCCTGACGCAAAATCTTGTAACTGCCATAACTTTGTCCCACCGATTCCGTTAAACTCGCTCGATTTCCTTGGTTCCGAACAGCCCGTAAGGCCGGATCATCATGACGATCAGGGCGATAATATAAGCCGTGATTTCCTTCATGCCGCTGCCCAGATAGGGTTCGAGATAAAAGCCGGCCAGGTTCTCGGCCACGCCGATGATCAGACCGCCGATGATGGCGCCCGGGACGCTGTCCATGCCGCCCAGAATAATGGCCGGCAGGGCCCGCAGGCCGGTGAAGCCCATGATCGGTTCGAGAAAGGTGAAGCTGGCCAGGAAAACTCCGGCGATGGTGGCCACCACCGCGGCGATGACCCAGGAAGCGGTGAAGACCCTCTTGACGTTGATGCCCATCAAAAAGGCCGTGGTGGTGTCTTCGGCCGTGGCCCTCATGCTGATGCCCGAGGCGGAGTATTTGAAAAAGAGGAAGAAGACGGCCAGCAGGATGGCCGTGGCCAGGATGGTGTATAGTTCGGCCTGATTGACGGCGGCCCCCATGAAAAGGATGGGGTCCTGGGGAAAGGGACTGGGGAATTGCAGTTCTTCATAGCCCCAGGCCAGGCCCACGCTCCCCCGGATGACGTTGGCCAGACCCAGAGTGACCATGATCACGGCCAGATGCATTTCTCCGACCATGGGCCGGACCACGGACATTTCCAGGAGCGCGGCGATGACGGCCATTAAGATCAGGGTGATAAAGAAGCCCAGCACGAAAGGCAGCTTCATCATGGTGATCAAGGTGAAGGACAGATAGGCCCCCAGCATCATCAATTCAGGCTGGGCGAAGTTGAAGATGTCGGTGGCCTTGAAAATAAGGACGAAGCCCAGGGCGATGCAGGCGTAAACACTGCCCCAGGCCAGGCCGGTGATGAAGAGCTGCAGGAAAATCTGGAATTGAACCCCCATAAAACCACCTCAAAAGAACTTGTTGAACAACAGTCTTGAAAATTAGGATTTTTTTGAATACATCTCTTCAATCAGGGGAGCGAGTTTTTTGTAGATGGTCTTCCGGCGGAGTTTCAAGGTCGCCGTCAGCTCATCGTCGTCGTGGTCGAGTTCCTTGTCCAGTAACTTGAATTTTTTTATCGTTTCGACCTGGGCGAAATCCTTGTTGGCCTCGTCCACTTCTTTCTGCATCAGTTCGTAAACTTCATGGTTTTGGGCCAGACTCTTGAAGGTGGTGTAGGCGAGGCCGCGTTCCTGGGCCCATTTGGCCACGTTGTCGTATTCGATCTGGATGAGGGCGGTCAAGTATTTGCGGCCGTCGCCGATGACAATGGCTTCATTGATATAAGGGCTGCATTTAAGCCGGTTTTCGATCTCGGAAGGGGCGATGTTTTTGCCGCCCGAGGTGATGATGATCTCCTTTTTCCGGTCGGTGATCTTCAGGCGGCCGTCCGGGCCGATTTCGCCCACGTCGCCGGTATAAAGCCAGCCGTTCTGGACGGTTTTGGCCGTGGCTTCCGGGTCCTTCCAGTATCCGGCGAAGATGTGTTTGCATCGGAGCAGGATTTCTCCGTCTTCGGCGATCTTGACTTCCACGCCGGGAAGGGGCCGGCCGACGGTGCCCAGCTTGATGTCTCCAGGCAGATTGGCCGTGGCGATACCGGTTTCTTCGGTCATGCCCCAGCCTTCGATGACCGGCACGCCGAGACTGTGGAAGTATTTGAGGACTTCCGGGGCGATAGGGGCGGCTCCGCTCAGGGACAGCCTGGCCCGCAGCAAGCCCAGTTCCTTTTTCAAGTGGCGGATCAGGAGAAGGTAGGCCAGGCCGTACTGGATTTTCAGGCCCAGAGGGATTTTGTCATCAGCCAGGCGGGCCTCGGCCATCCGCCGGCCGATGGGCAGACAAACCTGGTAGGTTTTTCTCTTTAGCCAACTGGCGTCCTTCATCTTGATGAAGACCCCGGCCATCATCTTTTCCCAGATGCGGGGCACGGCCAGGAAGAAGGTGGGCAGGATTTCCCGCATATCCGTGCTGACCGTGTCCACGCTTTCGGCGAAGTTGACCGTGGCCCCGGAATTCAGGGGCAGAAAGACGGACATGAGTCGTTCGGCCACGTGGCAGAGGGGCAGGTAAGAGACGATTTCGTCGGTGTCGTACTGGGGAATGACCTGGCTGGCCCCCTTGAGGAACTCCATGACGTTGCTGTGGGTGAGCATGGCGCCCTTGGGGGGGCCGGTGGTCCCGGAAGTGTAGACCATAATGGCCACGTCCTCGGTCTTGAGCTGGTCGACGATACGGTAATATTTATCCGGGTCGGCCTGATCGATTTTCCCACCGATCTCCTCGACGGCTTCAAAGGACATGATCATGGGATCGGAGTATTTGCGCAGGCCTTTCATGTCGGTGACGATGATTTTTTGGAGCAGGGGCAGTTCGGGCTTGACTTCGAGGACCTTGTCCACCTGTTCCTGATTGTCGCAGATGACGAATTTTGATTCGGAGTGGCCGATGACGTATTTGGCTTCCTTGGCCGGGTTGGTCGGATAGACGCCCACCGCCACGGCCGCCGCGCTCTGGGTGGCCAGGTCGGCGTACAGCCATTCCGGTTCATTTTCACCGAAGATGCTGACGTGGTCGCCCGGGCTCAGCCCCATTTCCATCAGCCCCAGGCAAAAATGGCGGACGTGCCGGCAGTATTCGTTCCAAGAAATTTCCTGCCAGACGCCGTATTCCTTTTCCCGCAGGGCGACCCGGCCGCCGTATTTTTTCACCTTGCCCAAAAAAAGATGAGGAATGGTATCCTGTCTCATGCGCCGACCTCTTTTGTAATCACCTTGGCGTAATCCTCCCCGAGGTAAGCCTTTTGGACTTCGGGGTTGTCCTGAACTTCCTGGGGGGATCCCACGGCAATCATTTTCCCGAAGTCCAGGACGCATATCTTTTGCGAAATGTCCATGACCACGTCCATATCGTGTTCGATCATGACGATGGTCGTCCCCAGTTCATCGTGGATGTCCAGAATGAACCGGGCGATGTCTTCCGTCTCTTCGACGTTCATCCCGGCCATGGGTTCGTCGAGCAGCAGGAGCTTGGGTTCCTGAGCCAGGGCCCGCCCCAGCTCGACCCGTTTCTGGACACCGTAAGGGAGGCTGGAGACCAGGTGTTTGCGCCATTGTTCCATTTCTAAAAAATCGATGATTTCTTCCACTTTACGGCGGTGCTCGCTTTCCTCCGCCGACCGGTATCCGAAAACCGAATTGCGAAAGAATCCGGCCCGATAATGGTGATGACGGCCCAGGAGCATGTTGTCGATCACGTTCAGGTGAGCAAACAGTTCCACGTTTTGAAAGGTCCGGGCCACGCCGAGGGCCGCCACCTGATCGGGGCGTTTTTTGGTAACGTCCACTCCTTCGAAGAGGATCGCCCCGCGGTCCGGCTTGTAAAAACCGCTGATGCAGTTCAAAAGTGATGTTTTACCCGCGCCGTTGGGGCCGATTATAGCGTAGAGGTCGCCGGATTCGACCGAAAGGGAAATGTCGCTCAAGGCTTCGAGGCCGCCGAAAGTCAAATAAACTTCTTTTACTTCGATGATGCCCATTTTGTTGCCGCCGCCATCCATAAACATCTAATGATATTGGACCGACGCTTGGGCCGCCGGTCGAGGGCGCATAAAACCGGAAGTGTTGTTGACCAGGACAAGACCAAACGTTCGTTTCCGACCCTGAATTGAGGAATAATAAAAAGCGGTTTTAGGTGGATAGTTGAATGATGAGTGTCTTGAAAAGGAATAATATCCTAAATTCGTCATCCCCGACCCGTGGTTTAGCTCCTCATTATGAAAGCCAGCGCTTTCTTCGTTTGTAGTGCTTGACTTCGGAATAACTCTTTCGTTCTTTGTCTTCCTTGACCCCTAAATAGAACTCCTTGACGTCCTCATTGTCCATCAGTTTGTGACTGGGGCCGTCCAGGACGATCTTGCCGTTTTCCATGATGTATCCGTATTGGGAGACCTTCAGGGCCATCAAGGCGTTCTGCTCGACCAACAGGATGGACACTTTCTCGGTCCTGTTGATCCTCTCTATAATTTCAAATATTTCAGTAACCAGGAGCGGAGCCAGGCCCAGAGACGGTTCGTCGAGCATCATTAATTGGGGACGGGCCATCAAGGCCCGGGCGATAGCCAGCATCTGCTGTTCCCCGCCGCTGCAGAATCCGGCTTGGATCTTCAGCCTGGTCTTGAGGACGGGGAAGTAACCCAAGACCAACTGGTAATCCCGTTCGATCTCGTTCCGGCCGTCCTTGCGGGTGTGGGCCCCGACGCGGATATTTTCATCGACGGTCAATTCCCTGAAGATGCGACGTCCTTCCGGCACCTGGGTTATGCCCAGACGGACGATTTTTTGGGGGCCCATTTTGTGAATGGCCTGACCCTCGAATTCGATAGCCCCTTTTTTGATCTCCCCGTCTTCATATTCCAAAAGACCGGAAATGGCCCTGAGGGTCGTGGATTTTCCAGCTCCGTTGGAACCTAAGAAGGAAATAATGACGCCGTCGGGAACTTCCAGGGAAATGCCCCTCAGAACTAAAATGATGTCGTTGTAAACGACTTCCAGATTGTTGACCTGCAACATGATCCTAAAAATCCTCCAAAATGCCGAGCCGCCCCCTTTTCTGGAGATTTTTGGTCCGCGACGTTGAGGAATGCCGAGATTTAAATATAGATAAAGCGGACTCCAAGTGTCAAGCACCAAATTTCAGGAAATTTGGACAGATGCCGTCCCGGACATTTTTTTATCCTTGCCCGGTAAGCCTTTTAGGTTTATTTTTGGGGCTGTTTCTTTTAATCAATCAGTTATCGCAGTTATCGGCGGCTGCTTTTATCGGCCGGCCGGAAAGAGGATATTCAAAATGGAAATGATGTTCGAGGCCGGAGGCATCGCTTATGCGGCCGGTCGGCGGCCGTTCGATCCGACCAAATCGACCCTGGTTTTCATCCACGGCTCGGCCGGTTCCCATGTGCTCTGGCAGGCCCAAGTCAAAGCCTTGGCCGAACGGGCCAACACCCTGGCCCTGGACCTGCCCGGTCACGGGCGAAGCCCCGGACCCGGCCTGGACCGGGTCGAAGATTACGCCCGGATCGTAGCCGAGTTCATCGAGGCCGTGGCCGTCCCCAATCCCATCCTCGGCGGGCTCAGCCTGGGCGGGGCCATCGTTCAAAGGCTTCTTTTGGATTTTCCCGACAGGTATCGGGCCGGCTTGCTGATCGGCACCGGGGCCAGGCTCAGGGTCCTGCCGGTCATCCTCGAGACCATCGAGAAAGATTATCCGGCTTTTGTCCGTTCTCTGCCCAGCCACGGAGCTTCAGCCCGGACCGATCCGGAATTGCTCCGGCCCATCATCGAAGTGGCGGCCCGATGTCCCTGGCAGGTGGCCTTGGGCGATTTCCGGGCCTGCGACGCCTTTGACGTCATGGACCAGGTCGCCTCGATTGAGGCGCCGGTCCTGGTGATCAACGCCGAAGAAGACCGGCTCACTCCGCCCAAGTACGGCGATTTTCTGGAAAAACAATTACAAAAAGTTCACCGGGTCCATATTGCCGAGGCCGGTCACCTGGTGCCCATGGAAAAACCGGAGCAGGTCAACCGGGCTATCCTCGAATTTCTGGACCGGTTCCAGTTTTAAAGACCGGGGCCGTGGACCCGGAATAAACGGCGCACAGTCGGGTGAGGTTCGAGGGCTTGGAGGAAAATGGCCGTGGATCAGGCCTCGGCCGATTCCTCCTCCTTCATGGCCTGGAGGAACCCCCCGCCGGTCATGACTCGAAACAGGGGGTCGAGGGGCAAATTCCGATAAAGATTGATGGTGGCCTGGTGAATCTCGTCAGTCCCGGCCGCGCAGAGGTCTTCGAGGAGCACGGCCCGGAAATCGTTGGACAGAGCGTCAAAGACCGTAGACAAAACGCAGAAGTTGGTCGTCACTCCGGCCACGCCCACGGTCCCGACGCCCCACAGCCGGAGACTCTGATCCAAATCGGTTTTAAAAAAGGCCGAAAACCGGCGTTTGGGCAGCCAAATATCGGTGGGGTCCCTCTGAAGGCCCGCGGCGATTTCGGCGCCCTCCGTGCCCCGAAGCGAATGTTCCTTCATGCGGCCCTTGAAGATAAAATCGCCGGGCAGGAAACTGTCCGTGCTGAAGATGATGATGTGACCGTCCTGTCTGGCCCGGGCCAGGAATTCGTTCAGCCGCGGCAACATTTCCTTCGCCGCCCGTGACAGGGGCGTTTCGTGGGTGAAAGTGTCGTTAACCAGATCGATAACCAAAATCGCGGCGGGCATGAATCAACCTCCACCTGAAGTTTCGAAAACATTAATTAACATCCGGCGACAAAGCAATAAATATGTTCGAGCAATGGCTGGCTTTGGACCAGGACCTTTTCCTTTGGGTCAACCTGGGCTGGTCACACCCTTGGCTTGACCGGCTCTGCCCCCGGCTGACCCATCTGGGCGGACGCACCGCCGGGTTCGTATTTATCCTGGCCGTTCTGGCGGTCACCCGGAGCCGCCGGCTTTTTTTCCTGGCCGGTCTGAGCTATGGGGTCAACGCCGCCATCTTCAAGGCCTTAAAATACTCTATCTTTCGGGCCAGGCCCTACCTCCTGAGCCAGGCTGTTCTGAGGATGGACCCGGGTTTGTCCCTGGCCACCGATCCCAGTTTTCCGTCGGGACACGCCGCCATCGCTTTCATGATGGCCGCGTTTTTTTCCGTGCGCCACCCTCGCTGGTCCCCGATTTTCCTGGCCCTGGCCCTTATGGTCGGCTTGACCCGGGTCTACCTCGGTCTGCATTATCCGTCCGACGTATTGGCCGGAGCGGCGGTGGGTCTGGGTTCGACTCTCGGCGTCCTGGCCTGGGGACTGAGGGGAAAAACCGATGACCCGCGGGCCGGCCTGTAACGGGAGAAAGGTCCCCTCTACCTTAAGGCCAGCCCGTGGATGACGCCGTGGCAGCGGCAGGCGGTGGCCACCAGGATTTTTCCCTGGACGGTTAGAGCCCGATTTTCGAGATCGAACAGGTCGAGCGGCCGATAGCCCCCCAGACCCGGGGCCAACTGGCGGCTGCGCACCACCAGGCTGGTGCAGCCCGGCCAAGTTTTTTCGGCTAAATCCCTGAATAAGGTCCCCAGGCGGGGTAGGCCGGTATAGGTGCAGATATCGGCCGGTTCCGGGCAGTCCGGCGGACAGAGAAAATCAGCGTAACTCAGATAATAGCCGCCCTGATCGGCCGGCAGGGGGTGGGGCAGGCTCTCCACGAACCCGGCCGGAACGTCGATAGGTTCGGCCCGGGGACCCAGACGGATTCTAAGCCAACGATAAGCCAAATGAAAGGGCGTACAGGGAATGACCCATTCCGGGCCGTGTTCCGGTTCCAGATTCCGGACTAAAAAATCCACGCCGTCGGCGAGCCGGGTCTCGGCGCTTCCGGGGTAGACCTCGTTCAAGGCCGCCCGGTCGTGGTCCACGATCAGAAGCCGGGCCCGCGGTCTGGCCCGGCTGAGGACATCCACGGCCCGCCGGCCGAAACGTCCGCCGCCGATGATCCAGATGTCGAATGATCCGGCCTTCATCAAATCTTTCCTCCGGGCCGATTCCCCGGCCGGACTATTTTTCCTGGGTCAGCCGGGCGATGTCTTCCCGGTGGCCGATGACGATCAGAACGTCCGAGTCCTTGACCACGAAATTGGCTTGTGGATTCATGGTGATCTGGTCCCGGAGGACATCCTTTATCCCGATGACGTTGACCCCATAGTCGCGCCTCACCCCGGCTTCGGCCAGGGTCTTGCCGATGAACTCTCCGGGCGGGACGACTTCCACTATGGAATATTCCGGGGAGAGATCAAGGTATTTCATGATGGAAGGCGAACTGACGTAGCTGGCTATGTTCAGGGCCATGTCCCGTTCAGGAAAGACCACTTCGTGGGCCCCGACTTTCATTAAAATGCGTCCGTGGTCTTCGCTGATGATCTTGGCGATGATCCTCGTGGCCCCCAAGTCGCGGAGGTGAAGGGTGACCAGGATGCTGGTGGCCAGTTCCTCGCCCAAGCTGACGAAAACGGCGTCCATGTTCTTGACTTGCAGGGAAGCCAGCAGGTTTTTGTCCGTAGCCTGGCCGACCAGACCATAGGTACTGAATGTCTGAGCGGCCTGGACCAATTCCTCGCTCTGATCCAGGCAGACGACCTCATGTCCCTGTTCGAACAAGGTCTTGACCAAGGTGGTCCCGAAATTGCCCAAACCGATCACGGCGAACTTGCCCATGGCCTCTCCTCTTTAGCCGACCATTACCTTCTCGGTCCCGTAATTATAAGCCTGGGGTCGGCGAGCCCGGCTGAGCAGGGCCATGGCCACGGTCAGCGGCCCGACCCGGCCGACGAACATGGTTAAAATAATAATAAATTTGCCTAAAGGGGTCAAGTCGGGCGTCATCCCCATGCTCAGGCCGACCGTGCCGAAGGCCGAGACCGTTTCAAAAAAAAGTTTGACAAAAACATCCCTGGTTTGAGTGTGATCAAGGTGACCGGTTTCACTGACCAAGAGCAAGGCCAGGGCCAGGGTGATCACGGTCAAGGCCACCAGTAATATGGCCAGTCCCCTGGAAACTACTTCATCGGGCAAGCTGCGCCTGAATATATTGACCCTGGAAAATCCCCTGGCCCGGCTCAGGCCCAGGGAGACCAGGAGGGCGGCGGTTACGGTTTTTATGCCGCCGGCCGTGGACCCCGGCGACCCACCGATAAACATGAGCAGGATGGTCATTAAAATGGTGGCGTTGGTCAGGTGGGCGAAGTCAACAGTGTTGAATCCGGCCGTTCTTGGAGTGACGGCCTGAAAGAGCGCGACGATGAATTTGTGGTGAAAGCCTAAATCTTTCAGGGCGTTGTTCCATTCCAAGGCGAGGAAGATCAGGGCGCCCGAGACGATCAGGGTCAGAGTGGTCACGGTGACGATTTGGCTGTGAAGACTGAACTTGGACCGGCTTTTCCGGCCCAGTTTGGGCAGCTCGCTGAGAACGACGAATCCCAGACCGCCGGCGACGATCAAGGCCACGAAGATCAGATTGATGCCCCAATGAGTCCGGTACCCGGTCAGGCTGTCCGGCCACAGGGAGAAACCGGCGTTGCAGAAGGCGGAGACGGCATGGAAAACGGCCAGATAGGCGGCTCGGCCAGCCGAATAATCCCAAGTCCAAAAACAAAAAAGCCCCAGGGCTCCGGCGGCCTCAATTATCAAAGTCCAGATGACTACGACCCGAACCAAAGCCGCGACATCCTGGGCGGTCTGATGAGAAAAACTACCCCTGACGGCCAATTCATCCCGGAGGGAGACACCGCGGCCGACCAGGGTGTAGAAAAATACGGAAAAGGTCATGATGCCCAGACCGCCCAGTTGGATCAGGGCCAGGACCACCAGTTGGCCGGGCAGGGTGAAGGCCGTGCCCGTGTCGACCACGACCAGACCGGTGACGCAGACCGAGGAAGTAGCGGTGAAAAGGGCGTCGATAAAATCGATTCCGGCCGGACCGGTCAGGCCCGGCAGGCACAAAATCAGACCGCCCAGCAGGATCAGCCCCATGAAGCTGACGATCAGGGCGCGGGCCGGGGTAAACCGGCGGCTCAGACGAAGGATCAAGGGGAGATGAGGAGCCATAGCAGACAGGCCGGTCTGTGGATTTTTTTACGGATGCCAGGGGAAACGGGGCAGTTGCCCCAAAACGCGATTCTTTATTTCCCGGGGTTTTGGTTTTTGAGCGGGCGGCGAGGCCATAAGAGGCGACCAGCGGCCGCCGCAGGGGCATGGTTCCGGTTCGGCCCCCAAGGGGACGATGCTGTCCCCATAACAGCCCTGGCAGCGAAAGACCTGTTTGGCCCCTGATTTTTTTCCCCTCTTGGCCGAAGGCCGGCCGTTGATTTCTACGATGTCCATAGAGAAGTCCACGACCGGGGCGTTGCTGATGGCCGTGCCCACGCCGAAGCCGTCCACCAGGGGGGCTAGTTCGGCGACTTTATATTCGTCCAGTCCGCCGCTGACCACGATTTTGACCTCCTTATGACCGGCCAGGTCCAGTTCCCAACGGACTTCCTCGATGAGTCGGGAAAAATCGCCGCGCCGGGAGCCGGGCGTGTCCAGACGGACCCCCCAGAGCCTGTCGCCCATGGCCTCGGCCACGCGCAAGGCTTCGAACTTTTCGTCTTGAAAGGTATCGACCAGGGAAATCCGGCGGACGGCGGGATCAATGATTTCATCAAAGGCTTGGGTCGCGGTCAAGGTATCGCCCATGATCAAGATCAAGGCGTGAGGCATGGTGCCCACCGGCTCCTGATCCACTAAAGCCGCCCCGGCGCCCACGGCCACCCCGTCGCAGCCGCCGATCCAGGCGTTGCGCTCCAGCATGGGGGCGATGACCGGGTGCATCCGCCGCGCGCCGAAGCTGAAAAGTCCCTTGGCGCCGGCGGCCTGACGGCAGCGGGCGGCCATGGTGGCCACTCCGGAAGCCTGGCAGATCAAGCCCAGGATGGCTGTTTCCAGATGCCCGAATTCCAGGTACCGGCCCTCGATCTCCATGACCGGTTCATAAGCCCGGAAAATCGTGCCTTCGGGCATGGCCCGGACCTTAACGTCCAAATCCTCGAGAGCGGCCAAGGCTTCCTCCAGTCCGGCCAGAACGGCCCAGGACCAGTTGCCGGGCAGACCCTTGACCATGAATTCGGCCCGGACGCGGGCGTCAATACCCTTGGCTTCCAGGATGGCCTTGGTGCGGACGAAATAGACATCCACCACCTCGCCGCGCTTGATCTTCTCGAAATCAGCCACATGGAGCATGATTCGGCCTCCCGAGCAATTAGCTGGGGTGGAATTATAGCACCAAGGCTTGAGGGTTGTTAACCTAAAATATTGTTGGAAAATTATCGGAGCAGCCAGACCGGCTTCCAGGACAGTCCGGTCGAGATCGGGGGAAAAAGGCGGTCAGTAGGCTTCGAAAAACCGGGAGCTGGTCCCGCGCGTCGGATCAATGGCGATCCTGACCCTCCGCCCGCATCTGGGGCAGCCGCCCTCGTAAGCCGTCCCGGACCGATTCAAATAGATTCGGTTATAGACGTTGCAGCAATGAAACCGGACGCCTAAGAATTTTCTCCCCTTTCTTACTTTCATGTTCCGAATTATCAGCAGCCTAATTCAGGTTGTCAAGATCGGGGTTGGCCTGAGAATTGCTATATTCTTTTTTTAATGATCAATCGTCCGGAAAGATGTTTTTGATGACTCGCAAAAATTATAATCCAAGTTATGCTGATCATGACTCCAAGGCGCGGCCTTCGGGGAAAAAATCAAGTAACGCTCATAATTAAGGTGCTTGGAGATTTAAGGTTATGAAGACAAATTTCCGGCCGTCCGGCATATTTTTCCTGCTGGCCGGGCTGATTTTACTGTCGGGCTGCTTCGGTCTCCTGGTGACTGATGAAGAAAAACTGCCCGACGACCCCGTCGAGCGGGCCGCCGTTCTAGGACTACGCCACTCCTACCGCGAAAGCACCTTGTGGGAAATCAAGGCGGTTGAAGTCTTGGGGGTTCAACAGATCAGTCCGTCCAAGGAGTTCATCCAGGTCCATGACCCCCAAGAAGTCTATTGCGTCTGCGTGAAATATGAGGCCCGCTACAAGGTGCCCTGGACCACCGAGGACCGGAGCGACTGGGATAAGAGCATCCGTAACATTCTGGTCATTAAAAGCCGAAACGGCCATTTCATCGCCCTGAAGCCTTCAGGGATTTGCCCGCCCTTCTGCCAATAATCAAATCCGGTTCGCGTTTCAAGTTGTGATGAGGAATCGGTCTTTCAAACGTGTCGGCCGCCGCCCAGCCTGATGACTCTTTCCACCCATTTGAGTCTTTTCAGTTCATTAAAGACCTGACGCAGATGGGCCTGGTCGGTGACCTGGATGGTAAACTCGGTAATGCCCTTGTTGTCCGGAGTCACTTCCACCGAGGCCTGGGTGATATTGGCCTTGGCCCCGGCGATGGCCCCGCTCAGCTCGGCCAGACCGCCTTGGCGGTCCTTGGAGATGACCTGGATGCGCACCGAGTAGGTCATGCCTTCTTCCATCTGCCACTCCACGTCGATGCGCCTTTCCGGATCGGCCAAGGCCACGTTGCGGCAGCGGGCGGCATGAACGGTCACCCCCCGGCCCTGGGTGATGTAACCGACGATCTCTTCGCCGGGCAGAGGATTGCAGCAGCCCGCGAACCGGACCAGGATGTCGTCCACGCCCTTGACCTTGATGCCGGTTTTAGGCCTTTTTTTAATCCGGCGAACCATCCGGTCCATCAAGGAAGGCGGCTTTTCGGTTTGAGGCCTGATTTTGCCCAATACCTGGCGGGGGCTGATTTTCCCCAGGCCCACCGAGGCGAAAAGGTCTTCCAGGCTGACCAGGGAAAATTCCCTGACCACCCGGTCGATCTCGCCATCCTTGGTGGATATATGCTTTAAAACGATGTTTTCCTTGCGAAATTCTCTTTCTAAAATCTCACGGCCCAATGAAACCGCCCTGGCCCGTTCTTCCACGTTGAACCATTGCCGAACGCGGTTTCGGGCCTTGGGGGTGACCACGAAATTGAGCCAGTCCTTGCTGGGGCCGCCCTGCTTCGAGGTGAGGATTTCCACGGTGTCGCCGCTTTTCAGCCTGTATTTGAGCGTGACGATAAGGCCGTTGACCTTGGCCCCGATGCAACGGTGTCCGATTTCGGTGTGAATGGCGTAGGCAAAGTCCACCGGGGTGGACCCGACCCGCAATTCCCTGACGTCTCCGGCCGGAGTGAAGACATAGACGTCCTCCGGGCTTAGGCCGTCCTTAACGCTGGCCAGAAACTCGGTCGGGTCGTCCTTGAATTGCTGCTGCCATTCCAAGAGGGAGCGCAACCAAGTGAACCGGTTGGTTTCATGCTCGGTCACCTTGTCCCCCTCTTTGTACCGCCAATGGGCGGCGATGCCGTTTTCGGCGTACTGGTGCATTTCCCTGGTCCGAATCTGCACCTCCATGCGCTGGCCTTGAGGACCGATGACCGAGGTGTGCAAAGACTGGTAACCGTTGGCCTTGGGCAGAGAGATATAATCCTTGAACCGGCCGGGAATCGGAGTGAACATGGAGTGGATGATCCCCAGGGCTCCGTAACAATCTTTAACCGAATCGAGGACCAGGCGAAAGGCGGTAATGTCGTGAAGCTGGTCGACGGTCAGGTTTTGTTCCAGCATCTTGCGGTAAATACTGAAAATATGTTTCGGGCGGCCGTCTACTTCACAAGGAATGTCAAACTCCCCCATCTTGGTCGAAATCAAATCAATGATTTCCCGGATGTATTTTTCCCTTTCCCCCCGGCGGCTGGCTATTCCGGTGAAGATTTCTTGATAGATTTCCTGGTCAAGATAGAACAGACTGAGGTCTTCCAGCTCCGATTTGACCTTCTGCATGCCCAGTCGACCGGATAGAGGGGCATATATATCGATGGTCTCCTGGGCAATGCGTTTTTGTTTGCCTTCATCCAGGAAACCCAGGGTTCTCATGTTATGAAGCCGGTCGGCCAGCTTGACCATGAGAACCCGGATGTCCGTGGCCATGGCCACGACCATTTTCCCCAGGTTTCTGGCCTGACGCGCTCCCTGGGTGGGAAAATCATCCTTGGGCCCGCCTTCGGTTTTCCTGATCTTGGTCACCCCGTCGACAATGTTGGCCACTTCCGGGCCGAACAAGCGACTGATGGTTTCGATGGTCACCTTGGGGTTGTCTTCGACCGTATCGTGAAGGAGGCCGGAACAGACCGTGGGCACGTCCAGTTTCCAATCGGAAAGAAGACCGGCCACTTCCAAGGGGTGGCTCAGGTAAGGTTCCCCGTTGTTTCGAATTTGACCTAGATGGGCTTGAGCGGAAAAAACGTAGGCCCTCTGAATCATCGACTGGTCGGCCAGGGGATGATAGCCGGCGATCTGCTCCAATATTTCTTCAATTCTGCGCAAGTCCCGCCTGTCTCTCCCCTACATTATACAACTTGGGCCAAGTCGGCACAAACCGGTCAATATTCACCGGCCAGCCGGCGGTCCCGGATGGCCTTGATTCGGCCGGCGGCCTCGGCCAAATCCAAGAATTCAAGTTTCTCCGCCCGGCGCTCCTTGAACTCCACCTGGTTCTTGGCCAAAGTCTTGCGGCTGACGGACAAACGCAGGGGCACCCCGATCAAATCCGCGTCCTTGAACTTGATGCCGGCCCGTTCGTCCCGGTCGTCCAGCAAGACGTCCACCCCGAGTTCCCGCAGGTCTTGGTAAAGCTTTTCCGTGGCTTCGATCACCTCCCGGTCCTGGGATTGGAGGGGCAGAATCACCGTCTCAAAGGGCGTCAGGGGCATGGGCCAGATGATCCCGTTGAGGTCGTGGTTCTGTTCGATGGCCGCAGCCACGGTCCGGCCGGTGCCGATACCGTAGCAGCCCATGACCACGAGCTGTTCCCGGCCCTGGGCGTCGAGGTACGCGGCCCGCAGGGCTTGGGAATATTTGGTCCCCAGCTTGAAGACATGGCCGACCTCAATCCCGCGCTTGATCTCCAGGGCCGCGCCGCACCGGGGACAGGAGTCGCCTTCCAGGGCCGTGCGCAGATCATAATAACCTTCGGCCGAAAAATCCCGTTCCGGAACCACGTTGATCAGGTGATAATCGGCCAGATTGGCTCCGACCACGGCCCGGGTCATGGTTGTGACGGCCTGATCGGCCAGGAGCCGGATCTTCAGGCCCACCGGTCCGGCGAAGCCGACCGGGGCGCCGGTCACTTCTTGGATCAGTTCCGGACCGGCCAATTCCGGCTCATAGCCGTCCAGAAGATTTTTCAGCTTGATTTCGTTGACTTCGTGATCGCCGCGAACCAGGACGGCCACCGGCCCCTGGCTGGTCTGGTAGATCATGGTCTTGATCAAGTCCGCGGGGCCGACGCCTAAAAACCCGGTCACTTCGGCCACGGTCCGCAGGTCCTTGGTCAGGACCTTTTCCCACGGCGGGACTTCGGCCCCCCGGTCCGAGGCCGGGACAGGCGGGGGCAGCTCGGCCTTTTCCGTGTTGGCCGCGTACCCGCAGCCCGGACAGTGAACCAGGGCGTCTTCGCCCGTATCGGCCAGGACCATGAACTCGTGGGAAAAACTGCCACCGATGGCCCCCGAGTCCGCTTCCACCGCCGTAAAACGCAGGCCGCACCGCTGAAAAATCCGCTGGTAGGCCTCGAACATGGCCCGGTAGCTTTCCTCGGCCCCGGCCTCGTCGGGATCGAAACTGTAGGCGTCCTTCATCCCGAACTCCCGGCCCCTCATCAGGCCGAACCGGGGCCGGATTTCATCCCGGAACTTGGTCTGAATCTGATAGAGGTTCAAGGGCAGGTCCCGGTAGGACCGGACTTCCCGCCGGATCAAATCGGTGACCACTTCTTCGTGGGTCGGGGCCAGGCAATAGTCGTGGCCGTGGCGGTCCCGGAAACGCAAAAGTTCCTTGCCGTAATATTCCCACCGTCCCGATTCCTTCCACAGATCGGCCGGCTGAACCCCGGGCATCAACAGCTCCTGGGCTCCGGCCCGGTTCATCTCCTCCCGGACGATGTTCTCCATCTTGCGCAGGACCTTGAGGCCCAGCGGCAGATAAGTATAAATGCCGGAAGCCAGCTTACGAATCAGGCCGGCCCGGACCATCAGTTTGTGGCTGATCACCTCGGCTTCCGCCGGGTCTTCCTTCAGAGTGGGCAGAAACAGCTTGGAATATCTCATCCCGTTTAATTTCCTTCCTTTTTCGCCGTCAGACGCAATACTTCCTCTATCAGAACGTCGGCCAGCTCGGCCTCCGGAACTTTGCGGACCAATTCTCCATCACGAAACAAAATTCCCTGGCCCCGGCCGCCGGCCACGCCCACCCGGGCCGTTCTGGCTTCGCCCGGCCCGTTGACCACGCAGCCCATGACCGCCACCTTGATCGGCTCGATCACCCCGGCCAGCCGGGCCTCGACCGCCTCGACCAGGGAAAACAGGTCGATCTCACAGCGCCCGCAAGTCGGACAGGAGATG
>Ga0209163_1001516_pt1 | contig 24717 bp, 25 predicted proteins | sample MTBAKSrepl2MetaG_FD_187457 | JGI IMG/M metagenome (GOLD analysis project Ga0209163, IMG submission 187457) | Enrichment culture microbial communities om Arthur Kill intertidal strait, New Jersey, USA, that are MTBE-degrading - MTBE-AKS2 (Arthur... | ecosystem: Environmental > Aquatic > Marine >...
GCCGGTCTTTCCGGCAACTCGGATCACACAACCAGGTATCCCGATACCGACGGGATACCCCTGCCAATAATGCCCTTTTCGGCTGATTCAAAACGCCGTATTCGGCTGAAAATCACCGCCGCCAACACCAGGCAGATGAAAATGTCTTATAAAGCCACCTACGGCGCCGTGAATACCTTTCGGATCTCGGCGATCCGCGCCATCCCGGCGAAGAAGTATTTTACTGTTTTGCCGTTTACCACCTGATAAGAGTCGTCCACATAGAGAGTCGTCGAGGTGATCTTCGGATCGATGGAAATCTTGGTGCCTTTCGTGAGCTTCAGAACGGACACCGTCTTTTTCGTCCGCTTCCCTTCCCCGTCGTATTTGAACCGGATCGTCACCGGGTCGGTTTTGTCCTTATACTTGACCTCCTTCGGCATGTTGTCGCCCGTCCAGGGAAGGGCCCGCCAGCCGCATCTTAAAAACCTAACAGCGTCCCCATCCTTCCTCGAAAAGAAACGAGGTCTTCCGCCTGGAACCCCTCCTCTTCGTGATCGAGGATGCGGACATGAAATCCATCCGGGACGTCCTCGTTATCCTCCCTCCGGGGATGGAACTCATGAAAGGATGAACCCGTAAAAAGATCGATAGTACGACTATTTCAGATGGCTTTAAAAAAGGGTCATTTTCCGACTTTTTGCGAAGTCGTCAACTTTCATTTTATGCTTTTTATCTCCGCCATAATCTTCCGGAGGATGTCGCACTGGAGATAAAATCCTAAAGCATCTGCATAGCCGATCTTTTTCATATCCTTCGTATCAAGATCATAGCGATGATATTTAGACCGATTCGGCCAATCATAGTGTTCAATAAAGACAGCCTCATTACTCCAAGGAGACATGTCAACAACATGAAATCCTGATGGTAAAAAAGTCGATATTTTATTTATAATGATTTTATCTACCTCCTCCAGTTTATACCTCTTGTTTTTAAAAACATATAATTCAATAGGACAGGCCTTATTATATCTGCATCTAAAGGAAAAATCTTCCGTGAAGATGTAAATTAAATCTTCTTTTGCATACAAAGCCTGAACAATTCTTCCAGCCTCATCAACTGACCCCAGATGTTTCAATGGAAAGGCTATTTCGTAAATATCAAAACCTCTCAAGACAGTTTTTGTTTCAGTAAAATATCGGGTTCCGGGATCAATATGTCCAAATTGCCAAAAAGGTCCGCTGACTAGTATCATGTCTTGCAAGTGAGCTTCATCCCGTGGTCTATCATACCAGCCAATTACTTCATTATTATTGTCAACCAATATTAACTCACCCGGGGTGTTAATTTCTTCAATTTCACCGTTACATTTGGCGACAATCAATTTTCTTCTTTCCTGAACGCCTATCCTCAATGCCGAACCATCGGCATTTCTCGTTACATCGTACCAATTATAACCGGATAATTCCTTATGACCGATTGATTCCATAAAATGAGATATATCCTTCATGCTATAGGAATAAAATCCCCTTTCTCCTTCGCTATTACTGCCTTCGGACGAATATCCAATACAGCCATTGAAAGCCAGATATAATACTCCTGTAATTACGATAACAAACATTATATTTATGCGGGCAGAATCATTCTTCTTCATATTAATAAAAGGTAATTGATACCGTTCTGGCACCTGTGATAAAGGTGCCATATGGACTTAAACACTTACTATGACTTAATCTCAAGCGAGAGCAAGGCCAGAAGATACCTATTGGGAAAATGCTTCCATAACCATCAGAGATTCTGTCCCCGCTGCCGCATGAGAAAACTTTACAAATTAGAAGATGGAAGATATCGTTGCTCCAGATGCTTTTACACCTTCCATGACTTCTCCGGCCGCTGGATCAACCATGGGCGCCTGAGCTGTATTCAATGGCTGTCCGTCATCAAGCTCTTTGAACTTGAAATATCGGTCCACAAGATGGCCAGGCAGATGAAAATGTCTTATAAGGCCACCTACGGCGCCGTGAACACCATCCGCATGTGTATCTTGAGCCATGCTGAAGATGCCAAAGACCTCCTGGGAGGAGAAATCGAGCTGGATGAGGCCTACTTCGGCGGCAGACGAAAAGGCAACCGGGGAAGAGGCGCCGCCGGAAAGGTTCCCGTCTTTGGCATCCTGGAAAGAGACGGCCTGGTCCATGTGAGTGTCGTGCCCAATGTCACGGCGGAAACCCTTCTGGGGCTCACGGTCAAGAAGGTCCGCAGGGGATCTGTGGTTTACACGGACAAATTCAAGAGCTACGACAGCCTCATGTTCTGCGGATACCGGCATCTGAAGGTGGACCACGGCAAGTATTTCTCTTCCGGCAAGGTGTACATCAACGGCATGGAGGGATTCTGGAGCTGGGCCAAGGAGCGCTTCATCAAGCATCATGGCGTCTCCAAGGAGTACTTCCCTCTTTATTTGAAAGAGCTGGAGTTCAGGTATAATAACCGGAACTCTGATATTTTCGATTTGATCGCTGATTACATATGCGATCTTGTGCCAAAACGGGACTAATTACCTAATATTATATGTTTATTTTAATGTATGTTATGCCATATTATATTTATTTGATCCAAAAACTAGTAAAGAAGTTCCTTGGGATAGAGTATATGAGGCATTTCCAATATTAACTATAATTCTTACATTGCTCATCCCGTTAATACTATCTTTATTTGGAGCAAAACTAATTAAATATTTTTGGGATAGATTTATTTCAGATATATTTAGTATAAGGTCGATCGATTTTCAGGAGGCGTGGTCGTTAGTATTAATAACGATGACATTTATTTAGCGGATACAGATAATATAATACTCCCCAAAAGCTGGACAGGTCAATAAGGTGCACATAACCTGAAAAGGATTGAGGGAGGAGTCAGGTACCATACACAACATGAAGAGGCGGCACGACGCGGCATTCAAGGCCAGGGTGGGACTGGAAGCGATGAAAGAGGAGAAGACAACAGCCCAGATTGCCAGTGAATACAGTGTCCATCCCAACCAGATCCGACAGTGGAAGAAGCAGATTCTGGAGTTTCTCCCGGCGGTTTTTTCCGATCGCGGGCCGAGGAAGGAGAAACAGCAAGAGGAATTGGCAGAAGGATGGGGACGCTGTCAGGTTTTTAAGTTGCGGCTGGCGGGCTTTCTCTTGGACGGACAACAGCATGCCGGAGGAAATCAAGTAGAAGGACAAGACCGCCCCCGTGACGATCCGGTTCGAATACGACGGGGAAGGGAGGCGGGTAAAGAAGACTGTGTCCGTTTTGAAGCTCACGAAAGGCACCAAGATCTCCATCGACCCGAAGATTACCTCGACGACCCTCTATGTGGACGACTCTTATCAGGTGGTAAACGGCAAAACGGTGAAATACCTTTTTGCCGGAACGATGCGGATCGCCGAGATCCGAAACGGCGCCCTCCATTATTACCACAAGGACCATCTGGGGAGTTCATCGGTCCTGACGGATGCAAACGGCAACCGGATCGAGTCGGCGGAATATCTCCCCTTCGGCGGAATACGGGAATACGCCGGCACGTGGACCACGGACTACAAGTTCACGGACCGGGAGATGGACACCGAGTCGGGGCTTTACAACTTCAATGCGAGGCTCTACGATCCCACCCTGGGGCGGTTCATCTCCCCGGACCCGGCGGTCCCGGACCTCTCCGACCCGGCAAACCCGAGGGTCTTCGATCCCCAGATGCTGAACCGCTATGCCTACTGCCGGAATAACCCGATGATCTATGTCGATCCCACGGGGCTTTTTCAATCAGAGGCAACCGAAGGAGATGTCGGCCAATATGCAGGCGAAGGAGAAGATTATGCCGGTTCAGGCGGTGATGGCAGCAGCGATGACGGTCCTGATACTTCCGCGTTCGATGGCGCAACAGGAGTGATCGTGGAAAGTAAGGACGGCTTTGTTACAATACATGGGCCTGGTAGCAAGAGAAGCCTTACTGTTTCATTAAATGAATTTGCCGCCTTTCAGCCTGATGAAAATGGCTGGGCAGCCATTCGCCTGCACCTTCAGCTTTTAGATATTGTTACGCAGGGAATGGGGCCGATTACAGTATTTTTTGATATTGCTGGGTTTTTTGCGACACAAATAGATATTCAGTATGCAAAAGTCGACGAAGACATGAAGGGCCGCGCAACGGCGTTGAATTTTGCCGGTCTATTTGGGGCAGTTGGGTTTACTCCATCGCCACTTTCAATGGGTGTTACATATGCTATCGATGCTGCGGTCTTTCAGTCAATTAACCAAATAATCAGGATAGCTGGAGAAAATATCAATGAAAAATGAATATGATATAATTTTGATAATCCTTTATATTATACCCGTATACTTTACGCTGAAAGGGATATTATATCGAATCGGAATTAAACTTGCGGGTGAAGATAAAGTATACAAGGATCCAGAATTACTCAAAAGCACTAAATATTTAGATAAAATAGGATTATTGCCTGACCCGAAATTCTCAAAGAGCGAAAAAATGGAATGGTCGAAGTATTGGTATGTACATATAATAATAGGATTTATTTTAACTTATGTTATTTTTTTTACAATAGAACGGTCACTAATTTCCAAAATGATTCTGTGGATAAATTCACCCTGAAAACTTGGTGAGGAGGAAGGATGGGGACGCTGTTAGGTTTTTAAGTTACGGCTGGCGGAGGAAAAATGGGGACGCTGTCAGGTTTTTAAGTTACGGCTGGCAGGGTCTCGCCTGGACGGCGGATAATAGGCCCAAGGAAGTCAAATACAAGGACAAGACCGCCCCCGTGACGATCCGGTTCGAATACGACGGGGAGGGGAGGCGGACGAAAAAGACGGTGTCCGTTCTGAAGCTCACGAAAGGCACCAAGATTTCCATCGACCCGAAGATCACCTCGACGACTCTCTATGTGGACGACTCTTATCAGGTGGTCAACGGCAAAACGGTGAAATACCTTTTTGCCGGGACGATGCGGATCGCCGAGATCCGAAACGGGGCTATTCACTATTACCACAAGGACCACTTGGGCAGCTTGGCGGTCCTGACCGATGCCGGTGGCAACCGGATCGAGTCGGCGGAATACCTGCCCTTCGGCCGGATCCGGGAATACGCCGGCACGTGGACCACGGACTACAAGTTCACGGACCAGGAGATGGACATCGAGTCGGGGCTTTATAATTTCAACGCGAGGCTCTATGATCCTACATTAGGAAGGTTCATCTCCCCGGACCCGGCGGTACCGGACCTCTCCGACCCGACAAGTGCGAGGGTCTTCGACCCCCGGATGCTGAACCGGTACGCCTACTGCCGGAACAACCCGATGATCTATGTCGATCCCAGCGGTTTGGGTGAAGTTGAAAGCAGCTCCGCGTCTGGTAGCATTGGTGATGATTCCAAACATGATGGTGGGGGCGACAGAAGCGGATGGGGTTGTGACACATCAGGGTTCGATGGTGCAACAGGAATGGTGACAATAGGCCCGAATGGTATAACAATTGTCGGACCAGTTAATAAAAAGAATAATAACCTCAGATATGCTCAAGTTGACTGGCCCTCACTAAATGCCTTTCTTATGGGTTCTATGCCAAGAGGGTTTTTTGTTTGTGACAGACCTGTGCACGGTATTTTAGGACTAGTGGGTTATAATCACGCCTATGGCTTTAGTTATGTTTCGATACCATATAGTTATGGTATGGATAAAACAGGAGTACATTATGCAGAAATGAATCCTTCTTAGAACTACTTAGGTTGTGGCTGTATAGAAGGCAGCATTGGCAAGGAACAGTCACTTATGGACGCTTTAGTGACAACTGCCGATGAGGGTCCATGGATAGGGTTTTTCCACGATTGTCACAGCGCCCTTGATAGGGCGCTGAAAAATCAAGGATTTGTTTTTCCAGGTACTCCCAATGGTCGTTGGGGTGGTAATATCAATGCAAAATGATAAAAACTGCCACTCAGTTATACATTGTTTCGGATAGTGCGGTGTATAATAATCGGGGTAAAATTATGAAGATAATCGAATTCGATAAAAAGGCAAAAATAATTGCACTAATAGTTGCTGAAATATTTCTAATTATAACCTTTCATGGCTGTCTCGTGTATTCATCTGAAAACGAGAATAATGAATGTGAGAGGGGATTTTATTCCTATAGCATGAAGGATATATCTCATTTTATGGAATCAATCGGTCATAAGGAATTATCCGGTTATAATTGGTACGATGTAACGAGAAATGCCGATGGTTCGGCATTGAGGATAGGCGTTCAGGAAAGAAGAAAATTGATTGTCGCCAAATGTAACGGAGAAATTAAAGAAATTGATACACCGGGTGAGTTAATATTAGTTGACAATAATAATAAAATAATTGGTTGGTACGATAGACCACGGGATGAAGCGCATTTTGAAGACAAAATACTGGTACGAGGACCTTTCTGGCAGTTTGGAGACATTGATCCCGAAACTCGCTATTTTACGGAGACCAGGAATTGGTTGAGAGGCTTCGATATTTATGAAATTGCTTTTCCTCTGAAGCATCTGGGGTCCATCGATGAGGCCGCGAGAATCGTTCAGGCCTTGTACGCGAAAAAGGATAAAATCTATATTTTTACTGAAGATGTCTCCGTAAGATGCACTGAGAAAATGAATTGTCCTGTGACATTGTACATATTCAAAAACAAAAAGTATAAGATAGAAGAGTTGGATAAAGTAACAATAAATAAAATATCGACTTTTTTACCATCAGGATTTTATGTTGTTGACATGTCTCCCTGGAGTAATGAGGCTGTATTTATTGAACATTATGACTGGCCGAATCGGTCTAAATATCATCGCTATGATCTTAATACGAAGGACATGAAAAAGATCGGTTATGCGTGTGATTATGGATTTTATCTCCAGTGCGACATCCTCCGGAAGATTATGGCGGATAAAAAAAGCATAAAATGAAAAAGCTTTATCCCTTCTGGAGAAACAGGTGCGCGTAGATTTTCGCGTTTTCCACCATGTTGTCGATGATACAGCTTTCATTGGCCTGGTGAAAGGTGTGGTTGGTTTTCGACCAGACGACCGCCGGGATGCCCGCCCTCCGGAAAAAGGCCGCCACCGTTCCGCCTCCGATGCCCGTGGGGACGCCTTCGATTCCGTAAACCCTTTTCAGGGCCCTCTGGAGAGCCATGACGACGGGAGCATCGGGGGCCGTCGGTTCGGGGGCCTGGTGCTCCTGGACCGGTGAGATTTCCACGGTGACCCCGAAATCCCGTTCGATATGGTCGGCCATCTCGCGGATCGTCCTTTTGACGTCCTCCACGGGGTAGTCGGGAAGGATGCGGCAATCGAGGTAAAAGACGTCGTCGCCGGGGACCGTATTGATGTTGGGAATGTTCGCTTCCTTCCGGGTGGCTTCGAAGGTGCTCGCGGGAGGCATGAAGACGGGATCGGAAAGGGAGAATATCTGATAGAGTCCCCGGAGTTTTACCACGAGGTGCGAAGCGGCCGTAAAGGCGTTGATGCCCTCGGCGGGTGTGCTGGCATGGCATTGCCGGCCGACGGTCCTGATCTTGAGCCACAGGAGGCTTTTTTCGGCTACTTCGATCAGTGTTCCTTCCCGGTTCCCGAAATCGGGGACGACGATCCAGTCCGTTTCACGGAAGAGGGTCCGCATGGTTCCGAGCAGATGGGGAAGCCCGTAGGAACTCGCCGTTTCCTCATCGGCCACGAAAGCCAGGCCGATGGAGGATTCGGGCACAATTCCCTCGTCCATGACCGCCCGGGCGGCGAAGAGGGAGGCGACCAGGTCCTGCTGGTTGTCCTCCGTTCCCCGGCCGTAGATTTTACCGTCCTTCACGTAGGCTTTATAAGGATCCCTGTCCCAGAGGTTTCGTTCTCCGGGGGGGACGATGTCCATGTGGGTGAGGATCCAGACGGTTTTCTCCGTTGTTTTACCCGGAACCCGGACCACAAGGTTCGGGCGGATGCCCGATGAGACCCGGGGATCGGGGGCGTCGCACTGAACGATATCCCCAAAACCCGAGGTCCGGAGAAAGGATTTCAGAAATTCCGCCTTTTCGAATTCCCCGTCCCCGCCGTTTTCCGGGCCCAGGGCGGGAATGGCCGTGAGGGCCGCCTGAAGTTCGATCATCTTTTCCCGGCAGGCGTCGATCCGCCGGGAGATTCTTTCAAAAAGAGCATCATCGATCATGGAGTTTTTCCTGTCTGTTCCTCGTCGTATTGGTGAAACCAAAAAACGTCTTGAACCGCCGTCAATATTGAGGGGATATTCCTTGGACGGTACCGAAAGCATCAAGGGGTCCGTCGAAGGTTTCGCCGTTTCCCAAAACAAGCATGGGCATCCTGTTTTCCCCGAGGTATCTTCGGGATACCCGTTCGAGATCTTCCGCCGTGACGTTCCCGATCCGTTCCCTGTAACGGGAAAGGAAATCCTCCGGGAGACCGTAAAAATCGTTGAGCATCCGTCGTCTGGCGATTCCCGATGCCGACGCCATGGAAAAAACGAACTGGTTTGTCAGAGCGTTTTTCGCCCAGGCGATTTCCTCCCCCCTGACGGGCCGGAGGCCGGACTGTTTCAGAATGGTGCGGATCTCCCCGGTCACCCGGGCGGTGGCGTCGCTTTTCGTCATGGCATAGGCGGCAAAGACACCGTATCCCCCCCGGGGAGAGTAGAAACTCCCCGCGCTGTAGGCGAGTCCCAGGGTATTGCGGATGCGGCCGAAGATCCTGGAGCGAAAGCCCCCGCTTCCGAGAATAAAATCCAGCATTTCAAAGGCATAGTAGTCATTTTCCCGGTCTCCCGTTACGATCTGGCCGGTGACGATCACCGACTGGGGGATGTCTTTCTTCAGGAGATAGACGCCCCCGCCGGGATGGGGAGCGGGGTCGGGGAGGGAAGGGGGGATCCCCGGGCGGTTCCAGGAACCGAAGTACCTGTCGGCCAGTGCCGCGGCTTCCTTCTCATTCACATCTCCCGTAACGGCCAGCCGAACGTTCCCGGGGAAATATCCCGATTCGTAAAAACGGATAAGATCCGGCCGCTCGATATTCTCAATGGTGGTCCGCGTTTCCAGGCGGCCTCTCGGATCGTCGCCGTAAAGAATCCGGAAGAATTCCCGGAAGGCCAGGTGGGAAGGATTGTCCGGAATGCGCCGGAGGGCTTCGATCTTCAGGCTTTTTGCCAGATCGAGTTTCTCCGTCTCGAAGGCCGGTTCCAGGAGCATCTGCGAAAGAAGATAAAATCCTCTGTCCAAGTCTTTCCTGAGGAAGGAGGCCCCGATCCACGTGAGTTCCCTTTCCACGTTCACCGAAACCTGAGCGGCCATGAAATCGAGTTCGTCGTCCATCTCCGCGCTTTTCAGCCTTGACGTCCCCCCCGTACGGAGGATCGTGCCCGTCAGTTCGGCGAGTCCCTCCTTTCCCGGGGGATCGAAGGCGGAACCCGTCCCGATGAGGATGGAAAGGGAGGCGAGGGGAAGCTCCCTGTCTTCGAGATGATAGAGGGTGATTCCATTGGACAGGTGTGTTTTCTCCACAGAGGGGAGGGTGAAATGCAGGGGAGGAGAAAAAATGCCCTCCGGGTCGGAGAGGAGCGAGGGACCGCAGGAAACGAGAAAAATCAGGAGGAACGACAGCGCCGGAAGGCCCCTTTTCATCGCTCCTCCTTTCCCGTGAGAACGGCCACGGTCCGGTTGTCTTCGGTAAAGTAAGTCCCGGCGATCCTCTTCAGGTCTTCCGCCGTGATTTTTTCCACCTCCTCCAGGTGTTTCGACAGGTATTGGAAATCACCGGTGAGACTCTCGAAGTAGGACAGAAGGCCGGCCATGCCGGCGTTGGAATGCATTTCCCGGAGGAGGGTCGCCCGGTAAATGTTCCGGGCCTTTTCAATTTCCCGGTCCGGTATCGCTTCCGTTTTCAGGCGGTCCAGTTCCGCCAGGAGGGCCTTTTCAAGCTCGCCGGGGGTGTGGGGGGAGCGGGGCGTGGCGAACAGGGCGAAGAGATTGGCGTACCGGACGCCCGGGAAGCTGCTTGCCGACTGGACGGAGGAAGCCAGGGTCAGTTCCTCCACCAGGACCCGGTGAAGACGGGCGGTCCTTCCCCCGGTGAGGATGAGATCCAGGAGGTCGAAAACGACGTCGTCGGAGGAGGGAATGGTCGGTTTGTGATATCCGAGGATCACCTCGGGATTGGTTCCGCTTTCGTAGGCGATCCGTCTTTCCCCCTTCTGGACCGGTTCATCAGGGATGCCCCGGGGGGGGAGGACCCCGGCCGGGAGGCCCCCGAAATATCTTTCCACGATCTTGAGGACCTCGGGAGGATCGACGTCTCCCACGACAGCCATCACGGCATTGTTGGGAACATGATATGTTTCGTAGAATTTACGGACGTAGCCGATGTCGAGGAAGGAGATCCGGGAGGGCCAGCCGATGATCGGCCGCCGGTAGGGGTGGACCATGAAGGCCGTTCCCAGGAAAAGCTCCGTGAGCATGCGGTGCGGCACCGATTCGACGGTCTGGCGCCTTTCTTCCTCGATGACATTCCTCTCTTTGACGAATTCCCTGAAAACGGCGTTGGCCATACGGTCCGATTCGATCCGGGCCCAGAGCTCAAGCCGGTTGGCGGGCAGGCTGACGTGGTAGGTCGTGAGATCGTAGCCGGTGGAAGCGTTCAGGTCCACGGCGCCGCTTTCCGTGTACAGCCGGTCGATTTCGCTTGGCTTCGTCCACCGGGCGGCCGCCTCTTCCAGGGCGGCGATGCGCGCCTTCAGGGATTCTATTTTCCTTTCATCTTTTTCGGCGCCTTGTTTCCTCTCCCTGTCCAGCTCCCGGACCAGGGCCTTCATGTCTGCAAGGATCGCTTTCTCCTGTTCGTAGTTCGCCGTGCCGATCGTTTCCGTTCCCTTGAAGAGGAGGTGTTCCAGAAAATGGGCCGTTCCCGTGTTTTCCTCCCTTTCGTCGACGGCGCCGACCTTGTAGCGGATATAACACGAAACCGTGGGGCTCAGGTGCCTTTCCGCGATGAGAACCGTGAGGCCGTTCGATAAGGTATGCTTACGGACGGTTTTTCCCAGGTCGATGGAATCGCCGCCGCAAAGGGCTTCCGGTGAGAAGGGACCGGGGGCGGGAAAAAAAAGGAGAAACAGGAAAGAAAAAAGAAAAAGATTCTTCCTCATCACCCTCCCGGCCCTTTTCATGGCGCTCCCACTTCCGGGTTTTCCCCCTTGAGGCGGCGTCGAATGCGGAGGAGAGGATAGAGAAAGCCGACGGCGCTGATCATGATGATGAGGCTGGAGGAAAAGAAGAGCATGATGAAGACGATGGGATTGTCCGAACCGTACGATGCGATGAGAATGGATATGCCCTCGATGAAGAAGAAGAGGGTCAGGGCGGCGATGGCCAGATGTTTTCCCCACCAGATCAGAGACGAAAATCTTTCCGTGTTCATTTCCTCTTCATACCATAAATCAACGCCTCTTTCTATCTCCGGGGTCGGACCATAATAACATATGAATATGATTTAATAATTTGATTAAACGGGGCGATTTCACCGCTTGGAGGGATGACTGTAATTTTCCCGTCCACCTGGATGTGCAGATCAACCTGATAACCGTACCCGATCTTTCCGGCGCGGATTTTATGAACCGGACCTCCCTGTATCGTTCACTCGGTTCAAGGCATACCAGAGATTGACCCCGTCTTGCAAGGCCTTGAGTCCCATGCCCGGGGCGGCGGTAAACGCCGGGGTATGAATCCGGTTAAAGGCTGGATTTATCAGATCGGGCGTCGGGCTGTTTGTTCGTACCGCGCAAGGTCACCCGGATGATTTCACCGGGATGCCACAGGCGGATGCGGAGACCCCGGGTCCCCCTGCCGCGACACACGATGAGCGTCATGCCATTCACGTCATGACGGCCTGCCGGCAGGGGGTAAAAAAATCGGACGAAATGGCCGAAAGGCCGGATCCATCCCCCATGGGTATGTCCGCTGAGCATGAGCGGGCCGGGCGGCGCCTTGCAGGGTGAAGTCGGGTCGGTCGTTCAAAAAGGTTAATTTAGTCAAAAAGATTCCCAGGGTACCCCCGGAAAAGATGCCTTGAAAATGTCCAGGGGCTGTGGTACATCCCAAAACCGAACGGGGGATTGAATTTTCCGGATGAATATGGAGATCGACAGGACAAGAATTCCCGGCCATATCGCCGTCATCATGGACGGGAACGGCCGGTGGGCGAAACAGCGGTCCCTGAAGAGAATCGAGGGGCACCGGAAGGGTGCCGAAGCGGTCCGGGAAGTCGTCAGGGCCTGCCGGGAAATCGGCGTCCGGTACCTGACCCTCTTCGCCTTTTCCGTGGAGAACTGGCAGAGGCCCCAGGACGAGGTGACGGCCCTCATGGTCCTTCTCCGGGAATACCTCCTGTCCGAACTGGATGAGCTGCTGCAAAACGGCATTTCCCTGAAAAGCATCGGGAACGTCGAAACCCTGCCCGGTTTCATACGGGAAACCCTGGCGGAAATAGAGGGTAAAACATCGGGCAATGACAAGATGGTCCTGACCCTCGCTTTGAGTTACGGGGGCAGGGACGAAATCGTTTCAGCGGTCAGGCGGATGATCCGTGAGGCCAGGGCCGGGGATCTGACGGAAGAGATGGTGGATAAAGAGAATTTTTCCCGGTATCTCTTTACATCCGACATGCCCGATCCCGATATCCTGATCCGCACGAGCGGGGAATACAGGATCAGCAATTTTCTGCTCTGGCAGACGGCCTACACGGAACTTTACTTCACCGAGGTCCTCTGGCCGGATTTCAACCGGGAGAACCTGCTCCGGGCCATCGCCGATTTTCAGCACCGGGAAAGGCGTTTCGGAATGACAAGCGATCAGCTTGCAAGGTGAAACATGAACCCCCATGCGAAAAGATGGATCACCGGGATGGTTGCCGCTCCCATTGTCTTTGCCGTCGTTTTCTTCGGAAACGTCTTCCTCTTTACGGGCCTCGTCATGCTTCTTCTTCTCGGAGGCCTTTTCGAATACCATCGAATGGTTTTCGGGGCGGGCCGTTCCCTGGAAATGGGGGAAGGATGGGCGGCCGCCCTGGTCATGCCTCTGTCGGCATACCTCGGGGGACTGACCCTTCTGACGGCGTCGGCCGTCTTTCTCTTCATGGTCGTCTTCCTTCTCTATCTTTTCCGGGCCGGGGAAGTCCTTCCCGACATGGCCGATCTCATGAAGGTCACCTTCGGCCTCGTCTACCTCCCCTTTCTTTTTGCCCACGCCGTTCTCATCCGTGCCATGGAAAACGGCACGGCCTGGATATTCTTCATTGTCGTTCTCGCCTTTTCCGGCGATATTTCCGCCTTTTACGTGGGAAGAACATGGGGAAAAAGGAAGCTCATGCCCAATGTGAGCGGGGGGAAGACCGTGGAGGGGACCCTGGGGCTCGTGGCGGGAAGCATCGCCGGCTGTCTCGTTTTCCGGTTTTTCTTTCTCCCCGGTCTCTCCGTTCCTGACGCTTTCCTCCTGGCATTTTTCGGAAGCATTCTCTGCCAGCTGGGAGACCTCTTCGAGTCGGCCATCAAGCGGAGCGCCCATGTGAAAGATTCCGGGGTACTCTTCCCGGGGCACGGCGGTGTCCTGGACAGGCTGGATTCCCTGATCCTCATGGTGCCTTTTGTTTATTACTATCTCCTCCTGGTGGTCCGATGAAGCGCATCGTCCTTTTGGGGTCCACCGGTTCCATCGGAACGAGCGCCCTCGATGTGATCGGAAAGCACCGGGACCGGTTCCGGGTTGTGGCCCTTGCGGCGGGAACGAACATCGGTCTTCTGAAGGAGCAGATCCTGGCCTTTCAACCGGCCGTCGCGGCCGTGAAGGACGGGGAACTCGCCGAAAAACTGCGGGAATCCCTCGGGGTGCAGGGGAAAAAGACATCGATTCTCTGGGGGTCTTCCGGATACGAGGAGGCGGCCTCCCTGAGGGAGGGAGATCTCGTCCTCTCGGCCATGGTGGGGGCCGCCGGCCTCGTCCCGACCATGGCGGCCATCGAGGCGGGAAAGGACATCGCCCTGGCCAACAAGGAAACCCTCGTGACGGCGGGACGGATCGTCACGGACCGCGTCCTTTCCAAGGGAGTCCGGCTGATCCCGGTGGACAGCGAGCACAGCGCCATCTTCCAGTGCCTGGAGGGGCAGGACAGGGACCGGCTGAAACGGATCCTTCTCACCGCGTCGGGGGGACCGTTTTTCCGCCTTCCGAAGGAAGCCTTCGGGAAGATCACCCCCGCCGACGCGCTGCGCCATCCCAACTGGGTCATGGGGAAGAAAATCACCATCGATTCGGCCACCATGATGAACAAGGGGCTCGAAGTCATCGAGGCCCGGTGGCTCTTCGATGTCGACGCCGGCCGGATCGACGTGATCATCCACCCCCAGAGCATCATCCATTCCATGGTGGAGTTCCGGGACGGTTCGGTTCTGGCCCAGTTAGGCATCCCGGATATGCGCGTTCCCATTTCCTACGCCCTGGGGTATCCCCATCGGCTGGAGGACGGCCGGTTCGCCCCGGATTTCCTGAAAACGGGCCCTCTCGAGTTCCATCCTCCCGATCCGGACAGGTTTCCCTGCCTGGGTCTGGCCTTCCGGGCCGTCCGGGAGGGCGGCTCCCTGCCGGCGGTCCTGAACGGCGCCAATGAAATCGCCGTGGAAGCTTTTCTGTCCGGGAGGATCGCCTTCACGGATATCCCCCGGGTCATCGAAAAAACGATGGACGTCCACGGTTCTTTCGAGCCCCGGAACATCGGGGAAGTCCTCGATGCGGACCGGTGGAGCCGGAAGACGACTCTTGAATTCATCGAAAAGGAAATTGACGAGCCATAATGGGTATTGATATCGTTTCCGTGATCATTCTCCTCGGCGTCCTCATCTTCGTTCACGAACTGGGGCATTTCCTGGCCGCCAAGATGAGCGGCGTCGGGGTCCTCAAGTTTTCTTTAGGGTTCGGGCCGCGCCTCGTCGGCAGGCAGATCGGCGAAACGGAATACCGCATTTCGGCTGTTCCCCTGGGCGGCTACGTGCGGCTTTTCGGGGAATCCGGCGACGAGGAGATCCCCCCGGAAGAGAAGAAGCGATCCTTTCAGAATCAGCCGGTCCTGAGAAGGATCGCCATCGTCGCGGCCGGACCCCTTTTCAATTTTCTCTTTGCCATCCTCGTTCTGACCGTCATTTTCATGGCCGGTGTTCCGGAACTCACCGCCCGGGTGGGGGGGGTCCCCGAAGGGACGCCGGCTTTCCAGGCGGGCATCATGAAAGGGGACGTTATTGTTTCCATAGACGGCCGTCCCGTTTACCGCTGGACCGACATTGTCGAATCCGTCCAGGGAAGCGGCGGGAAGGAACTCGCCATCGTCATTCAGAGGGGCGAAGAAACCCTCCCCCTGGTCCTTATCCCGGATATTACGAAAAGCCAGAACATCTTCGGCGAAGACATCGATTCCTATAAAATAGGGATCATGGCGTCTTCCGAAACGGTGACCCGCCGGGAAAATCCCGCCCGCGCCTTTATCTCTTCCCTCGCCTACACCTGGAACATGACGAGGCTCACGTTCATGAGCATCGTGAAGATGATTGAAGGGGTCATATCGCCGAAGAACCTCGGGGGGCCCATCCTTATCGCCCAAATGGCGGGGACCCAGGTTCGGCAGGGTTTTCTTCCCTTTATTCTCTTCATGGCCATTCTCAGCATCAACCTGGGTGTTCTCAACCTTCTGCCCATCCCCATCCTGGACGGCGGCCATCTCTTTTTTTACGGCATAGAGCTTGTGACGGGAAGGGAGGTCAACGTCCGCTGGAGGGAACGGGCCCAGCAGGTCGGCTTTTTCATTCTCATTCTCCTCATGATTTTTGTATTTTATAATGATATCGTCAGGATAATAACACCTTCGGAATGATTATCTTAGCCCTTGATTCGGCAACGAAATCGGCCAGCGTAGCCCTCCTCGACGACGGGGAGGTCCTTCTCGAAATTCTGGTCAACCTGAACCGTCATTACGGGGAGACCCTTCTGCCCGCCGTGGAGACCCTCTTCCGCATGGCGGGACGATCCCCGGAAGAAACGGGGCTCATCGCCCTGACCACCGGTCCCGGATCCTTCACGGGTCTTCGGATCGGTGCAAGCGTGGTGAAGGGACTGGCCATGACCCGGGGCATTCCCGTTGCAGGCGTCTCGACCCTGGCGGCCCTGGCGGCGAACGGGGGACCCCGTCGGGGGCTGGTGTGTCCCATGCTTGATGCCCGGAAAGAAGAGGTTTACACGGGGCTCTTCCGGGTGGACGACCGCGGAGAGGTCACGGAAATCGGGAAAGAAAGGGTGACCGCCGTGGAGCCTTTTCTCCGGGAGATCGGGGGCGAGGTCCTTTTCATCGGAGACGGCGCCGTTCGTTACGAAGCCCTGATACGGTCCGTTTTCACCGGAACCGCTCTTCTGTGTCCCCCCTCGGGCCACCTTGTCCGGGCGTCCTCGGTGGGACTTCTCGGATTGAAAAAATTCCATCAGAGTGATATTTTAAACACATTAACCTTTACGCCGCGCTATCTTCGCCTTTCAGAAGCGGAAAAACGAATAGCGATGGAAAAGGCAGAGGGATCCCCCGATGAATAAGAAAAACAGCCCCATTGCCTTGGAGGGACTCCCTTTCATCCTTCCCCTGGTCATCCTGTTCCTCGTGTTTCTCTTCCTGGGCCTCTTCCGGACGTCCCTTGTCTTCTTTCTGATGTCCGCTTTCGCCGTCTGGTTTTTCCGGAATCCCGAACGGAATGTTCCGGAGGACGAAAAGGCGATCCTTTCACCGGCGGACGGCCGGGTCCTGAAGGTGGAGGAACTCGTGGAAGACGAAATCCTCATGAAGCCTGTTAAAAAAGTGAGCATATTCATGAGTGTCTTCAACGTTCATGTGAATCGGATGCCTTTTTCGGGGACGGTCCGGAAAATCCGGTACACCCCGGGAAAATTTCTTGCGGCGAACCTGGACAAGGCATCCAAGCTCAACGAGAGAAACGCCGTTCTCGTGGAGGGAAAAGACGGCGGGGAAATACTGACCACCCAGATCGCAGGCCTGATCGCCCGGAGAATCGTCTGCTGGGTGAAGGAAGGCGTGCTCGTGGATAAGGGCGAACGGTTCGGGCTGATCCGTTTCGGGTCCCGCCTTGAGGTGTTCATGCCGCCGGATGTCAGGGTCGCCGTCAAGGAAGGCGACCGTGTCCGGGCGGGAGAGACGACGATCGGGTATTTGCCATGATTGATAAAGAAAAGGAAAAAAAGCGGCTTCGACGGGAAAGAATGAAGAAGGGGATCTATATTCTCCCCAATCTTTTCACCACGGCCAGTCTTTTCTGTGGTTTTTACGCCATCATCGCCTCCATGCGGGGGGACTTCGGGCAGGCGGCCGTATCCATCCTTTTTTCCTGGATTCTCGATGGTCTCGACGGTCGTATCGCCCGGATGACGAACACGACAAGCAAGTTCGGGAGCGAATACGACTCCCTGGTGGATCTCGTCGCCTTCGGTGTCGCCCCGGCGATCCTGGCCTATACCTGGACCCTTTCGCCTTACGGCCGTTACGGCTGGATGGCCGCTTTCCTCTTCGTCACCTGCGGGGCGCTCCGCCTCGCCCGGTTCAACATACAGATCGGTATCGTGGAAAGCACCGTCTTCAACGGCCTGCCCATCCCCGCCGCGGCCATCGTCGTGGCGACATCCGTTCTTTTTCACGGATATATCAGCGGCATCGGGACGCTCAATACGACGTTCTTCATCCCCGTCATGATCGTTCTCTCCCTGCTCATGGTCAGCAGCATCAAATATTACAGCTTCAAAGACCTGAACGTCTTATCCAGGAAGCCCTTCATGACCCTGGTCGGCATCATCCTGGTTTTCACCGTCATTGTCCTCGAACCGCGGATTACCCTCTTCGCCCTGGCCGTGTCTTACAGCGTTTCCGGACCGGGCTGGTTCGCTTTCAGGTGTTTCAGGAAACTCATGAAAAAAAAAGAGGTCAGTAAGGTGGAACCCTCTGGAATTCTCTGAGAAGGATCTCGCACCATCGATGAACGGAACAGGGAAGGGACGGAGAAGAGGGGAGGGTCGTGTCTTTCGTTTTTCCCCCGCAATGGATATTTCATGAGAGTCATCGGGGGAGAGGCCAAAGGACGGAAAATTCAGGCGCCTCGTGACAGGACGATGAGGCTGACCTCGGACCGGGTCAAGGAGGCCCTGTTCAATCTTCTTCCCGATATGGACAGCCTTGTCTTCCTGGAGCTGTTTGCGGGAACGGGGAATGTTTCCATAGAGGCCCTGAGCCGGGGAGCGAACCGGGCCATCCTTGTGGAGAAGGACCCGAAACGGGTCGATCTCATCCGGAGGAACCTGGCGGCCTGCGGATTTGAAGGAAGGTCCGAGATCATCAACCGGCCGGTTGAAAAGGCGTTGCCGATCCTTGCGGACAGAGGGGATCTCACTCATATTGTTTTCGCCGATCCTCCCTATGAAAAGGGCCATGCCGGAGAAATCCTCGCTCTTCTTGGACAGGGGAGACTTTTCGAGGAAGAAGGCCTGGCGGTCGTGGAACATTCGTTTCGGGAAAAAACAGGAAGCCGGTATGGCGCGCTTGTTCTCCGGGACCAGCGCCGGTATGGAGATACCGTTCTTTCCTTTTTTGGCGTCGATAAAAATTCGGAGAGGTGATCATGGAAAAAACAGCCGTTTATCCCGGTTCTTTCGACCCTATTACGAACGGTCACATCGACATCATCAATCGGGGATTAAGGGTCTTCGACCGGCTCATCATTCTCGTGTCCTACAATCCCCTTAAGAAGTCTCTTTTCACGGCAGAGGAGAGAGTTTCCATGATCCGGGACGTCATCGGAGAAAACGACCGGATATCCGTTGACCAGGAGTCGGGACTGATCGTGGAATACGTCCGGAAGGCGGGGGCCTGCGCCATTCTCCGGGGCCTTCGGGCCATGTCCGATTTCGAATACGAGTTCCAGATGGCCCTCATGAACCGCCGCCTCGACCGGGGGATCGAAACCATCTTCCTCATGACGGGGTCCCGCTGGTTTTACTGTAATTCGAGTATCGTGAAGGAGGCGGCGAGCTTCGGCGGCTCCGTCCGCGGACTCGTTCCCGATTCGGTTCTCCAGAAATTACGGGAAAAGCTTCCCGGCATGAGATAAAGCAACACTTTAAGGAAAGGAACGCCATTCATGAAGCTTGCGGAACGGGTCAGAAGAATAAAACCCTCCCCCACCCTGGCGATTACGGCAAAAGCCAATGCCCTGAGAGCCCAGGGAAGGGACATCATCGGTTTCGGCGCCGGGGAACCGGATTTCGACACGCCTGAACACATCAAGATTGCCGGGATCCGGGCCATCGAAAACGGGTTCACCAAATACACCCCCGCAGGGGGGACGGATGAACTCAAGGACGCCATCGTCCGAAAGCTGGAGAAGGAAAACGGCCTGACTTACAGGCGTTCGAACATCGTCGTTTCCTGCGGCGCGAAGCACACCCTGTACAATCTGGCCCAGGCCCTGTTCGAGGAAGGGGATGAGGTCATCGTCCCCGCGCCCTACTGGGTCTCGTACCCGGATATCATCGTCCTGGCGGATGCCGCCCCCGTCATCCTCGAAACCCGGGAAGAGGACGGCTTCAAGATGAAGGCGGAAGCCCTGAAGAAGGCCCTCACACCGGCCACCCGGGCGGTCATCGTGAACAGCCCCTCAAATCCTACGGGGACGACCTATACCCTGGAGGAACTGAAATCCCTCGCGGAAGTCCTCAAGGGAACGGACATTCTCGTCATCTCCGACGACATCTATGAAAAAGTGCTCTACGACGATTTCGTCTTTTACAACATGGCCAACACCGGAGAGGACATGAAGGCGCGGACGATCGTGGTCAACGGCGTCTCCAAGGCCTACGCCATGACGGGCTGGCGGATCGGTTACGCCGCCGGACCGGAGCCGGTGATTACCGCCGTTTCGAACATTCAAAGTCAGAACACGTCGAACCCGGCGTCGATTTCCCAGAAGGCCTCCGTGGAGGCCCTCAACGGAACCCAGGCACCCACGGAAAAAATGGTGGCCGAATTCAGAAAGCGCCGGGATTTCATCGTTTCCGCCCTCAACGATCTTCCCGGAGTGACCTGCCGGATGCCCGAGGGGGCGTTTTACGTCTTTCCCAACGTGGCGGGACTCTACGGGAAAAAGAAGGGAGACCGGATCATCGGAAATTCCATCGACTTTTCCGCCTATCTTCTCGACGATGCCGATGTGGCCGTCGTTCCCGGCTCGGCTTTCGGTGACGACCGGTATATCCGGCTTTCCTACGCCACGTCGATGAAAAACATTGAAGAAGGAATGAAGCGGATCCGGTCGGCGGTCGCCCGATTGGGATAGGCGGAATTCGCAAGGAGAAAGATCATGGGAATGCACCTTCTGGACACGGTGCGGTCCATTCTCGCTGAACTGGAGTCTCTGACGGGAAAATCCGTCGAATACAGGGAGAACGACCACCTGCCCGTGGCGGCCAACCTCGCCCTCGCCGGAGAGGACCGTCCCTGCCACGTTCTGACCTATCGCCGGGGAGCCGGGCCCGTGGCCAACCACATCATCGCCAATGAATGCGGGCATATTCTCCGGATGCTCCATGCCCGGGAAGAGACGCGCCGGGTTCCCGTGGCCAATCAACAGACCATGATCCGTTTCCTCGAGGAGATGAAGGAAGAAATCGAGGAAATCGCCCTGACCCTGGGAGCGGAAAAAGTACGGCAGCTCATCATCGTCTGGTACGACGGGATTGTATTTCAGCTGACCCGCATGCCCACGGACATCGCGGTCGAGCAGTGGCTTTTCAACGAATACCCCGACTTTCGGTCCGTACAGATGAAAGCCATTCTGGAGCAGAGGGAAACGGCGGTCCTTTCTCTTTCCGACAGGATTCGGAAAGTGACCCCCCGGAAGATATTCGATACCTCTCACCTCATGAACTATGCCTACTTCCGGATCATCGGGGATCTTTTCGGGGTGAATTACGTCAATCCCTACCTGGGGACTCTTTACCGGGAGAAGGGGGAGGGACTCGTGAGAATAACGGAGGAGAACAGGCCGGACACCCATGAGGGGGACATCCTCATGGTGGACCTGTGGTCGGAGTACCTGGACTTAGGGGCCTGCTATGAGTGGCGGCCCTACGGAACCGCCATGGACCGGCATTATCACTGACGGCTTCGTGAAACGTCCACGGGCTGCGTTGACCTTCCTCCGAAAGAAACGGAAGACAGGAGGTGTCTTATGGCCATCGGTGTTTTTTTTATTCTGGCGGGGATCCTGATCGCTCTGTATCCTCCCCTTCTTTCCATTATTGTCGCCGCCGTGCTGATTTTTATCGGAGCCGGCGCGGTGTCCGTCGGTTACCGTGTCAGGAAGATGCAGAAAAGATTCGATGACCCCTTTATCGATTTCTTTTTCAGACATTGACGGCTTCGTAAAAAGTTCCTGTGCCGCGTTGCCCCTCGTCCCGCGTCATTTATAGACTCAGGAGTTCGTCATACCTTGATGATTTCGCTTTTTAACGGTCCCGCTGGCGGGCCTACGAATGGAAAGGAAAGGAGAAATATTTATTTCAGGTGTTGTGTATGAAGGAAATGGAAGACAGAGAAAACAGGGAGAACAAGGAAAGGGATTTTCGTGAAATGCTTGAGCAAAGCCTGGTGGAGGGCCAGCGCCGGTTCAGACCCGGCCAGAAACAGGCCGTCCAGATTGTAAAAATCAGCCCGGACTGGATCTTTGTCGATTTAGGCGGGAAAACGGAAGGCATCATCGACCGGTCGGAATTCGTCCGGGAGGACGGGACCTTGGGGATCCGGGAGGGGGACACCATCGAGGCCTACTTCCTTTCATCGGCCCATAACGAGAAAAGGTTTACGACCCGGATCGGCAAGACGGAGGCGGGAAAAGCCCACCTGGAAGAGGCCTGGCGCAGCCGGATTCCCGTGGAGGGACTTGTGGAGGAGGAAGTGAAGGGGGGCTTTTCCGTAAAAATAGCGGGGACCTTCCGGGCCTTCTGTCCTTTTTCCCAGATGTCCCTGGAGCGGATCGGATCCCCGGCGTCGCTGCTCGGTGAAAAACTCCTGTTTCTTCTCATGGAGTTTGACGGAAGAGGAAGAAATATCGTTGTCACCCGAAGACCCCTCCTGGAGGCGGAAAGGAAAAAGAAAAAAGAGGCCCTCATGAGCACCCTGGAAGAGGGGATGACCGTCCGGGGCCGGATTGTCTCTTTCCAGAAATACGGGGCTTTTGTCGATCTCGGGGGCGTCGAGGGGCTTCTGCCCATATCGGAGATCTCCTGGGGGCATGTGGAGGACATCCGAGAGGTTCTCTCCGTCGGCCAGGAACTGGAACTCCAGTTGCTGAAAGTCGACCGTGACAAGGATCGTCTTTCCCTGAGCCTCCGGAGAATCCAGCCCGATCCCTGGCTGACCGTGGACGAGCGGTATTCCGAAGGATCTTCGTGCCGGGGAAAGGTGGTCCGGCTGGCCCGTTTCGGCGCCTTTGTCGAACTGGAACCGGGGATCGAGGGACTTCTCCATATTTCCCGCATCGGCGAAGGGAAAAAAGTGAAGCACCCGGGGGACGTCCTCAGCAAAGGCCAGATTCTCGATCTGAGGATCGAAAGAATGGATAAGGACGGGAGGCAGATTTCCCTGATGACGGCGGAAGAGAATCTTCCGGGAGAAGAGGACAAGGGGGAATACGTTCTGTCCGGTCAGGGAGGCTCCCTGGGAACATTGGGAGATCTGCTCCGGCGGAAGCTTCATTCCCCGGAAAAGGGCAGGAAAGGAAGATAGGTTTCCCGGACGGGCAGAAAGGCCGGTGCGCCGCCGCGTCCTTCAGAAAGAGGAGAAGGGAGGGTCATGAGAGAACGGAGGCATCTGTGGATTCTCGTCGTCGGTGCCGTCATTCTGCCGTACCTTCTTCTCGCGGGGTGTTGCGGTTCGTCGTCTTACGTTCCGGAAAACCCGAACAATATCTGCGATATTTTCAGCGGTAACAGGGACTGGTATGAAAGCGCCGCCCGGGCCCGGGACCGATGGGGTATTCCCATTCCCGTCCTGATGGCCATCATGCATCAGGAATCCCGTTTCGATGCCGAAGCCAAGCCTCCGAGAACGACCTGTCTGTTCATCATTCCCGGTCCTCGGCCCTCGTCGGCCTATGGGTACGCCCAGGCCCTGGATGAAACCTGGGATGTCTACCGTGAAGCCACGGGCAATTCCGGGGCGGACCGGAACGATTTTGAGGATGCCGTCGATTTTGTCGGATGGTATTGTGCCACGAGCAGCGCCCGATGCGGTATCGACAGGGGGGATGTCTTCCATCTCTACCTGGCCTATCACGAAGGGTGGGGCGGCTATTCCAGGAAAACCTACCAGTCCAAATCGTGGCTTCTCGCCGTAGGGGGCAAGGTCCTGTCCAGGAAGAAAATGTATGAACATCAGCTGGCCTCCTGCGAGTCCCGATTCGTCCGGAAAGGGGGATGCTGCCTGTGGCCTTTCTGAATTTCAAACGGTCCGCCCTCCTGATTCTCCTGGCGGCTTTCCCCTTTATTTTTTTCGGGGCCTGCGCACCCGTGGAGAAAAGGTACGATGCGGCGCCTTCACTCCTTCCGGGAACGGACCGGATGATGAAGACCGCCGGCTTCTGGATCGGACGCCACCCGGACCCCGACCGGGTTTTCCTCGATTCCCCGGAGATCGAAAAACTCAATCGCTACCTTGAGGCCGAACTTGAACTCACCCGGGATGTCCTGGCCGGGCCGGGTACCTTTTCCAGGGAGGAGATCCTCTCCTTCCTGGAGGAAGACCGGAAGAATCTCACCGGCCGGATGTATTACGGGAAGGACGGGCGCGAGGCCGGCCCCGGTTTTTTCGATCCCCTTGACCGGAACGTCAACCCCGCGGGCATTCCGGAGCAGAGTTCCCCCCGGTTTGCCCTGGTTGTCCATTTCGCCGACCAGCGGGCCCTTCCCACGCCGGATCCCCTGTATGCCCGTCGGGGAGACCGGGATTTCGATGAACTGCAGACGAGCGCCCTGGACATCGGAACGCCTCTTTGTGTCCTTCTCGAAAGCCTGGACGGCGCCTGGGTGTATGTCCTCGATCCTCTCTACCGCGGCTGGGTGGAAAAGAAGAAGGTCGCCTTCGGTACCCGGGAAGATCTGGAGAACTATCTGCGGCCGGATGAATTCGCCGTCGTTATTTCCGACAAGGCGGATCTCTACCTGGATCCCCTCCGCACGGTTCACCACGATCATGTCCGCATGGGCGTCCGTTTTCCCCTGTCGGGAGATCCTGCCGGAACAGGCGAATGCGCGGGCCTTCTTCTGCCCGTCCGCCGGGAGGACGGGACCCTTTCCCTTGAAAAAGCCTATGCCTCGGAATCGGATCTCCATCGCGGTTTTCTCCCGCTGACCCCTCGAAGCATGTTGGAACAGGCCTTCCGGCTCATGAACGCCCCCTATGGATGGGGAGGCCTTTACGGGGAACAGGACTGCTCCCGGTTCATCGAGGAGATCTTTGCCACCGCGGGAATCCGCCTTCCCCGCAATTCGTCGAAACAGGCGGAAGCGGGGCTTCTTCTCGAC
>Ga0209163_1001519_pt1 | contig 24694 bp, 20 predicted proteins | sample MTBAKSrepl2MetaG_FD_187457 | JGI IMG/M metagenome (GOLD analysis project Ga0209163, IMG submission 187457) | Enrichment culture microbial communities om Arthur Kill intertidal strait, New Jersey, USA, that are MTBE-degrading - MTBE-AKS2 (Arthur... | ecosystem: Environmental > Aquatic > Marine >...
TCGGGAGTTGCGCCGTTGATCTGGACTCGTTCGAGCCGCTCGTTACGGAACGCAATGGTTCGTCGGGTTCCACTGCCCGCAGCGATGGCAGTGGCCAGATGAGAGTGTTCCCGGAGGTACTCGTAGTTCGCTCGAGTCACCTCGGGGCGGTTGATGTATTTCCACCAGGAGCCGTCTGTGATAATCCACGGCCAGCGTTCGATGTAAACCGTGTTCGAGCCAAGGATGGAGAGCTGGCGAGTGAAGGAGGCATTGAGACCCTGGATGATCATCAGCATCACGGTAACCGTGAGCACACCGATCACGATCCCGAGAGTCGTCAGCAGCGACCGGGTCTTGTTCGCAAGCAGGGCTCTGAACGCGATGTTCAGTCCCTCTCGCAACGATGCAAACATCTGTTTCATGCCGGGCTCGCGCAGGAGTTCCGGCTCCATATTGCGCGGCAGCCCAATCCCGTGATGGTGAGACTGTCTCACCGGAGAAAATGTTACAGCCTGTACAGCATGCAAGAGCGACTGCTCACTTATTCGTACCTGAGCGCCTCAATCGGGTCGAGTTGGCTGGCTTTCCAGGCAGGCCAGGTGCCGAAGCCCAGACCGATCGCAGAGCAGAAGAGGATGCCGACAATCACACTCCAGAGTGGCACCGAAACCGGCAGGTGCACAGCACCGCCGAGCAGATACGCTGCGGCGATCCCAATGCCCACTCCAATCAGTGCACCGATCTCGGTCAGGATCACCGCCTCTACCAGGAACTGGGCGAGGATGGAGGTCCGTTTTGCGCCGAGAGCCTTGCGGATGCCGATTTCACGGGTCCGTTCGGTCACTGTCACCAGCATGATGTTCATGATCCCCACACCCGCCACCAGCAGGGCGATGGAGGCAATTCCGAAAGCCGCGATCTTGATCCAGCGGGTCATATCGTTGAAAGTGTCGATCAACTGATTTGAGTGCCACACGGCAAAGTTGTTTTCCTGGCCAGGTTTCAAGCCCCGTGCGGAGCGGAGCGCAATGGTTGTCTGCTCGATCGCCTTGTCAATCTGGGAGGGATCCCTGGTCTGGACAGTGATCGCCCAGCTTCGTTCTGTGCCGAACCAGCGCTCGAAAGTTGTGATCGGGACAAGCGAGACATGGTCAGCATTCCGGTTGAGCATGCTGCCTTTTTCCTGGAATACTCCGACAACCTGAGCGCGCTGACCGTTGACAGTTACCGATTCCCCGACCGGGTCACGGAAGGGGAACAGCCGACGGGCAATAGCGGAACCGATCACCACCACAGGTCTTGCGTACAGCAGGTCCTGTTCGGTCAGGTTCCGTCCATTCTCGATGCTGTAGCCGTTGTTGGCGGTAGTGGCAGCGACTCCTCCGAAAAGGGTGGTGTTCGGAGGGGTGGCGTCGTTCTTGTATTTAACAACAACACCCCACATGTGGCATTCCGGCGCCACCAGGCTGACCTGGGGAACATTCTGCTCGATTGCGCGCACTTCATCCAGACCGAGTTTGGGGCGAAACTCCCGTTTCCTTCCACCCACATGCACACCCACCTGGATGTCATATCTCTGGACCTGGAACACTCCGGTGGAAAGCTCGGACATTTCGTCCTCCATCATCTTGTTCAGGCCACGGATGATGGACATGGTGGCGATGATGGTCATCACCCCGATCACCACGCCGAGCAGGGTGAGGGAGGAGCGGAGTTTGTTCCCGGCGATGCTCGCCAGCGATACCCGGTAGGATTCGAGCATGTTCATGATCGCCTCCTACTGAGCCCGAAGGGCGGTTATGGGATCGAGACGTGCCGCCTTTGCCGCAGGGAAAAGCCCGAACAGCACTCCAACCGCCGCGGAGAAGAGGACGGCGAACGCTGCCAGCCAGAGGGGCAGGACAGCGGGAAGCACATTGTTGATTGCAAGGCTGCCAAGGTAGGCGATGAGCAGACCCACACTCCCGCCCAACATGCAGATCATCACGGCCTCGACCAGGAATTGCCAGAGGATGTGAACGGTTTTCGCGCCAATCGCTTTCCGCATCCCGATCTCCCAGGTCCGCTCTGTCACCGAAACCAGCATGATGTTCATAATTCCGATACCACCCACGAGCAGGCTGATACCGCCAATGACCAGTCCTGCGGCATACACCCCACCTGTCATGGTATTGTAGAGATTCTGCAGGGCAGCCTGCCGATTGATCGAGAAGTTGTCCTCGTCCTGGGGCTTGAGGTTCTTTGACGAGCGCATGATCCCCGTCAGCTCGTCGACGAGGGCGTCGATCTCGACCCCGTCCTGAGCTTTCACCGCAATCTGGATGCTGCGGTTACGGCCGAAGGTGCTCAACAGTGTGTTTGTCGGGATGATGATCAGGTTGTCCCGTGACTGGCCGAACATGGAACCCTGTTTCTCGAGGATGCCAACGACTCGAAAACGGTTATGCCCGATCCGGAGGTCGCGCCCGATCGGGTCGAGTTGGCGAAACAGCTCGTTTCGCACATCCTGCCCGATGACACAGATTCTACGTGCGTTGTGGTCATCGGTATCGGTAATGAACCGCCCGAACTCGGGCACAGTGCTGCTGACTTCAAGGAAGCTGTTGGTCGCGCCCATGACCTGGACACCCGTCAAGCTCTTGTCACGGAAGGCGACTGGACGTGATGTCCCTGTCATCGGAGCAACGGCTGCCGAAAGTTTTGACTTGCGAAGCACATCCTCGTAATTCGCAAGTGTCACCTTCGGGCGGTTGATGTATTTCCACCAGTCATCATCCCAGATCCAGGGATACTGATCGATGTAAACGGTGTTGCTTCCGAGGAAGGAAATCTGCTTGGCGAACGAGGCGTTCAGCCCCTGGATGATGGTCAGCATCAGGGTGACAGTCACCACGCCGATGACAATGCCCAGCGTGGTGAGGATGGATCGTGTCTTGTTCGCCATCAGGGCGCGCTGAGCGATGAGAAACCCCTCGATCAAAGCGTGCGAGAAGGCGATCAACTGCCGTGTCATGCGTCTTCCTTCATCAGCTGCCGGCTTATCCACGAAGCCGGATCACCAGGTGCAGGGTTATCCCTGGAATGCGCCCCGTCAGGTTCGAGCAAGTCTCGGCGAAAGGTTACGTCGAAGAAACCATCTCGTCATCCACCGGCTTTCCGGCGAACTTGCCATTTGCACCGGTGCGTGGAGTCTGGCGATCGTCAGAATGGATTTTGCCGTCCAGGAGACGCACCACACGGTGTGCATACGCGGCGATATCCTCTTCATGGGTGACCAGCACAAGCGTGTTTCCGCCGCCGTGAAGTTGTCCGAAAAGCTCCATGATCTCGTAACTGGTCCTGCTGTCGAGGTTGCCAGTGGGTTCGTCCGCAAGCAGAAGGCTGGGGTTGTTGACCAGCGCTCTTGCCACCGCCACACGCTGCCGCTGACCTCCGGAGAGTTCGTTGGGCTTATGGTGCATCCGGTCCGCAAGCCCTACTTCCTCGAGGGCTGCCTCGACACGTTCACGCCTGCGAACACGCGGCACGCCGGCATAAATCAACGGCAGTTCCACATTGTGAAAGGCGTCCGCTCGGGGGAGCAGATTGAAGGTCTGGAAAACAAAGCCGATCCTGCGGTTCCGGATGTCGGCCAGCTCGTTGTCGCTCATCTGGTCCACTCGTTCACCGGCAAGGCGATACACACCTTCGGTGGGCGTGTCGAGGCAACCGATGATATTCATCAGGGTCGATTTTCCCGATCCGGAGGGACCCATGATGGCGACATATTCGCCTTCGCTGATCTGAAGGTCCACCCCCGCGAGCGCCGGCACCTTGATCTGGCCGATCTCGTAGACCTTATGAATGTTCCTGAACTCGATGATGCTGTTCATCTTATCTCCCGGGGGAATTACTCTTGAGTCACAGCGATAGTGTCCGGCGGCGTCTCGGCTCGAGCGGGTTTGTTGTATTTGACAACGGTGCCGCTGTGCAGTTCACGTGAGAGCAGACGGAAGGGACCGGTTACAACGACATCGCCCGGAGTGATACCCTCAAGAATCTCGAAATGGGTATCCGAGTAAATGCCGAGTTTCACCGGCTTCGCCCAGACGGTATCGTTCTCAACGACAAACACGACCTCCACCGGGTTTTCCTTCTTGCCGGACGGAGCGGATGCAGGCGTAGCTGCTTCCGCTTTGCCGCCCTTGCCCTTCTTGCCTTTCTTCGAAGAGGCTTCGCGTGCCTGCACGCCCATACGGTTCTCTTCGCTCAAGGTCCGGACCGCAACGGCTTCCTGCGGAAGGACTGGCGTGTCAAACCTCTCCTCGGTGACAATTTCGACTGTCGCACTCATCCCGGGACGCAGAGACGGGACATTGTCGGTTACCGCAACTGTGACGCTGAAATTGGTCACTTCTTCCGAGGTGCCGCGGTTCCGCACGATCCCCGAATGGGCGATCTCGGTGACCACACCCTGGAAGCTGGTGTCCGGCATTGCGAATACCTCAATCTTCACCGGATCATGGCGTGTAATCAGCACGACATCGTTCTCGTTGACCTCAACATCCACCTCCATCTGGTCGAGCTTTGAAACGACCATGATGATATCCTGGCTGAAGGTGGCACCAATGGCCATTTCGCCTACTTCTTTGTTCAGCAGAGTGACCGTGCCGGAAATCGGGGAGTAGATGCGTGTCTTGGAAAGCTGGTCTTCACTCTGGACGACATTGGCACGCATCCGGTCCACATCCGCTTCCAGCCTTTTCACTGCTGCTGTCGCGGTTTCCAGGTCAGCGTCACTCGAGAGGCTGACAGCATGGAGTTCGCGGACACGTTTCTGGCGTGAACGCGCTTCGTCGAGGCTGGCTACCGAACTTGCGAGGGAGAAACGCATCTGCTCAAGTTGAGCCGCGTAGTTCTCGTCCTCGATCCTGACAAGGAGTTGATCCTTCTCGACCGTGTCACCTTCCTTGGCGCCGAGATAGAGGATACGGCCGCTGACATTGGCGCTGATCTTGACTTCCACTTTCGGCTGGATCTTTCCAGATGCGGTTACAGTCTGCACCAGGCTGTCGAGTACCGCTGTCGTAACATCGACATTGACCCCTTTCGGACCGCGTTTGGTCAACAGGTTAGCAGCGACCAGTCCGGCAACGACCACCACAACGCCAAGAATGATCCACAGCTTCTTGCGACTGCTCTTCTTCTTGCTCACGGTATTACCTCCGCTGGGCGACATTACCGGGTTGCCGCATCCAAAGTCGTTCCAAGGTCACGTTCGAGGGTGGCCAATGTGGTGTAGAAGTTCAATACGCGGGTCAGATAGTCCTGCTCGGCGGTGATGAATGTCACCTGCGCACTCCGCAGGTTCAGCTGGTCGGATGCACCGATGCGGTACCGCTCCTGCTCGAGAACGAGCTGACGGCGTGCAAGTTCACGGTTCTTTTCGGAAACCTGGATTTGCGCATACAGCACCTCGAGGCTCCGCCAACCTGTCCGCACTTCAGAATCAACCTGCTGACGTGCCTGGATTTCATCCCACTGCGCCTGCCGCTTGCTGATCTTCGCGTTCTGAATGTTGTATTCACGATTGAACCGGTCGAACAGGGTCCAGTTCATGCTGATCCCGACCGATGTCGAACGGCTCTGATCCGGGCTGATCACAAAGGAACCGGGGCCAGCTGATTCTGACCGACCCCAGGAGTAGAACAGACCGAACGAGGGCAGGTATCCGGTCTGCTGGATCCGAACCTGGTTGTGGTAGTACTGTACCGCGTTCTGCTGCTGAATCAGGTCGGGACGGGAAGTCAGGGCTGTCCGCACCAGGTCGGTTGCATTGTGCTGCGGAAGCTGAGGATCGAAGTTCCCTTCAATGGGGTAACGGCTGTCAAGATGCAAGCCGACGGTGAGGTTCAGTGCCTCTCGTGCGTTTTCAACACCCTGCTGCGCTTGCAGAATCGCATTACGCTGCGTACCCACATCGATCTCAGACTGCATCACATCGAGTTCGATCACATCACCCGTTGCGAATCTTGCCCGCGCAAGGCGCTCCGCCTCGAGACGGTGCTGCAGCACTTCCTCCTGGACCTTCAGATAATCCTGTGAGGCGAGCAGGTTGAAGAACGCTGTCTTCACCTGGGCAATCAGCAGGTCTTCGCTGCGTTCTGTGGCGAGTTTCGTGTTGAAGATCTGCAAACGTGCGTTTTTGTACCCGAAGTAGCGAGACCCGCCTTCGAAGAGGGCTTCGTTGACGTTTAAACGCAGGCTGCTGGAAGCGTAGTCATTACTGCTGACCGCCACACCTTCGACGACTGTCTCACCGGAGTAGTCGCTCCAGCTGCCACCGAACGACACTGAGGGGAGGAACTGCCCGATTGCGCTGCGATTGAGTGCAGCGATGATACGTTCACCATCGACAGTTCGCCGGTAGGCAGCCTGGTTGGCTTTGGCGAGGTCGATCAGCTCGGTAAGAGTGAGCGCCTCTTCCTGAATGATCTTCGGTAGTTCTTCCTTCACCTCCGCCTGCGCCGAACCGAAACTCAGGATTAGTGCGAGTGTGCAGACAAGCGTGAGCGCCAACCTTCTCATCTTTGTATTCCTCGTTACTACGGTAGTTGCTCGATAGACCCGACAGTCCGCTGAATCGTTACACCCAGGACTGCCCCGACAGGAGCGAAGTCAGCAAGCCAAACCCGAGATAGATGACGAGTGCCCAGCCGATCCCCTTTGGCTGGCTGATCCTCGCAAGCACGCTCAGTCCAATCCCGGCCACAATTGCTTCCCAGATGCTGAAGACATTAAAGACCGCGAGGATCTTGTGCGCAGTCGAAGTCGGATCGCCGCTGGTGAGGATGCCCAGGCCGAGCTGCGCCCCGTGAATGTCACCGTTGTAGGCGATCAGGATACTGGAAATCACCGTACCGATCGACCCGATCACTGCGGCATACCAAAGCAATGCCCAGTATTGTCCGAACCGGGCATTCCCGCCGAAGATGACATTTCCGCCGAGCAGGAAAAGCGCGGCGAAAATCAGCTTGATAAGGAAGGAAGCGATCAGCGGATTAACCATGATCATGATCTTGGTAATTGTTCCACCCGCCTGGCGCGCCGCAAACTGGTCCGCCTGCTCTTGCGTCAGACGGCCCTCGACAACCATCTCGTTCAGACGTTCGCGAGTCTGCTCGGCGGCGTAATCGCTGACGACATCCCCTGCAACCAGGTAAAAGACAACAAATGCAGCGATCACCACAAGCAACGGCACCCACCAGGCGCCACGAATGGCCACCCCGCGCATGGCTGCCTGGGGATCGGTGATGACTGCGATCAAACGTGCGAATGGCTGGACTACCGTGCGCGGCGTGGACTCTGCGGAAAACGGGTTTTCCTGGCTGACCTGCTGTTCATCATTGGTGACCATGCTCCCTCCTCCATCGTCTCCCCGATTCGTCGGTCTCCTCCAGTCGACCGGCGAATGACCCTTTGAATTGAACGGTTTTGCAACTCCTGTGCCGTTTTTGTTTTGTTAAGTAACAACGTTTGTTCGGGAATGACAAGTGAAAACTGTGGTAAAATGCACCACACTGTGGTGTGCGAGTAGCGACCTGCAGCAGTGCAAGTCTTTGGAGAGGATTACCACAGACGACCGTTGGACGACTTTCGGGGGGAATAGTTACAGAAGCGGGCTGTCCCTGGAGACAGCCCGCTTGTCACGCTCAGCCAAGTGCTGCTTCGAGGATGCGTGTGCTCCGTTCGATCAAACGCTTTGGATCCACCAGCAAACCAGCTGCGATTTGTGCGTTGTCCAGCATCAGGGCTGTTGCCTGAATTGCGAGTTCGGATTTTGGGTCGGCGATTCGCAACTCATTGATCCGTTTCACAATTCCATGCCCGGGATTGATCTCGAGGATCATTTTCCCTATGGGTCCGGCATCCCGATTCGCGGCCTGCATCACACGCCGCATGCCGGTTGTCAGGAAATCGTCCGGGTTGACCAGGAGGGCTGGGCTCGAAGTGAGACGGTTCGAGACTCGAACCTCCTCGACCTCGTCACCGAGCTGATTTTTCATCCAGCTTGCCAGGACGCCCGCTTCCTTCGAGTCAAGACTTTCGACTGGTTTTTCATCATCAGCCTTCTGCTTTTCCGGCAGCTTGAGGTCGGCCTGATCCGCCGAAATCAACGGCTTATCCGCGAAAGATCGCAGGGAATTCATCACGAAATCATCGATCCCCTCATAGCAGAAGAGGACCTCCATACCGTGTTCCTTCAGCGCTTCGAGGTAGGGACCGGCTTCGATCACGTCACGGTTCGGGCCGCTGATGTAATAAACCGCCTTCTGCTCTTCGCCCATTCTCTCCACGTACTCCTCAAGGGAGGTCACCTTCTCCGGGTCATGGGAGGAGTCGAAGCGCAGCAGTTTCGCCAGGTCATCCCGGTGCTCGAAATCAGTCGCGACTCCCTCCTTGATGAACATGCCGAAGTTCTTGAAGAAATCGCCATAGCGGGCCGGGTCACTCTTCGCCTCCTCGGCGAGGAACTTGATCAGACGGCCTGTCAGCACACGGCGGAGCTTTGCCACAAGGGCGCTGTCCTGCATTGTTTCACGGCTGATGTTCAAGGGAAGGTCTTCGCTGTCCACCACGCCACGGATGAATCGGAAGTAGTCCGGCAGCAATTCCTCGACATCGCTGGCGATCATCACCTTCTTGCAGTACAGTGCGATCCCCGGCTCAATTCGCCCGAATCCAAACCTTTCCATGTTGTCGCCCGGGACAAACAGGAGCGAGCGAATCGCGAGGGGGGCATCCGCGCTGAACTGGAACTTGTAGAAGGGGTCATCCCCAGCATTGGCAACAAAACGGTAAAACTCGGTGAGCTCTTCATCCTTAATATCGCTGCGGTTGCGTGTCCAGAGGGGCTGGATCGTGTTGACCTGCTCTCCATCTACCAGGATGGGGAAGGGGACAAAATTGCTGTACTTGCGTATCAGGGATTTGACGGTTTCGCTGTTGGCGAAGGTGGACTCGGACTCCTTCAGGTCTATGGTGATCGTGGTGCCGCGAGGCAGCTCATCGGTTTCACGCAGGGTGAAACTCCCAGCGCCTGTCGAACTCCAGACGATTGGCGTGGCATCAGGCTGCCAGGATCGTGTGTGGACGGTCACCTTGTCAGCGACCATAAAGGCGGAATAGAACCCGACACCGAACTGACCGATCAGCGAAGTGTCGACCGATTCGCCAGCCTCGACCATCTTCAGGAACTCACGACTTCCTGAGTGGGCGATGGTGCCGAGATTGGTTGACGCCTCCTCGCGGGTCATCCCGATCCCTGTGTCCCTGATTGTGAAGGTGCGCGCTTTCTCGTCTGTTGTGATCTGGATCTCAAGCTCGCGATCGGCATCCTTCATCTCCCCCTTATGGGTGAGTTGATGATGGCGCAGTTTTTCAAGGGCGTCTGAAGCATTGCTCACCAGCTCACGAACGAAAATTTCCTTGTCGGTGTAAAGGGAGTTGATGACAATGTTCAGCAGTTGGGCCACTTCCGCCTTGAATTTCAGGGTTTGAGTTTTGGCTGCACTGCCCGATGTTTCACTCATTCTGCTCACTCTCCTGATCGTTCTTTGTGGCTGCTCCCCCTTTGCTCGGGGGGCGCTTCCACGGTTACGCTACGACTTCTCGCCGCTCGCTTCGCGAGTACAATCTTCTTTATCGTGCTGGTGCTGCACTATCGCAGCACGGCCTTCGTCGGTCTGAAAATTGTGAAAAACGGTTTCCGCAGTAAAGGAGGCATTGCTGTGCAGTCTCCGGCGGTAGACCCAGAGCAGAAGGATACAGGCTGCAAGCAACACCAGAATGAGGGCGGTCAGCAATTGATCGGTCATAATCACCCCGACTTACTCCTTATCCCACTCCCGCGGGTTGAAGGAGCTTCGTTCCTGGAGAAATTCGAATAGCTCACGCTCGTGTTTGCTCATCTTCTCAGGCACCTGGATTTGCACTTCAGCGATCAGATCGCCACGGCTCCCATCCTTGGATGGCAGCCCTTTTCCGGCGATCTTCAGCTTCTGTCCGCTCTTGGCCCCCGGTTTTATTGAAACACGAAGCGTCTCCTCCAGGGAAGGAACTGTCACCTTCGCACCAAGCGCCGCCTCCCAGGGGGTGACGGGAAGGGTGATCTTCAGATTGTAACCATCCACAGTGAAGAGCCGGTGTTTCTTGAAGCCAATCGTCAGGTAGAGGTCGCCTGCCGATCCACCACTCACACCGGGGCCACCCTGTCCGGGGAGACGTATTTTCATGTTTTCGCGGACACCAGCCGGGATTTTAAACTCGATGGTCCGTGTGCCGGGACGCATATCGCCGGTCGGGGAGGACTCTGTTGTTTTCAGCGTGATCCGGTGGCTGCCGCCGCGCAACGCCTCCTCGAGGGTGATCTCAACTGCGGCCTCATGATCCTGACCGCGAAACCCCTGCGAACGGCGTGCGGAACGTCCGTGGGCGCGATTGAACCCGCCCATGCCACCCATGTTCCCAAAGATGGATTCGAAAAAATCGCTGAAATCGGTCCGTCCGCTGAAGCCCTCCCCAAAACCGCCACCGAAGCCACTGCCGGGCGGCGGAGTAAAATCTTCCCCCATCCGCCAGTTCGAGCCGAGCGAATCGTACCTCCGGCGCTTGTCGCTGTCTTTCAACACCTCGTAGGCTTCGCCGATTTCCTTGAAGCGATCCTCAGCGCCGGAAGCCTTGTTCACATCGGGGTGGTATTTCCGTGCGAGCTTACGATACGCCTTGTGGATCTCCTCCGGGGAGGTTTTGCGATCGACGCCGAGTACCTCGTAATAATCCTTGTACTTCATGGGTTGCTGAGTTCTCCGACATGGCCACTTTTCGTCTGAATATACCACGGGAAGATACGAGGCGTTCCAGCAGGTGCGGGATCAAGAGGGATGAACGAGGCGCCGTGAGTTGCCGGTCGGAAGGGAGCGACATTTACCTGGGTCTTCACAGGAACTTGTGCAGAAGTCTCCGGCCAGTCAGGTTGTCAAGATCGCCTGGAGGCAGCAGGTCTCCGCTTCGCTAAAGACCTGCCGCAACGCTGGACAAATTGTGCAGAGACAGCCGTACAAATTCTTGTGAGAATCCTTAGACCATCCGGGCTGTCGCACCTACACCTGCACCAGAATCAAATCTTCCTGATCCGTACCACCTGCAAAGACCGGCTTCCCGTTCGCGTCGATCAGCACGTTGTATTCGCTCCGCATTCCGAATTCCGGCAGGTAGATGCCGGGTTCGATGCTGAACAGGGTACGCGGGATCAGGGGACGCAACTCCCGGGTTTCGAGGTTGTCGATGTTTGCGCCCGAACCGTGGTCGACCGTAGTGATGCTGTGCCCGGTCCGATGAAAGAAGTACTCCCCGTACCCGGCGGCGATGATCGGAGCACGAACTTCGTCGTCGACCTCCCAGCCAAAGACAGGCTGTCCGGAATCGATACGGCGTTGAACAAGGTCAAACCCGGCACGTCTCGCGTCACGCAGCAGTTCCCACACCTGCACCACCTTTTCCGGGGGATTGCTGCCGATATAGCCCATCCAGGTCTGGTCAGCGAAGATGTCTTCCGCACCCTTTCCTTTCACCCACAAGTCGATCAGCAGCACACAGCCCGGTGTGATCGCACTGTCACTATCCTCCTGCGGATCGTAGTGGGGGTCGGAGGCGTTGGCATCTACCGCAACAATCGGCGGGTGGTCGGTTGTCAGCCCTTCCTGCGCGAAACGGTGCATGATGTAATGCTGTATCTGAGCTTCACGAGGAATCTTTGCTTCACGCAACTGGCGACCGACTTCCTCAAATGCTTCATTGGCGACTCGCTTGCAGACATCTGCAGCCGTAAAATGCGAGGTGATCTGCTCGTCGGTGAGGCAGGCTTCAAAATACTGGATCAGCTCAGCGCTCGAAACGACTTCGACACCGAAGGACCGGATACGTTCGATCGTGCCCGCATCGACCCAGGAGACGGTGGGGATCAGGCAGTCGGGGCTGTATTCCATGGCGACCTTCTTTGCACCGTTGACCAGGTTCGCCAATTCTTCGCCGAGGCTGGTGTAGCTGAGGTAGGTTCTGGATGGTCCGGGCAGATGCGCCAGGGTGTGCGGTTCAATCGCGTGATGAAGTTTGCGTGGCTCACCTTCCGCTGGAATCCAATAATAAGCACGACGTGAGCGGGTCTGGCCTGTCGGCAGGGCGAGGGTTGATACTGCGACCGGATTAGTGTCGCGGAAGACATGGAGCAGCCAACCATCCACGTGTAATTCACGTAACCTCGATTGGATTTCTTCGATCGATGCTCTCATGTAAGATCCTTCTCCTGTGAGGTTCTGTGGTTGACAGAGGGCTGGATGTCTGTGTGGCCTGCGGGTAGTGCACTGAAGAGGTTGGTAATGGTCGTTTCAGCGAGGAACTCCATCAATCCGGTGCGATAGGGTTGCCAACGATTCTCCATGTCGTGCTTAAGAGGGGAGGGGGCGTCATCGAATCCGGAGGCATCCAGGTTCAGGGTGTTCGTCTCCTCGGTTGCCCGAGCCACGTCAATGAGACGGATATCCTCGGGTGGTGCTGCGAGGCGTACGCCACTGCCACGACCGCGTGCGCTGTCCACAAGCCCGGCCTGGGTGAGTTGATGCAACACCTTCGACAGGAAGGAGGAGGGCAGTCCGGCGGCCTCGGCCAACTCTCCGGCCTGCCAACGGTGTTCAGGGTCCTCATAGCTCCCGGCGAGGTGCACCAGGGCACGGACTCCATATCCCCAGGACTTGCTGAAAGTCATCTCAACCTCCCAAAGGCACTTCGGCCGGACAAAGGGTCCTCTCGGAATCTGTGCAGTTGTCCACCCCGGATCAAGTTGTCGAAACCGTCATGAGGCCACGTTCTGCTTGGACCTGACCGCTGGATTCACGCACAATTTCTCAGGAGGAGCTATCATATTATCCTGAAGCCAGCACCCTTTCAGTCTCCGCCATTCTCCTCGAACTCGACCAGTGGTACATTGGCATCCACCTGCTGCCCTTCGCTGCATTTCAGTGTCACAATTTTTCCTGCCATCGGTGCACGGAGGGTGTGCTCCATTTTCATCGCTTCGACAATCAGCACCGGCTGACCTTCGGTGACATGGTCGCCCACGTTCGCGAAGAGCTTGATCACTTTTCCGGGCATCGGAGCGGCGATCATATTCTCGCTTGCGTGAGCCCCGGCGAGGTCATCATCGGATGCCTGGCGGAATTGAAAGATACGTCCATCCACCGCCACCCAGACCTGGCCTTTGTGCTCGGCGGTGAGGATGTGGTGACGTTTCCCGTTGACCTGCCAGACACCTTCTCCCGGCCCGGTCGGGTGGAATTGCCCCTCGAGACGGGAACCGTTGTCAATCTCAGCGGTGAGCCGTTCGCTGCGCAGTTCACCACGTACGATCCGTTTCTCGCCGTCGATCATCCATTCCGCACGACTCATGCCTCACCTCCGATCCGCCAGGCGCCGAGCGTGCTCCAGGGCGATGCAATCCCTGAAACAGGCAGGCCTTCAGCAGCACCACCTCTGCCATTGGCTGGCAGAACTGTCGCTGCGGCCAGTGCGATCTCCTTCAGCCCATCCGGCTCTCCCTGCCACCCCTCGAAGTGGGTCTGGATGAAGTCGGTGAACGTTTCGCCACGACGAAAGGGTTCGCTGGCAAGAACGTCACGAAGGAACGATGCGCTGGTAGGGACACCGAGGGCGATGTACTGTTGGAGCGCCTGGATCAAACGTAACCTGGCGGACTCCCGGTCCTGCCCATGCGCAATCACCTTTGCCATGATGGGATCATAGTGGATCGGCACATCCACCCCTTCGAGCACACCGCTGTCGACACGTATCCCCGGTCCGACAGGTTCACGCAGGCAGAGCAGGGGACCGGCTGCCGGCAGGAAGCCATTGGCGGGATCTTCCGCATAGATTCGCGCCTGGATAGCGTGCCCACGCTGGGCGAGCTGCTCCTGGGTCCAGGGCAGTGTGCCGCCATCGGCGATTCGGAACTGCTCCGCAACCAGGTCAACCCCAACCACTTCCTCGGTGACCGGGTGCTCAACCTGGATGCGTGTGTTGACCTCGAGGAAGTAGAACTGCCTGCTCTGGTCGTCAAACAGGAATTCGACGGTTCCGGCGTTGACATACCCCGAAGCACGCGCCGCTTCAACTGCAGCCGCGCCCATCTTTTCACGTTCTTCGGGGCGGAGGGCGGTTGAGGGAGCCTCTTCGATCACCTTCTGGTGACGGCGCTGGATCGAGCATTCACGTTCAAAGAGGTGGACGATGTTCCCGTGTGAGTCGGCGAAAATCTGAAACTCGATGTGACGCGGTCGTTCCACATACTTCTCGATGAAAACCCGGCTGTCGCCAAAAGCATTCTTCGCTTCACGCATTGCGCCTTCGATCGCCTCGGCGAGCTGGGACTCCTCACGAACCACACGCATCCCCTTGCCACCGCCACCTGCTGCCGCTTTGATGAGCAGGGGATAGCCGATCTTGCCGGCTTCCGGCAGGAAGGTCTCGAGGCTGGGGTTATCCGAGTCGAATCCCGGAGTGATCGGCACCCCCGCTTCGGCCATCGTCCGGCGGCTGATGACCTTGTCGCCCAACAGGGAGATCGCTTCGGGCGGTGGTCCGATCCAGGTCAGCCCTGCATTGTTGACTGCCTCGGCAAATGCGGCGCGTTCGGAGAGGAAACCGTAACCCGGGTGTACGGCGTCACATCCGGACCGTGTTGCGGCTTCGATGAGCTTGTCGATCACCAGGTAGCTCTCCGCGGCGGCGGGCGGTCCGATCTGCACGGCCTCGTCTGCCAGCCGAACATGCAGCGCTGTGGCATCCGCTTCACTGTAGACCGCTACCGGGCTGATACCCATGCTTCTTGCGGCACGGATGATGCGTACAGCGATCTCTCCACGATTCGCGATCAGAACTCGTTGGATCATGCCCCCCTCGAGGGTTTGGTGATCGATTTCATGCTGCTAAGAGGTTACATCCCTGCGACGCATCCCGCAAGACACGCGGCTCGTCTTGAGAATATGTGCGGGAATGCAGCAGTCAAGTTCGCCGGGAGGCAAGCGTAGCGCAGTCTCTCGGCGCGACTTTACTGCCACGAAACAAACATCTTGAATTGACCCCTTGTTTTATCGAAAACAAGTGTGCTGATTGGTTTACCGAAGTGCCGCCGACAATTCTCCGAAAGCACTTACCATTATCGACTCGGCAATTTTGTTTTCAATAAAACAAGGGCCTCTCACAAGGTGTGTGCTGTCAGTTTGTCAAGACACCCCTGGAGACCTGCGGCCTCCAGGCGATCTTGACAACCAGTTGTGGTGACTACGACACAGATTTTTGTGAGGCTCCAGCAAGGTTCACCTGCATCGCAGGTCTCCAGCCCCGAAACAGGCCCATTCATCAGAAAAGGAACTGGGTCGCCATCAGGTAGAGGGCGAAGACGACCATCATCAGCCCTTCACCAGCGATAAACCCACTGGCGAGACTTGCTCCGTACTTGTCAACCCGCTCAGGCTGCCGCTTGTTGTAAATCTGGGTCAGCCACGCGCCCAGCCACATCCCGATCGAGTAGACGGCGGGGACCATAAAAGCGATCCCGAAAGCGATCGGGCTCGGAATCCACTTCGAGACCTTCTTCGGCAGGAATCGGCCTGCGAGAGGCAGGATGATCCCCAGCGCCCCACCAACCGCAGCACCCCACAACGCTCCAGCTGGCAATGCAGCCAACCCGACCGCCAGAATCTCGGCCATCTTGTACCACGCGAAGACCGCAGGTCCCGGAAACTCACGGCCTGGTATTTCGTAGACGACAGTCAGCACACGATACGTCGCTGCCGCCGCAAACACGCCGACGATCACACCGAGGAGCTGGGTCATCACCTGCTTTCGGACGGATACCTTCAGCATGTAACCTGCTTTCAGGTCCTGCATCAGGTCGCCCGCCTGGCTGGCACCCGCGCTCGTAATCGCTGCAGCCATCAGGTTTGTGACCATCTTACCGGGTGCCAGGGCGCCGTAGACCACCTGAGTGATTTTGCCCATCGCGCCGACCGGGTTGATGTCTGTCTCACCCGTGGCACGGACCGCGATTGCTGCGATGAAGAGGGAAAGGAAGATCGCAAGCAGACCTTCCCAGATGGGAATCTGGAAGTAGATCTTGGCGAGGGTGACTGTCAGCAGCGAGGCGAGGGTCATCCCGATCACCCAGTACTTCATCGGGTAGGGGTCGGGCGCATCCTCATCCTCCGGCTCATCTCCGCCCGATTCATGCGCGGGACGTCTGGTCGCGGCACGCATACTGGTAAACGTTCGGATGATCGTTTTGTACTGCATGGCAAGACTGGTGAAACTGGAAGTGATCATCAAGGCGACACCGGTCCAGAGGACCCAGTTGAACCCGGCACGGTAGGGGCTTGTGGTGTCTGGCGGACGGTCGATCACGGCTACTGGCTGCGCCTCATCCTCGGGCAGCATCCCCGCCTCACGCAGCAGCTCGGCCGGTGCGTTAAAATGACGCAGGACATCAATTGTGCTGACCCCGTCACGGTGGGAGGCGACACGTTCCGCCCGAAGAATCGCATCTGACACCGCAACCTCGAGGTGACGGTTCGCACGGTCAGGTGAACGTCCCGCATCATATGCCGTTTGAACTTCAACCAGGGCATGATTGACCGCAGAGATGTCAGGCGCAACTTCGACAGTCCCGTTATTGAGGAGGATCGGGGTCATCACACCCCAGGCGATCAGCGATCCTGCCAGCAGGCTCCAGCCCACTTTCGGACCGATCAACACACCCGCGCCGAGCATCATCGGCGAGAGGTTAAGGCCGATCTGAAGCTGGTAAATCGGCACACTGAGGATTGCAAGGGTAGCGAGCCCGAAGTCATTGAAGGAGAGGTCCTCGACAAGCCCGAAACTTCCAGGGAAGGCGAGGTAGAGCAGCTTCAGCACTGCGGCGGAGATGCCCGCAATCAGCAGCACACGTGTCTTTTTCAACGCCTCTGCGCCGGAGGCGTACATCGCCTTAATCGTTTCCGCGGTAGCAGTCCCGGTCGGGTAACGGAGCTTTTCGGTGACGATCATCTGACGTCTCAGCGGAACCGCGAAATGCACACCGAGGAAGGCGACCGCCATACCCCAGATGACAAGCGACACGAAGGGGAGGGGCTCCAGTCCCTGGTTGAGACGGATCATTTCAAGGGCGGGGATCGCGGCGACAAACCCACCTGCTGAGGCCATGGTCCCCGAGGAGGAGCCCGCAGTTGCCGCGATCAGGTTCTCTTTGGAGTCGAAGGGGCGACGCATCCCGCGCATGGTGCTGAACAGAGCAAACGAGATCACCGCTGCGGTGATCCCTGCTCCAAAGGTCCAGCCGATTTTCAGGCCGATCGTTACATTCGAGGCGCCGATCAGGCAGCCAACGAACAATCCTGAGATAACGGCACGGAAGGTCAATTCCGAGGGGGTACGAATTTCCATGTGGACCTCTGGTTTGGATCGCCCGTATTCAAGTTTCGTCCAAGTTAGCTGCGAGTCGCACCCCTTGCAATCCGAAAGCGAGCACAAGGCGTTTGCCGTCATAACGGTTCGGGGATGAAATGTCTCGACAGGGGAGGTTATATCGTTTCTGCTCATTTATTGCCAGGGCAGCGGCTGACTGTCCCGCCTGAAACGGGTTGTCAAGTAGCGCCGAAAGACTTTGCTTCGCTCAACTTGATAGCAAGACCTCCACGACGATACGTGCGAGCAATCTTAATTTATTCGGATCCTCGCACAAAACTGTGCGGCGATCTCTGCCCACTCGGGTTGTCAAGATCGCTCGGAGGCCGAAGGTCTCCAGGGGGTGCCTTGACAACCAAGCAACAAACACTTTGTTGTAAGCCCTGCCTCAACACTGGACAGACCTGCCGCGACGCTGGAATCAGCTTGAGGGTGGTGGGGCGCAACGAGGGATTCTGAAATGAAGGCGTCTGCTCTGATTCAGCCGGAGCAACTCTTCATGCTTGTAAGCAGGGGTGTCCTGTCGGTATTCTCTGAGGCACTTATCCGAGGGAACCATGAAATCGAAAGAAGCAGTACGCAGCCCGTTGCGCGGTCTGATTGGCGGACCCTGGCTGGTTATTGGCATGTTTCTTATCTCCACGATCGGCCTGCTGCTGGCCGTAATGCGGCGAAGAAAGCTGCGCGCCAACCCGCCGGAGGTGGTGGCTGAAGTGGATTACGCCAAACTGGAGGGGGTCTGGTACGAGATCGCGCACATGCCGGGCTCGATCCAGAAGGACTTTGTCGGCACAACTTTTACGTTCAGCCCTGAAAGCCGCGGCGCAGTTTTCATGCGTACACACTGGTTCCTTGGCACGTTGGATGGTCCGGAACGGGAGTCCACCACTCTCCTTACGGCTCCGGATCCCGAACAACCCGGCAAGCTGAGGCAACGTCGCCGTGTCTGGCCACTCGCCAGCGATTTCTGGGTTCTGCAACTCGGACAGCGGTATCGTTATGCCGTTTTTGGTACTCCCGATCGGACGCGGTTATGGATTATGAGCCGTGAGCCGGACATTGGGGTGAAGCTTTATCAGGACATCGTGGCTCGGGCGGAGTTGGCAGGTTTTAATACGGAACGTCTTGTCGATACTTTGCAACCGTTGGAGGGGAGTGAGGAAGGGTCAGACTGACGAAACGTCGTCAGCGATCTTCCGCAAGCGTCCAGGATCGATCGTGCATCCAGTCAGGTTCAAGATCTGCTGTATCCAGAGTGCTGAAGAGGCACAACTGGCCATCCAGTACGGTGCCCATGCACTCGGACTCGTGGCCGCCATGCCGAGCGGGCCTGGTCCGATCGAGGAGGGGCGGATCGCGGAGATCGTCCGCAGCTTGCCGGTGGGAGTCGACACGGTCCTGCTCACCAGCCTCAGCCAGCCGGAAAAGATCGCCAGGCAGCAACAGCGGACTGGGACGAGCAGCATTCAGCTCTGCTCGCCACTGAATGAGGCGGCACGTGTCCAGCTTGCCGCCCTTCTGCCAAGTGTGAAGTTGATGCAGGTTGTTCACGTAATCGGTGAGGATTCTTATCTAAATGCTCTGCGCGCGGCTCGGGGGTCGCACTGCCTGCTGCTCGACACGGGCTCGCCGGATGCCAGGGTGCCTGTGCTGGGCGGGACTGGAAGGACTCATGACTGGTCGATCAGCCGAAGGATTGTCGAAGAGTGCGGAGTTCCTGTTTATCTCGCGGGTGGACTGCACAGGGGGAATGTGGCGGAGGCGATAAGGACAGTCCGACCTTTTGGAGTGGATGTATGCAATGGTGTGCGTGAGGAAATGCAGCTTGTCGAAAATCGATTGTCGGAGTATGTGGCGGAGATCAACCGTGTCAACACTGAAATCGTTGCGGAAGGCAGATGAGTAACGAGCTGCTGTTCTTCCTTATCCTGATCGCGGCCTTCTCCGTCGTACTGATCGGGTTGAAGCTGGGGCGTGAAGGGCTGCTCGCCACGGTGATCATCTTCACCCTCACCTCGAACATGTTTGTGGTGAAGCTGAGCCTAGTCTTCGGTGTGGTGACCAGCCTCGCGCTTCCACTTTACGCGGCAGTTTTCCTCGCCACCCATCTGCTTGTCGAACATTACGATCACCGTGACGCTTTCCGTGCGGTCTGGCTCGGCTTTCTCGCCCAGGTCTCGCTTGTCCTGTTCGGGTTTCTCATCAAGCTGGGCACACCTCACGGTGACCCTGGAATCTCCAACGCTCTTGGTACGATCCTCTCCTACCTGCCACGGATGGTCGTGGCATCCTTCCTCGCTTATCTCATCAGCCAGAATCTGAATGTTGCGCTGTTCCGCATGTTGAAGGAGAAGACCGGATCACGTCATCCAGAAATCCGAAACTTCGTGGTGACCGCGATCTCACAGGGGATCGACACGATCGTTTTTATCCTGATCGCCTTCTACGGTGTGCTGGGGAACCTCTGGTCATTCATCCTGAGCTACTGGCTTTTGAAGGTGCTTGCCGCCGCGATTGATACGCCTTTCATCTACCTCAGTTACCTGATTCTGGGGAAAGAAAGGAAATAGGAGTCCTCACAAGTATATGTACTGCTTCCTCTGCCCGGTCCAGTTGTCAAGTCGCGCCAGGAAACGTCACTTCGTTCCGCCTCCTGGCGAAACTGACCGCTGAATCCACGCACGGCCACTCTGGTGTATCTGAAAAAAGTCCGATTGAAAGTTGTTTGAGCCAGCCCAAAGTTCAAAACGTAATCAGATAGATGCCATCAGCCTGCTCGACAACTGCCTTCCTGCCATTCCCGGCGGCAGCATTGGTGGCGTCGGCGATCGTATGAGTCTGGCCCGATTGCAGGTTCATGTAGAAAAGTGTCCCAATCCCGCCGCCGCCGTCCCTGTTCGCAAAGAGGGTCGATCCATCCGCGCTGACCGATGGACGATAAGCGCGACTCAAAAGCGTGCTGACGGTTGCACCCGTGTCGCCGGGTGTCACACGGACCACATCCGCGCCGATGGAGGAGACAAGCTGGCTGGCGTAGATCACATTACGCACAGGGTCCCAGACAGCATCCAGCCCGATCCGGTCTGCCAGCTTTCGTACGAATGGTTCTGTCAAGCGGGTATAACGTAGTTCCAGCTCCGGATCAGAGGAATTGACCAGGTAGGCAAGATATTGGCCATCGGCGGATACTGCGGCGTGGCTGCCAGTCTGGATCAGCGTCTCCACGGGGCCATCTACACGGTGTAGCTTGACCAGCGAGCCTGCGGATGACGTGGCGACCAGGTGGTTGTTGTCAATCCATGCAGGGTCATGGCCCCCCTCCAGAAGGTTGATTGTGGTACCATCCACGACAGTGACAACCACCACACCACCCTGCAGGGATGGAGTGCTGAAGGCGACATACTCACCATTCGGGGAGGCGATATAATCATGGTTATGGCTTCCCTCATGCACACCCACCACCTCGCCGCCCATGCTGGCGAGGTAAATCCCTACAGGTCCGCTGACGGGAGGGTAGACAAATAGAAAATGCGTCTCCTCCGAATTCAGGAATCGTGGCGCCCTGCCGTCCTCCACGATCAGCGTTCGCTGAACCTGTAGTTGAGAGTCATCCGGTTCATCCTGGAATCCGCACCCTGCCAGCAGGCTGACCGTCAGGATCGTTGTAAGGGATTGAATCCAGGCCGCCTTACCGTACATAACGGATCTCGTACTCCAGTTCAACAGTACTTCCTGCGCCGATCGGTACATCGAAACGTGCTGTTCTCGCATCCACTCGAACCAGATCGACAGGGGCACCATTCAGGGTTGCTGAGGAGATGTCCCACTCGCCAAAAACACGTTCCAGGACCCGTACTGTAGCCAGCTTGTCGCCGGAGTTTCCAAGTGCGACGCGGAAAACCTGACTTGTTCCTCCCTGCCCATCTCGCCCCTCGCTGAGACGAGTGCGTTCGGCTGTGATGTCGAAAACCGGACCGAGGGTCAGCTCGACCTGTGAACCGGCAGGTGTGTCGTCCATGCTGTCCTCACCCGCGAAGAGCAGCCCAGTAATCCCCTTTTGGAACACTCTGACCACACCTGCCGGGATCGCTGAGTTGAGGGTGAAACTCAGCTTCGCTGCCACACGGTCGTCGTAGATGGTGGCATCGTACTCATATAATCTTTCCGCTGCCCGGGCTGAAACCTCCCCGAGTGGCTGAAAGGTGGTTGAGCCGAGGGTAAGGTGCCCGGAGGCGGGCATCTGCCAGTGACGCAAGTCGCCGGTTTTGCCTATTCCGTCAGCTTTTACCGCGCCGGGTTTGGGGTTGAGACGGTCTACACGTCGGCGATCGCCGGCGAGATGCACCTCGCCGGCGACAAGGTCGAGGGAGGCGTACTCGAGGACCATGCCGGTATTATTTGTGACGGTGAATCCGGGAAGAAAGCTGGCAGTCCGACTCTCCTGCACCACCTTGTGTGCGCCGTTCCATGTCAATCCGGTCGTGAGATAGCTGAGCTGGATGGTGCGTGCTCCCGCCTGCTTTGTCGTGTAATTCCAGAGGATGGAGGGTTCGGTCACAAGACCTGTGGGGATGGTCTCGATCGTCAACTCTTTGTCGGCGGCACTCCGACTCACCGGCTTGAGCCCACCTTCCACCTCGAGGAAGAGGTGCGATGAGGTGGCGCGACGCAGAATGCCGGTCAACGATGTCGAATCGCTCTGCGGAAGGCTCACCGTCTCACCGACACGGCTGGCCCAATACTTATCCAGGTCGAACAGGTTGTTGACAAATTGCAGTGAGCGAGTCGTGGCAGCGTTTCCTTTAAGCGTTTCGATCACCTCCGATCCCGCTACGACTCCCGGCGGCAAACTACCCAGCGCAACACTCCCCTCACCCTTGTCGAGCTGAAGGGATCTTGTTTCACGTACCAGGGTCAGATCGCGCGTGTAAATCGTGAGTGAGCGTTCGAGCACCTCTCCCGACGCAAGACAGGGAATGGCAATGGTCAACACTCCTGCGACAAGCAGAAATAGTAGCAGAGATCGGTTCAGAAAGCTCATGATTTCTCCCGGATACAGGTACCTGGACTGGTTGCTGGAAGATACGCATGAAGCGGCGGGGATGCTCGTTTTGCGACAGGGCAATCAGCGAAGCGCACAAGCCCCTGGTATCCCACGAGTGAAGTCTTGATAATCGATCTGCAAATACCTGGTGGTAAGCCCTTGTTTTATTGAAAACAAAGCTTTCGAGATGATGAAGTAAAAGCCTCTGGTGAACTGTCGGCAATTCCTCTATAGAACCCACCCGGCACATTTGTTTTCAACAAAACGAGGGTCGCTTCAAGTTGTTTGTCCTGTGGCTGTCAAGTTGCGCCGAGAGACCGCGCTACGCTTGCCTCTCAGCAGACTTGACCGTTGGTTTCACGCACCAATTCTCAGGAGGAGCCTGAAAGTAAAACCCGGAACCGAAGCGCAGGGCCAAACGGCACGCAGAGAAGTCACCAGGCTAAGCGGCTATGTTGGCGGTCGACGATCCCTTCCTCACTCCCCGCCTTCTTCCGCCTGATCCCGGTCCCGCAGCAGCGGAAACAGCACCACATCGCGGATACTTGTCCGGTTGGTCAGGAGCATCGTGAGACGGTCTACGCCGAGGCCGAGTCCGGCAGTGGGGGGCATTCCCAGTTCGAGGGCGGCGATGTAGTCTTCATCGAGGGGCATTGCCTCCTCATCCCCGCCGGCACGGTTACGTGCCTGCTCCTCGAACCGTGCCCGCTGGTCGGCGGGGTCGTTCAGTTCGGTGAAGGCGTTGGCAATTTCCATCCCGCCGACATAGGCCTCGAACCTTTCGACCAGGCGCTCGTCGCTGCGGTGTTTCTTCGCAAGGGGAGAGAGCTGAACCGGGTAGTCAATGATGAAGGTCGGTTTTTCGAAGGTCGGCTCGACCAGTTCGCCCATGATCTCATCGACAACCTTCCCCCAGCTTGCGCCTTCCGGGTATTGGACATGCTTCTCCTTCGCGAAGGCTTTCACCTCCTCAAGGGTAGCCCCCAGCAGGTTACGTCCTGTGACCTGCTCGATCGCATCGAAGAAACGGACACGGTCCCAGGGTGGGGTAAAATCGATGGTGCGGTCGCCGAACGGGACGACATACCCGCCGTGCAGCTCTTTGGCGATCCCGCTGACCATCTCCTCCAGCAGCTTCATGGGGAAGGTGTAATCCTCGAATGCCGCGTAGCACTCCATCATCGTGAATTCGGGATTATGGCTGCGGTCCACCCCCTCGTTCCGGAAATCCTTCGCGATCTCGTAGACACGGTTCAAGCCACCGACGATCAACCGTTTCAGGTAAAGCTCGTCCGCGATACGGAGATAGAGGTTTTTCTTGAGCTGGTTGTGGTGTGTTACGAAGGGCCGTGCGGTCCCGCCGCCATAAAGGGGCTGCAGAACCGGGGTTTCGACCTCGAGGAAACCGACCTCGTCCAGGTGCTTGCGTATCAGCGAGATGATTGTCGCTCGGGTACGGAAGATTTCACGCTCCTCCGGGTTGACAATCAGGTCGAGGGCGCGATTCCGGTACCGTTCGTCTGGATCAGCGAATTCGTGGTAGCGTTTTCCTGTCTCTGCCTCTTCCTTGACAACCGGCAGGGGGCGTATGCACTTCGCGAGGGGAGTCCACTCACGGATGTCCAATGTGCGCTCGCCCGTCTGAGTGACCATTGCAGTGCCACGCAAGCCGATCCAGTCCCCGAGGTCAACTGCATTCTTGAACAGGGAATAGGGGGTATTCGGTCCTTCGGCTCCTTCAGGGTTGATCTCGTCACGTTTCACATAGATCTGAACTCTGGCGGTGTCATCCTGCAAATGCGCGAAGGCAGCCTTGCCCATGACACGTTTTGCGGCGAGACGGCCTGCCAGGATTACCTCTTTCCCGGACTCGAAAAGGGTGTAAAATCCGTCCAGAAACTCCCGCACAGTATGGGTCCGTCGGAACTCGTAGGGGTAGACTTCGTATCCTGCCTGACGCAGTTGTTCGAGTTTCGAGATACGTGCCTGGATCAGATCGTTGTAGGTTTCCATCCTTCGCCTTCGTAGATGCGCGGCACACGTGGTGTCCAGCCGCAGAGAATCTCGTATGCAATCGTATCGGCTTTCGTTGCCAGCTCCCAGGCGCTGATGAACTCA
>Ga0209163_1001521_pt1 | contig 24666 bp, 20 predicted proteins | sample MTBAKSrepl2MetaG_FD_187457 | JGI IMG/M metagenome (GOLD analysis project Ga0209163, IMG submission 187457) | Enrichment culture microbial communities om Arthur Kill intertidal strait, New Jersey, USA, that are MTBE-degrading - MTBE-AKS2 (Arthur... | ecosystem: Environmental > Aquatic > Marine >...
GGGAAAAAAGGGATCAGGGGGATCAAGGGGATCAAGGGGATCAAAGGGATCAAGGGGATCAAGGGATCAAGGGATCAAGGGATCAAGGGGATCAAAGGGATCAAGGGGATCAAAGGGATCAAAGGGATCAAGGGGATCAAGGGGATTAAGGGGATCAGGGGGATCAAGGGGATCAGGGGGATCAAGGGGATCAAAGGGATCAAGGGGATCAAAGGGATCAAAGTAGATAATCCTAACCTAATAACCCAATAACCTAATAACCCAATAACCCAATAACCCAATAACCCAATAACCTAATAACCCAATAACCTAATAACCCAATAACCCAATAACCTAATAAACTAATAACCCAATAACCTAATAACCCAATAACCCAATAACCTAATAACCCAATAACCCCCAAATTTCTCAAATTTCCCTCAAAACTCCTATCTCACAGGAGCCCTTACCGGCTGCCTGCTCTCCCTGATCTGATTCAGAAGGACTGCTTTAAACTGATTTTCGGTAATATAAATTTTCATCACCTTTTTTGGAGGAAGAATTTGAAGATATTGCTGATGATAATCAAGGAATAACTTGTGGATTTGTTCCTGTAGCTGGAGAAATTTCTCCATGGATTCATTTATCTCTTTGTCGGATAGATTATCTGAATTTCTGGTAATATATTTCATAAGAGTTTTTGACTCCTCATCCAGTTTGTTTTTCCTGTTGGTATAATCGTTATAAACAGGCCAGAATTTTTCTGCTTCAGCAGGCGTTAGCTGGAGTTTATCCGTGAAAAATGCAATTTTTTGCGAATGGAGTTTTTCCAATCTGTTTTCAATGGGTTGTCCGTTTATGTTTTGCACAAGCCATACCAGGCTGACAAGCATAAAACCGGAAATAATTGTTTTCTTCATGGCATAAAACTTTTATGGTAAATAATATCTGTTATTTTGTCTAATTGTCCCTGAGCATATCAGGAAACTTATAATTCCTTAAGCAAACTGCTATATTCAATATTTTCTTTTATCAAATAATCAATAATTTCATCAGTGTAATTTTCGTCTATCAGGCTTTCATCTTGATTATCAGCATATTCGATGTATTCAAGTATCATATTTTCGTCCATCTGAAGGCTGGCATATTCGATAAAACCTGAATTATTTGTATTATTCCCGTTAATATTTTTTTCCTTATCAAGAATAAGGCTGACAGCAGAATAGATGATCAGTGCCATAGCAAGAAATCCTGCTGCAAATGCTAATTGCGGTCTTGCGATATTAATGATCTTTCTTACAGGCGATACAGTTTCATTATTTTTCCTGATTTTTTGCATTACCTTATCAGGCAGATTTTCCATGTATCCTTCAGGAATAATGAAAGGATTTTTATTTTCACCTTCTTCAAGTTTATAATATGTATTATTATTTTTAGTCATTATGAATTGTTTAATATATTGATGCTCTTTTTAATATATGGTTTAATCTGAATTCATATAATTTTCAATTTTTTTCACTGCATGATGATAGGATGCTTTCAATGCACCAACAGAAGTATTGAGTACAGAAGAAATGTCTTCATATTTCATTTCGTTGAAATACTTCATGGTAAAAATTAACCTTTGTTTCTCCGGCAGGCTGAGCACTGCTTTCTGAAGTTTCCATTTTATATTATCACCGTTGAAATATATATCCTCTTTAAGTTGTTCGGCCATTTTATTTTCAATACCTGTAAGAGACAGTATGGAAATGCGTTTCTTTTTCCGGAGAAAAGTCAGAGATTCATTAGTGGCTATACGATATAACCATGTATACAATCCTGATTCTTCCCTGAAACCGTGAAGTGCCTGCCAGGCCTTCAAAAAAGTATTCTGCAGAACATCATCAGTGTCAAAATGATCCAGGAGAATGCTCCTGATATGCCGGTAAAGTTTTTCTTTATATTTATCTATGATCAAACGGAAAATATAATCCTGATTTTCTCCCTTCCGATAAAGTTTAATTAATTCACTATCGTCCTTGATTTGCATTAATTATTGTACTTTTTTTATTAGACCAGGGTTTATGAAAAAGGATTAATGGAATCTGGTTTTTTGTTTTATGAGATTAGGAAATTCTGACGACATTTATTTCCCTCGACTTATGTTATTAAATAAAATCTTTATGTGATTATGCATTAATTAAATATCAAAACAATTGTTTTTTTTATAATAAATTGAAGTTTGCCATTCAGCATGTGATATTGGGCCAAAGCCTCTGAAATCAATTTTCTTAAATTTATTTTCACTTAAATATTGATTTCCCTCTTCATAATCAACTCTATCTGAGTTGTCGAAAATAATTATACCATCCTCTTTTAAAGCTTTTAAACAGTTTTTTATACACTGTACTCTTTCTCTTCCGTCAATTATGATAATATCAAATTCATTTTCATTGTCAAGTATTCTTTGGGTGTAACCGTCCTCCAGATTTTTAAATTCATATGAGATATTATGAATTGACTCGAATTTCTGCCTCATTTTTAAATAAAATTCATAATCATGTTCAACAGAAATAACACTTTCAACTTTTGAAGCAAACCAAATGGTTGAATTTCCACTTCCATACTCAAACACTTTAAATGCCGTATTTTTTAGTTTTTGATCTATGAAGTGTATTGATGAATAAGTAAACCAGGGAATTGGTATCAAATCCTTATCAACAGGTTGATTTAAAAATCGACTTATAAACCATCCTTTGGGTTTTAAATACTTTTTTGAAACAAAATATGCTTCCAGTAAACTGGCTGTTATTTTATTTGTACGTAAAATTTGTTTAATCATAGTATTAAAATAGGCTTATATGTATCACTGAAGTTCAATAATCAGAGGTTTTCCGGATTCCACGAAAAAATCCTTTTTAATAGTATAGGCTGTTTCCTTAGCATTTGCATTCCTGAAGATGAGCCTGTAATTGCCGGGTTGCATAAGGACAGTTTGTTGCCTTACTGCCGGGCTTAGATTGTATATGTGAGTTTGTTTATCAGGTTCGAGAAGATAAAGACTTCCGTATCCGTTTGCAGGACCCGAAAATGTTACTGTTCCGGGATCAGGAATTTCAACAATGGTAGTATGACTTTGTAAAATTTCCACATCATTGATAAACAAACGTGGTATCAGCGGTATTTCAAGATCATACTTTCCAATAATATATTTTTCTGTTTCCCCGATTTTTTGATTATTAAGAGTTTCCATTTTCCCTTGTTCCCTTAAAATAAACAGGATATTTTCATAATCTTTTCCTTTCATCGTTTTTACATTCAGGTATCCCTGGGGCGCATCAGCTGCTATAATATTATGCTTTCCCATAATAAGTTTCACTGTATCAATTATTACGGGAGGAATAGTATGAATAACAAGCCTGTATTCAGTAAGATGATCAATATGGAGTGTGTCAGGATTCCCCCTGTTATTTAAGGTATGAACAAGATTATACCTGATCCTGCCCGATATGTTATCATAAAATGTCATATTCACGTTAGTTTCAACAGGATTTCCGTTTTTATCAAGAAGGTTTACCTGGGAAGTTGTCTCGTTTAATACCTGGGTAATAACTATTCCCAGTGCTTCCCTGAATTTGTATTCATCCTGTACATTGTAGTAATATCCAACGCAATCAAACGTTTCCCTGAAACCGGGATCCAATCCTATTCCTATGACAAAGGGTTTAAGAATAATACCATTTTTCTGGAGTTCGAGCGAAATTGCGCAGGGATCTCCATCACATGCTTCAATCCCATCTGTGATGAGGATGATTATATTGCGGCATCCGGGACAACCAGGGAAATCATGTATTGCCTGCACCAGTGAACCAGCTATGGGCGTAGTGCCTTTGGGAATCAGAAAACGTAATTTCTGACGGATACGCGCAGCATTATTTGGAGCAAAACCAACTTCAAGCCTGGTATCACTGCAGTCCTGCGGCGGAACAGGACTCTGATGTCCATATACCCTCAGGGCCATTTCCACATGATCTACTCTTTCCAGACTGTCAACAAGGTCAATCAGTATCCTTCGTGCAATTTGTATTTTTTCCTCATTTCCCCACATCCCTGACATACTCTGTGAAGCATCAAAAACAAACAGGATTCGTGTGAGGGGTTTGGGAATAACAGGACTGACTTCTTGCGAAATTACAGTTAATGTGGAAAACACAAGAGTAAACAAAAATAACTGACTGAAATAAAATGTCCGCAAAATAATTGAGTATTTCACATAATAAAAACCTGAGAAAGATAGAATATTAATAAATTATTTTAAAAATTAAATCACTTGATTTATTAACTATTAGTTAAATAATAAATCTTTATTATTATATCGAACTCACTTTAATTATTATAAATCGGGTTAAATTATTGCCCTGTTAACAAAAAAATCATGAACTTTATGCAACCCTTATCTTTTTCAAATGTCTTTGAAGGGGGAAATGACAAGATTTTTGGAAACAAAACGACAGGAAATACATCGGAAATTAATCGTAGAGAGTATATCCGGTAACGAAAAAGCCCGGTTTAAATTGTATTCCCTGTATTCCAGTGCGATGTTTAATGTTTGTCTCAGGATGCTCAATTCCAGGGAGGATGCAGAAGACGTTCTACAGGATTCTTTTGCGGAGATATTTTATAAGCTTGATTCTTTCAGATTTGAATCAACTTTCGGAGCCTGGGTAAAACGCATTGTGGTCAACAAGTGTATGAATTTTTTAAGAAAAAATAAAATCGGATTGCTTTTTAATGATGAGATAATACAGACTGTGGTAAATTCTGAGGAAGAGATTGATTATACAGGGATCAGCTTTAAAGTTGATAAGATTAAAAAAACAATAGGACAGTTGCCGGAAGGTTACAGGGTGATACTGAATCTCTATCTTTTTGAAGGCTATGATCACACAGAGATAGCCGGGATACTGAATATTTCAGAGTCTACCTCGAAAACTCAATACTTAAGAGCCAAACTAAGGATCAGAGACATTCTAAAAAATGAATTATAATGGATAAACTGGAAAAATTTATAACTGATAACAGGAAAAAGTTTGAAGGAAATGAACCTTCACCTGATGTTTGGAGACATTTGATGTTCAATATGAATTTTAACAGGGCACCAAAAAAGGGAAGATCATTCCTGGTAATCTTCTCCAGGGCAGCTGCTGTATTATTAATATTTGTTCTTTCATATTTATTCCATGAATACAGGGATTTTCAAAGAAATAAAAAAAATATTGCCCAGGTGGATATTTACCGTCAGTTACCGGAATTGAAAGAAACAGAGATTTATTATAACCAGTTGGTTAATGGAAAACTCCAGCAGATCAAGCCTTTTCTTGAAAAAAATCCAATGCTGGAAAGTGATCTGTCCTTTGAAATGGCAGAACTGGACAGCATCTATTTGTCTCTCCGAAAAGACCTTCAGGATAACATTGCCAACGATCTTATCATTGAAGCAATGATAATGAACTACAAGATGCGGCTTAATATTCTTGAAATATTACTGAATGAACTGAAAACCGATCAACAAACTGATAAAAATGAGAAGTATGGTATTCATATATAATAAAACCTTGTGGTTTGTAATCTTTCTCTTTTTTGTCGGGGATATTCTTACGGCTCAGACTTTTACTGACAGAATAAAAGAGGAGAGAACTTATAAGACCGGAAAGGCTACATCAATTGAGATAAATAATAAATACGGGAAAATTCATGTGATCCCCTGGAAAAAAGATTCGGTGAAAATTGAAACTGAGTTGTTTGTTTCTTCCAATAATCTTTCCAGGCTGGAAAGGACAAAAAACAGTATCAGGTTTGACTTTACGGCTACCAATTATTATATCACTGCCAGTACAAACTTCGGTAGCGGGAGCAACCAGTTCCTGCAGGAGTTGAGGGGATTATCAGGAAATATAATTCCCGGTACCGGTTCTGTAGAGATCAATTATATCGTCCATTGTCCCCTTGATGTTAACTTAAGTATAATCAACAAATTTGGAAATATCTATATCGATGATCTGAAAGGAGAACTGAAGATAAGCCTTTCCAACGGAGATCTTAAAATTAACAGTCATACCGGACAGTCACAAATTGAACTGAATTTCGGAACAGGTATCATCAATTCTCTCTCTGAAGCAAAACTCTCTGTTTCTTATTCTGATATCAGGATCAGGAAAGCTGAAAGATTAACTCTCGACGCCAAATCTTCCACTGTAAACATTGATGATTGCAATATTTTAAGATCCACCTCACGTAGGGATAAATTCTTCATAACTAATGTTCATAGCCTTACTGCAAGTGGTTTTTTTTCGCAATATTGGATTGAATCTATTGAATATGAGGCTGATGCGCAGTTGAAGTTTGGTAGTTTCCATATAAATATGCTTCCACAGGGTTTTAATAACCTGAATATAAATTCCGAATATGCCGATCTTAACATTTCTTTGGATAAGTCAGCAAATTATGAGATGGATATTTTTTACAATCCGGATGTAAGTTTACATTTCCCGGGTAATATTAAAGAAAAAGAATCACAGGTATCGACGGAAGATCCAGCATTAAGGCATATACATTATACGGGAGGAAACCAGGGGAAGAAAGCCTTTTTAAGGATATATGCACTTCAGAAATGTTTTATTAATATTAATGAGAAATAAAAGCAAGATGACCCGGATGTTATTTAAAAAAATGTAACTACTCAGGTATTTAGGCTGTAGGTTGATAGACTGTAGGAATACACCAGACTGTATTAACCAAAGAGTTGTTTAACCTGCTGATGAGGCATATTTGAACAAAAAAATATTGAACAAGAAAAAGTTACATGTACGTTAATTAGATTTTTACCGGAATTCTAAAAGCCTTCAGCCTTCAGTCTAAGTAACCTGATTAGTTACAAAAAAATGAATATTGTTAATATGAAAAAGATTATTGTATTATTTGCATTGCTTGTGCCTGTAGGTGCATGTTCACAGTCATATTTGAGGGAGGCGGGATTTCGCGGAGGTATTACTGCAGGTATTACGTACAGGCAGTACCTGGATGATCAGTTGTCTTATGAGGGACTGCTAAGTTTCCGGCAGGCTGGTATCCAGTTTACAATTCTTCGCCAGGTGCATGAAGTTACATTATCTGAATATGCGGAAGATTTTTATTTGCTTTATGGTTTTGGAGGACATGCTGGTTATTATTTTACAGACCGTTACCGGACCCCTTTTTATAATGAGATTTACTATCCGTACCGCAGGTTCTCTCCTCTGGCAGGGGTTGACGGATATGCAGCCCTGGAATACAGGTTTGAGTCAATACCCATCTCCCTGGCAATTGACTATAAACCCTTTTTTGAATTTTCAATATATCAGTTTTTCAGAATACAGATATGGGATTTTGCATTTGCTTTTAAATACAGGTTTTGAGAAGGGAGTTACCACGAAGAACACGAAGAATATCACAAAGAAAATTGAAATCAGGACTTTTGGGAGTAGATTAAAAAATTATATTTAAATCAGATGAAAAAATTAGTATTATTTACTTTTGGGTTATTTACAGTGTTTTGTTCATTTGGACAAAAACCTGAAGAACAAGGCGGGGAAAGTGAAATCCGCACATTATTTGGCTCTCACAGGGGATCTTACGGAGGATACGGAGGTTTCGGTGCAGCCTATTCTTTGATTGACAATAAAGCAGGATTTGTTACATCAGGGAGAGGGGCATTGATAATTGACCATAAGCTTGCAATTGGTTTTGCAGGAGCGGGATTTATAAATGATTTTCATTACAGTTCTGATCTTGAAAGTGACGTAAACCTGACAGGAGGATACGGTGGAATTATGATCGAACCTGTCATTCTTGCAAAAGCCCCCGTACACCTTACCATTCCTTTACTTGCAGGAGTAGGGGGAGTGGCTTATACAAGGAATATCATGGAACAGTCTCATGTTGAACGTTGGGAAAGTTATGTGGAAGATACAGATGTGTTTCTTATAGCTGAACCAGGCATGGAACTGGAATTCAATGTGTTGAAATTTTTCAGGTTTTCCCTCGCAGCATCCTATCGTTTCACAAGTCCTATACAGCTTATTGATACCCCGCGAAACGCACTGGAAGGATTTTCTACGGGATTTAATCTGAAATTCGGGAAATTTTAGAGTTAAAAATATGAACTTACTCCGAAAAGCTATTTCCCCCTATATCCCCCAAGGGGGACTTTCTGTAAGTTGCTTATTTTCAATAACTCCCCCTTTAGGGGGCTGGGGGGGGTAACCATTGAGAATTATGATTAAGACTTTTTAAAGTAGGCTCAAAGTTAAAAATATGTAACCCTTCCTTTAAAAATTCCACAAAATTCTGAACATTAAGATCTTTCCCTTTTGGAGGAGCCAGCAAATTGCCGTCAGGATCAAGCAGAACATACAAAGGAGTGGCAATTGTGTTGAATTTATCTATTTCCAGCTGTTTGTTTATGTCACCAATAGTTCTAAGTTCTCTGCCATCCGCCCGGATTATGATGTCTTCATCTGCAACCCTTGTTTTATCATCGGTATATAGTGAAACAACAACATATTCTTCTTTAAGCAGTTTTAATACAGCAGGATCAGGCCAGACCAGATTTTCCATCTGTTTGCAGTTACTGCAGCTATGTCCTGTGAAATCCAGGAAAACAGGTTTATTTTTTTCTTTTGCACAATTCAATCCGTCTTCCCAGGTAAAATAGCCTTTTAATCCATGCGGCAGGTGAAAGCGTTCATTGTATTTGCCGGGTCCGCAATATGTGTCTGACTGATCACTTGTGGTTATAGTTGTTCCCCTGGAAGGGAAATTAAAGCTGTCTGCGCTTTTTGGAGGGATAAGAGCAGCTATGGATTTCAGGTCGGCACCCAGAATACCCGTAAACAGGTAAACCGCAAAAGTAAATGAGATAAGTGCCAGGACAAAACGGGGCACGCTTACATAAGGCAGGTCGCTGTCATGAGCGAATTTCAGCTTACCCAGCAAATAAAGCCCCAGAAGTATGGAAAGAACGAACCAGATAGCCAGGTAAATTTCGCGGCTTAATATATTCAGGTGGTAAGACTGGTCTATGGCGCTGAGGAATTTTAGTCCAAAAGCAAGTACAATAAATCCCAGCACAACCTTAACTGAATTCAGCCATCCACCTGATTTAGGCATGTTTTTCATTACAGAAGGGAAGATAGCGAGAAGGGTGAAAGGGATGGCAAAAGCAAGTGAAAAGAAGAACATTCCCAGTATGGGTTTTATGGCAAGTCCTCCGGTACTTTCAATAAGCAGGGAGCCAACAATAGGCCCTGTACATGAAAAAGACACCAGCACGGTGGTTATCCCCATAAAGAAAGCTCCTGCTATACCTCCTTTATCAGCTTGCCTGTCAGCCTTATTAATAAGTCCTGACGGTATGATCAGCTCAAACATACCTAAAAAAGATGCGGCAAATACCATGAACAGAAGAAAAAATATCAGGTTAGGGATCCAGTGAGTACTGATCACAGTACCTGTGTCGGCTCCCATTCCGGTAATCCCGACTATCACTCCTAGTCCTGTATAAATCAATATGATGGATGATCCGAACACTAATCCCTTCAGTATTGCCATACCCCTGTTGGAGCTGCCTTGCATAAAGAAGGAGACTGTCATCGGGATCATCGGGAAAACGCAGGGAGTAAGAATAGCTGCAAGACCAGCCAGGAAAGCGATGAGGAAAAAAAGGAACAGAGATCCCTTTTGTGTCCCGATTGTTATTTGTCCAGCAGTAACCTTTTCCTGAGTAATATCCGAATCTTCTTCTGCCGGGATTCTTTCACCAGCATTTATCTCATTTTGAAGGGATTCAGCCTTTGATACAAGTGAAAGTTTCTGATCTTCCTTCTCTGTTCCGGGTACGACCTTTTCCGCATTTATTTTCTCAGATGCAGGAACGCCCGGTAGTTTAAAACTGAATTCCTGCTGGTAGGGAGGGAGACAGGTTTCATCGTCACAGCATTGGTATTCAATATAACCTTTTATTATAACTTCACTTTCGGAAGTAAGCTGAATTTTTTGTTTTAACCCGACATTTTTCATGTACATGCCAATATTGAACTGGAATCCGGGGTCATATTTTAGCTCTGGTTTAACAAGTTCAATGAGTTCTCCCTCCGTACGAAATTCATTTGTCAGCTCATAATTAACAGAGGTAGGGATCGGACCCTCCTTTTCAAGTTTTATGGCATAGACGTGCCAGGGTTCTTTGATAGTTCCGTTAAAAAATAATTCATAAACACCTTTGCCCTGGTCTTCTGAGTGGAATTTCCATTTTACGGGATGCTCGAAAGCAAACTGGGAAAAGGAGAGATGATGAATTAAAAACAGGATATACAGAAGAATTGATTTTTTCATTGTTTCCTTAATTATATCAAGTTATCTGATCTTAAGATAAGAAAATGATAAAGATAACCGTTTGTGCGGTTTGATTCTAAAATATATTTGATAATAATGATAAAGTTTAATTGTAACTAATTTTATTATATGAGATTATGATTTTTTAATTTCCCGGACCCACCCCCGGCCGGGGCTGTCTCATAAGTCAAAATATATTTAACCCTGCTTGCCGGCAGGCACGGCACAAAGCACACAAAGTTTAATTAAAGAATGCAAAATATTGTAAATCTGGAATATATATTTTGAGTTCTTTGTGCGTACTTAGTGTCCTTTGTGGTAAAAAATCCTTTTAAGACAACCCCGGAATGGAACTTGGTTTTATTGCTGAATTTAACAATTTCTTTACTTAATAATTTGCTAAACTTAGCAATTTAACAATGCAGCCTCACCCCTCCCTGATTTAGGGAGGGGCCGGGGGTGGGTCCGCTTATAAATAAATTTGACATTTATTTTAAGTTCTGTAATCTAAAAATACCAAACCACACAAAGGGTTAAAGATAATAAAATTAAATTTACTACCTGGGAGGGGATCCCTGACTCCCCACTTTTTATTTTATTCTGAATTATTAGTAATATTGCTTAAACTTTCCATAAAAAAATTATGTCACCTTCCGACCAGGAGAAAATATTACTGAAAAGCCTCATTGAAGGGGATGTTTTCTCATTTGAGGAGGTGTATAAAAAGTATAATAAAAAGATATTCAATTTCTCCTTAAAATTTCTGAAAAACCGGGATGAAGCCGAAGGAGTAGTGCAGGAAGTATTTGTAAAGCTCTGGGAGAACTGTAAGAATCTGAAGAAGGACAGTAACATTAATGCATGGCTTTTTACGGTGACATTTAATGCTATCAGAAAACGTTTCAGAAATTTATCCATTGAAAAGAAGCACCTGGCGAAATATTCTTCCCAGTTGAGTACCGGGCAGGATGAAATATCGGAAATAGAATATCATGATCTTCTCGACAAGGCTACGCATCTGATAGCCAAACTTCCTCCCCAGCAAAAAAGGATATTTTTATTACGTAAAGAAAAAGGATTATCAAGTGCTGAAATGGCTGATGAACTTAAACTTTCAAAAAAGACAATCGAAAACCACTTAAACAGGGCAAGATCATTCCTGAAGAAAGCTATGATTAAGGAAGGATTGCTGTCATTACTGTTTTTCCGGGTTTTTATCAGTTAACCCGGGAGGATTAATTAACGTAAGTTCGAAATAAAATATTTTTTATTAATCAATATGATTCATATATACCAACTTATCTGAAGTGGTATGGCATTTTGCCCTGAAGGGCTATTTAATTCAGCCCAATGGCAACGCCTTGGATTAAATATGAATATCCCCTTATTCCCTTTCGCAAGTCTGCCGACGGCAGACTTGCGAAAGGGAATTACTGTTTTGATCCTTTATACCCAAGGCGTTGCCATTGGGCTGAATTAATCTGGGCTTTCAGCCCGGAATAATTGTAAAAAATAAATTTATATCGAACTCACGTTAATTAAACTAATAAAAAGAAAAATCAGAAAAAAACATTAACCTCACTGGGTATTCTTTCCCTTTTATGGATTATTATAACAAACTAAAACTCAGAAGTTATAATATTGAGTCCACTCAGAAAAGTCATTTCCCCCTACCTGTCTGCCGACAGGCAGGAATCCCCCAAGGGGGAATTTTTGCAAGTTGCTGATATACAGGTTCTCCCCCTTTAGGGGGTTGGGGGGGACAAGCATTTAAAATCGTAATTTCGATTTTTTAGAGCGAGATCAATATTTCATTTTCAATCATAGGTTGTTGTAGGTTTAGTTAGTAGTTAATGATGTTAACCAGGAGATAAAATAAGAGATTTCCTGGTTAACTTTCACAAAGAATAATTCTTTTAACATGGAGATTAACAATCAGGTAATTAAGAGGTATCTGGATGGTGAGAGTACAGAACAGGACAAGGCACAGATCATTGACTGGTTTAATCATTATGATGCTGAAAAGAAACTCAGGGAAGAATCCATGCAATACTGGGAATCCGTTTCCGATGAAATTTCAGGGGAAGAATATGATGAGTCTCTTGTACTAGGCAGGATTTACCGTGAAATCCGGATGAGGGAAGAACCCGGCAGGGAGAAACCAAAAACGTTAACCAGGGTAATAAATATTGTAGCAAAAGTTGCTGCGGTATTGTTTATTCCCCTGTTAATATTATATACCACAAAAAATGACGGGCGAAAATTTACCGGACAGGAGATTTCCTATACTGAAATATACTCTCCTTTAGGGTCACGCACAATGTTATATCTTCCTGATGGATCCAGGGGCTGGCTTAATGGAGGATCTTACCTGAAATATGCTGAAGGATTTCCGGGAAAAACAAGAAATGTATATTTAAAGGGGGAAGCTTTTTTTGATGTTGTAACCAATCCGAAAAAACCATTTGTTGTAACCGGGAAAAACCTTGATATCGTTGCAAAAGGAACTACATTTAATGTGCGTGCATGGGAGGATATGCATGAAACAGAAATTGTGCTTGCAGAAGGAAAACTTGAAATATTCCAACAATATAATGGGAGTCAGATGTTTATAACTACCCTGAATCCCGGGGAATTATTATTTCGGGTTCCTGAAGCCACCGGGAGCTATATTCAGAAAGTGGATGTATATAAATATATTTCCTGGACTGAAGGTAAGCTGATATTCAGGGAAGATCCATTCACAGATGTGGTAAAACGTATCAACCGCTGGTATAATGTAAACATCGTTATAAAGGATGAAATTCTTGAAACTTACCGCTATGTAGCTACATTCCAGGATGAAACCCTGGATGAAGTGCTTAAGATGCTCGCAATATCAGCTCCGATCTGTTATAAAGATATTCCAAGAAAGCAATTGGCTGACGGAACATTTGAAAAAAGAACCATTGAATTATACTATAATCCTCCTAAAAAGAGGAAAAACTGACTCTATGTTTAATTAAAATATTTAGCCTATGACCTGACAATTAAGTAAAAAAGAAGGAAAGCGCTGGCACGCTTTCCTTGCTATTTTCAGTTTGCAATCCGTTAAGACGAACAAAACAGATTAACTTACTAAAAACATTCAAAAGTATGAAAAAAACTCAAACTAAATCAGCATTTAAACAAATATGCTGTTCTAAAACTTTTAAAATTATGAGAAATACACTACTACTTTTACTGCTGAACGTATTTCACATATTTGCGGTTAATACATACTCGCAAACGACTACTCTTACTTTGAACCTCAATGATATAACAATAAAAGAAGCGCTTACACAGATCGAGGAACAAAGTGAATTTTACTTTTTATATAACTCCAAACTGATTGATGTTAACAGGAAAACAAACCTGCAGGTAAAAGATCAGAAAATAGACATTATTCTTTCAGAATTGTTTGATAATACTGATGTGAATTATATGGTATTTAACCGGCAGATCATTTTATCTCCGAAAGAATATATCAACAGTTTAAAAGCAGGAACACAGCAACAGCCTGTAACCGGAACCGTAACTGACAAGGATGGGAATCCTCTTATCGGTGTTACTGTAATGATCAAAGGAACTACACAGGGAACCATTACTGATGCCCAGGGTAGTTATTCCATTTCAAATGTTCCTGAAAATGGAGTATTGGTGTTCTCCTATATAGGAATGGCAGGAAAAGAGGTTGCAGTGGGAACCCAGACAATTATTAATGTAACTCTTGAGGAAGAAGCAATAGGGCTGGATGAACTGGTGGTGGTCGGATATGGAAGGATGAAGAAAAGTGATCTGACGGGTGCTGTTACAAGAGCAGACGTTGAAACTTTTGCAGATCAACCTAATATTTCTGTAATTCAGAAATTACAGGGTACAGTGGCTGGGCTGAATGTCAGCCAGGTGCAAAAGGCAGGTGAAAGCCCCGCATTCACTATCAGAGGCCGTACTTCACTGTCAGGTGAACAAACACCGCTGATCATACTGGATGAAGTAATATTCCGCGGAAGCCTGATTGATATAAATCCAGCGGATATCAAGTCAATTGACGTTCTGAAAGATAACAGTGCAGCTGCAGTTTATGGTTCACAGGCTGCTAATGGGGTTATTATTATAACTACCAAAACAGGAGAAGGGAGAGATAAAAAACCTTCCATTAATTATTCATCCAGTTTTGGATTGCATACACCGTCTTTTGAACTTAAACCAGGTTCGGCTGATGATTTTCTTGAAAAAAATATAGCTATTGATTTTTATAATAGCCGCACTGCTGCATCAGGCTATCTGAGTCCGCTTACAACCTATGACCCGAAAGTAAGGTTTAAAACCAACACACAGGGTGATAATTATGAAGCCGGCTTATCAACAGACTGGTACGACCTGCTGACAAATGATAACATATTCATTCAAAACCACAATCTCAGCCTGGCAAGCCAGACAGAAAACCTGAATTACATGATCTCTGTCGGTGCAACTACCGACCAGGGTTATATGCTTGGTGAGGATTATCAGAGATATAATGCACGTGTTAATGTGAATAATAAAATAACTGACTGGCTGACCGTTGGTGTACAATCCTTTTTCTCCCTCAGTGATTATTCCGGACTGGATATTGATCCGGTAAAGAGATATTTAATGCCATATAGTGTGGCGTATGATGCAAATGATGAATTGATCCTTTATGTAGGTGATCTTGACCTGAACCCGATGGCAAGAGTGGAATGGGCTGATAATACCAACCTGAGAACCAATTTCTTCGGAAATATTTTCGCCCAGGTTGATATACCTTTTATCAAAGGATTATCCTATAAGATCAATTTTCATGATAACCATATAGGTGTGCGCAATTATACTTTTGAAGATTACCAGGTCAACTTCCAGGGCAAAGGAAGTAAGGTGTACAGCAATTTGAATGATATGTCCTCGGATAATATTTTAACCTATAAACGGGCTTTCAATGATATTCACAATGTGGATGTTACACTCCTCTATGGATTTGAGAAAAGGACATATGATGACACCAATTCCACATCCAGTATATTCATTAACAACTCATTAGGTTATAACAGCCTCCAGTCTGGCAGTTCAGATGCTTTATCCATAATAACCGGGGCATGGGAAGAAGCAAGCTTATATAGTATGGGCCGGCTTTTTTACAGTTTCAAAAATAAATACATGTTGACCGGGACAATTAGAAGAGATGGTTTTTCAGGATTCAGCGAAGAAAATAAATTTGGAGTATTTCCTTCTGTTGCATTGGGATGGGTTGCCACCGAGGAATCGTTCTTCCCTGAAGCATTAAGCGTGATAAATTACATGAAGTTAAGGCTTTCCTATGGGTCTATCGGTAACAGGACGATTGGCAGGTATCAGACACTGGCAAAGGTAGCAGGTGGATATAAATATATTGATGATGATGGTAATTCAATGTACGGACAGTATATTAACAGCATGTCAAGTGCAAATCTGAAGTGGGAAACAACCACGGGAATTAACCTGGGAGTTGATTTTGGAGTTCTGGATTCAAGGATATCCGGTACAATAGAATACTACAATAATAATACAACAGATATATTGTATTATGTGGATATTCCTTCTATCAGCCGGTACACCACATTCCCTGACAACTTGGGGAAACTGCATAATGAGGGAATTGAGATTTCCCTGGCATCAACAAATATGAAAACCCAGGATTTTGCCTGGTACACTACTCTTGTATATTCCAGGAACAGGGATGAATTAGTGGAACTGTTGGGATTTGATAACGACGGAGATGGCAAGGAAGATGACCTGGTTTCAGCAGGCCTCTTTATCGGGGAACCCCTGAGTGTTAATTATGACTATGAGATCACAGGCGAAATGTACCAGATTGGTGATGTAATACCTGTAGGAAGTGATGTCGGAGCCTATGGTATAGTTGATCAGAACGATGACGGAAAAATTGATATACTGAATGACCGTGTCATATTAAATTATCCCGAACCCTCTTATCGTTTTGGGATCAGTAACAGGTTAGAATACAAAGACTGGACATTCAGTTTCTTCATCAATTCTATCCAGGGTGGGAAAGACCATTATTTTGCCGCTGATAACCTCTTTAACCGGAGTGATGCAGTTTATTCATTTAATTTCCCATTTGACGAACAACATTACAGGTACACATTTCCGGAAGGACTTGATTTCTGGCTTCCTGAAAATCCTGATGCTAAATATCAACGCATTGATATAAAAGCTTCTAATTTAGGCTCAATTTATACACAAAGGAATTTTATCCGCTTGCAGGATGTAACCCTGAGTTATAATGTTACGGCTGACTTCCTGAAGAAAGTTGACATAAGGAAACTCAGATTCTTCCTTACAGGGAAAAATCTGATAACTTTAACAAAATGGCCGGGTTGGGATCCTGAGACAGGAATTGCAATCGGTATGGCTGGACGGCCCGTGTTAAGAAGCTATACAATAGGATTGGATATTGAATTCTAAACTACTAAATTTTGAGAAATATGAAAAAGACAAAAATATTAATATCAAGTATATATAAGAGGATTATTAAAGCTTTAATGATCCTGGTTTGTTCCTTGTTACTCTTTTCCTGTAACGAAGAGGAATTTCTGCGGGAGATACCTTTAGATTTTGCCGCACCGGAAAACTCGTATATTACCAATTCGGATTTTGAAGCAGCAATTTATAATCTGCATTATCTTACAAGAAGAATATTCTGGTATGATGATTGGCCATGGCACTGGTGGTTGGGAACTGACTTGGTGGAAAGTTATAGTGATATAGACCATGCAATAGATTACAGGACATATTGGGGTCCCCAGGGTGTCCATACTATAAGAGTGTGGACTCCCGGTTATAATGTTATTTACGATGCCAATGTGATCCTTGAAAGGTCGGAGAGCGATTTATGTGAACTTACAGCTGATGAGAAGAAAATAATACAGGCAGAAGCCAAATTTTTCAGGGGATATTTCCATAAGATCCTTGCAGATTTATATGGTGGTGTACCTATTGTTATTGAAGAGACAAAATCACCCAAACGTGATTATGTCCGGGCAACCCGCCAGGAAGTGTATCAGCAATGTGCAGAAGACCTGGAAGAAGCTGCAGCTAATCTGCCGGATATCACCGCCGTGGATGAATCGAGGATCAATAAACTGGCTGCCAGCCATGTCTTAGCCGAAGTATATATTTCACTTGGCAGGTGGCAGGATGCTATTACGGAAGCATCAAAGGTTATTGATCATGCCGCTACTGCATTAATGACTGCACGTTTTGGATCCACTGAGGAAAAATTGTTTAATGATCCTGCTTTTGTTGGGGATGTGTACTGGGATCTGTTCAGGCATGGTCACCAGGACAGGAAGATAGGAAATACAGAATCCATCTGGGTACTTCAGTTCAAGTATTTTGAAGCAGACAGGAATGGCGTTTTGGGTGGTGGTGAAAGAAATGACCTGGCACTGTCACGCCAGGTATGCCCTGATCTTACCAAGGCAAATATCCTCCAGAGTAATGGATCATATAAACCTGTACTGGCAAAACCCAATACTTATTATAATCACCGTGGGCAGGGTTATCTTAAACCAAGTCCCTATTTTCTATACAGAATATGGGAACCCGGGGATATCAGGAATGCCCCGCATAACATTGTCCGTGATTATCCGGTACGGAATCCGGGTAACGAATATAACGGAAAGTGGGTTATAGCTGATAACCTTCCTTTAAAAAGGGTTACAACTACAGATACTGCAAGATTCTTCTTCCCCGGATTCGGGAAGCTGGTTACACCAGGCAGGGATCCTGCTGAATACATGGATCCTGACCAGAGTATTCCTGGTTCTATCCTGTATGATTCAAGAAGGGTATGGCGTAAAAATTACCAGATACGTCTTGCGGAGACCTATTTATTAAGAGCAGAAGCATACCTGGGAGCAGGAAATGTACCCAATGCAACCGCAGACATCAATGTGGTAAGGAGAAGGTCTAATGCTCCTGATGCATTAGCAGCAAATGTTGATATGGATTATATCCTGGATGAACGTTTGCGTGAATTGTATTATGAGGAAACAAGGATAATAACCTTATGCAGGCTCGGTAAGGTTGTTGACAGAAGCAGCAGATTTAATCCGAGAGTTGCATCAACTATCGAGGACTATCAGAATTTATTGGCTATCCCAAATGCTGATATTCTTAAAAATGTGGAAGCAGAACTGGAACAGAATCCGGGGTATTAAATAAAACATCAAATAAATAATTAAAACAATACAGAAATGATCATTGATTGCTGCATCCGGAATGTGTAAGGATTCAGGAGAAGCAATTGATGATCATTTTTGTTGTGTAGTGGTTGCTTAAACGTCCTTTGTGGTTAAGCTTGTTTTGTTTTACCACAAAGTACACAAAGGAATTCACAAAGTAACACAAAGGGAGTTTAAACAACCTCATATCCATGATGTTTCACATTTTTATAACATCCTCATTTTTTATCACCTGAATGCAAATATTCATATAAGCATTCCTAATTTTATTTAAAATAATTATTAATTAAAAATAATATTAATTACATGAACAGAAGAAATTTTATTCAGAAAACCACTTTTATGAGCGGGGCTGCAGGGGCAGTTACCATGTTACCTGCTTTCGGTTCAGTTATGGCAACAACCGGATGTTCCGGCAAAAAACAAACCGACTTCAGGTCACTCATTCCAACCATGATGTTAAACGGGACTGTTTCTCTTTCAAAGCCTCTCCTGTCCCCGTGTCAACTTAGTTTTCGCATTGACCTTGCAAGGACTCGCATGGCATCGTACCCCTGTAATACTATGGATTTTATTATGGTTGATCTTGAACATCCTGATAACCGGTACCGTAAAGCTCACCTTGCTAACGGTGACCTTACAGGCCGTCTTCTTGAGTTTTTATGTTGTTCGGAAGGAGTGGATGGTAAAAATGATCCGCGGCTCGATGAGTTGTATGAAAGGATTTTAAAGCAACGGAAACCTTCCGGGTTTATTGGACGGTACCCCGGGGGGGTAGGAAGTATGGATCCTAAAGATGATCCTGTACAGGGTGGAGCAGCTTCAAAAAATTTCCACGGGATGATACGGTATTACGACCTGACGGGTGATACAAGGGCACTGGAAGCCGCACTTGGCCTTGCTGAAGTGCTGTACTCCGTTAAAGATGAATGGCTGAAGGCAATGAAATCTGAAAAAGGATTCAGTGACATTATTACATGGGTCGGAGAACCTTATGCAAGGCTTTATGGAATCACTAAAGATCCCCGGTGGATGGAATTCTGTGCGATGATACGCGATAATATCCGCCCGCTGGAAGGAAGAAAAACACACTCCCATGGATTCTTAAGCACTCTCAGGGGAATGCAGGTTATGACAATGGTCACGGGAGATCTTTCATGGAATTTACTTCCAGACAAGTACCAGAAGATCATCGTTGAAAAACGCTATGAAATGCCTGACGGAAATATACCGGAATTCTTTCCCACCAGTGCAAGGAACGAAGGTTGTTCTATAGCTGACTGGATGATGCTGAACCTGAACCAGGGATTGATCCATGGAGATGATCATTATTATGACAAAGCAGAACGTACATTCTGGAATGCTTTGGCTTTTAACCAGTTAATTACAGGGGGCTTCGGACATCGGAGAGTAGCTTCCAACGGCTACGGAACGGATCATATTCATGAAGCATGGTGGTGCTGCACACAGGACTCAGGAATGGGAATGGCAGATTACGCCCGGCATACGGTAACATTCAGGAATGATACTATTCATGTGAATTTTTTAAATCCCGGAGTTTTTAATGTACTTTTACCAGGGGATAAATGGGCACAGGTTAAGATCAATACTGAATATCCAGCTAAGGCTGAGGCAATTATCGAGGCGGAAAATGTACCGGCAGATATAAAATTAAAGATACGTGTTCCTTCCTGGATAAAAAACCCAAAGATGGACCAGTCCCGCTCAGGAAATACTGTGAATATAAATTTTAATGGGGATATGGGACATCGTATAGAACAGATAAATCCCGGAGTGATTGTAACATACGGACCTCTTGTCCTGGTGCCTACAAGAACTGTGAGAGTGGGAAGTGCTTCAACAGCAGAGACAACCCCGGATGACATCAAGGGATATGATCCCGATTCTTTGCCGGAAGGAATTCCTGGTATAAAACTCGATAATCCTCCTGATGCAGATGGATTTATAAAGTTCCCGCTTTGTCCTCCCGAACGGCCATTGCCTGCTTTTAATTATTTTGATGAAGGCCCTGGTGCTCCGACATGGGTGGAAGGAGCAGGTGTTGAAGTGGGATTGAAATTCCCCGGCGGAGAAGTGTTCCATACGCGTTTTGCACCTATGTGTTATAACACCTCCTGCTTGTCATTATTTGAAACCCCCGTGGTTTTCAAGGACGTGGAAGGGATTTCGTAGGGACGCACGGCTGTGCGTCCATAAAGTAGAGACACGGCATGCCGTGTCTTTACCGCAAATGACTTTGTGCACTTTGTGTTGTCCTTTGTGTACTTTGTGGTTAAATATTTTTTAACAACACATAAACAGTATTTATTTAGGATAAAATTATTATGTGCCATGAATGATAACCCTAACAATCAAACTTTCTCATTCACCAGCAGGGATGAGGAAAGTTTACCTGTACCCCGGCATAAACTCCATGGATGGAGACATTTTGCCGGGATCTATGCTTCGGAGCATGTTGCAGCCACTGAATTTGTTATTGGTGCTACTTTCGTTGCAATGGGGGCAACGACAAAAAATATTCTGTTAGGACTGGCGATCGGAAACCTGCTGGCGGTGCTCAGCTGGACATTTATTACAGCACCCATAGCTGTTAAAACAAGACTTAGTCTTTACTGGTACATTCATAAAATTGCCGGAAATCCTGCAACAAAACTTTATAACTGGGCAAATGTGTTGATATTTACCGTGATCTCTGCTTCTATGATAACCGTCTCAGCTTCAGGTGTCAGATTTATTTTTAATATTCCTGCACAGCTGAAATGGTTCCCTGAAGACATCCGTTTTGTCCTGGTGGTAGTTGCAGTAGGAATAGTGGTAGTGCTGGTTGCAACCTATGGGTTCAATGCACTTGCTGAATTCTCCTCTATTTGTGCACCATGGTTGTTTGTCATGTTTGTAGGAGGTTTTATGGCTATATTACCCATACTTACAGAACATGTCCTTGGAAAAACCTTCCTTTCAGGCTGGAATGAATTTATTGCTATTGCTGATAAATCTATCTGGACAGGCACCAATGCCATGGGGGAGAAGGGGGTGGGTTTCTGGGAAGTGATGGGTTTTGCATGGGCTGCAAATACGATAACCCATGTTGGATTAATTGACATGGCTATTTTCCGGTTTGCAAAGAAATGGAGCTATGGCCTGTTTTCAGGATTTGGAATGTTGTTCGGACATTATATCGCATGGATTGCTGCAGGTATTATGGGAGCAGGTGCCGCTGTCATTCTGAAAACCACTATAAGCCAATTGGATCCGGGTGACGTGGCCTTTTATGCCCTCGGTATTTCAGGATTCGTTACTGTAATTGTCGCCGGGTGGACTACAGCAAATGCAAATCTCTATAGGGCAGGCCTTGCTGCACAGGCCATTTTCAACCGGCACTCAAGAAGCAAAGTGACTTTAATTGTGGGGATAGTAACCATTATTGCAGCCTGTTCCCCTTTCGTTTTTACAAAATTCCTGCCTTTACTGACCTATTCAGGTTTAATAGTAGTACCTGTGGGAGCTATAGTATTCACGGAACATTACCTCTTTAAAATTATCGGGTTGACCCGTTACTGGGCTCATTATAAAAACAGTGCAAGAAGTTACCCGGCTGTACTTGCATGGGCAGGCGGACTCATTTTCGGATTTGGATTAAATATAATTGATGTTATGCCCTTTTATTATCTTTTTATTCCGACTTGGATCTTTACATCATTATTGTATATTTTATTATCTTCATGGGCAGGAGCAAGAGAAAAATACCCGGATGCCGAGGCACTGGAATTACAGAAGAACCTGGCCATAACCAGGTTCCAGGAAGAACAATTCAGAACAATAAAAGAAGCTGAAAATCACCATTCAAATCTGGTTATTGTTAACAGGATAGCAAATATTATCGCCTGGAGTAGTTTATTTGTAATTATGATATTTGCATTAATTACCATGTTCGGAAGTGCTGATATCAATATATATAAAGATAATAAGGAAGTATTCAATAATGTTTGTATCATTGGCACCATTATTTATTTCGTGTTTGGTTACTGGGCATTCAGAACACGGAGAAATAATAAGTAGGAGGCTGTCGTAAAAGTATAAATATATTTACCACAAAGAACACTAAGTACAACACAAAGTGCACAAAGGATTATCAATCAGGAATATATACTTTGCGTCCTTCGTGCGTACTTAGAGTCCTTTGTGGTAAATAACACTTATGAGACAGCCCCAATCTCAATGTTATGAACAATTAATATCATATAAAATTTATTAGATTATGTCACATTCCATACCACTTAATAATAAAAACATTCAACAACTTCCTCATGGGATTGAGAGACCTTCTTATGACAGGCAGAAGTTGGTCGCGGGCATGGTCCATGTTGGTGTCGGCGGGTTTCACAGGTCTCACCAGGCATATTATACCGATGAACTATTAAAAAACCATGGAGTAACTGATTGGGCAATTTGCGGTGTGGGTTTAATGGAATATGATAAAAAAATGCAGGAAGCCCTTGAAAGCCAGGATCACCTGTATAGCCTGATGTTGTTCCATCCTGAGGGTAATATTACCACACGGGTTATTGGATCGATCATTGATTATTTTTTTGCACCCGATGATCCTGAAGCCGTAATTGAAAAAATGGCTGATCCTGAAATAAAAATTGTAAGCCTGACAATTACAGAAGGGGGGTATAATGTTAATGAGGCTACACGGGAATTTGATTTTGAAAATAAGGATGTTCAGTGGGATCTGAAAAATCCTGATAATCCAAAAACCATTTTTGGTTTCCTTTGCGAATCCTTAAGAAGAAGAAAGGAAAGAGAATTACCTGCTTTTACCATACTTTCCTGCGATAATATTCAACATAACGGGGATGTGACAAAAAAAATGCTTCTCGCTTTCTGCAACAATGCAGACCCTGAATTATGCAAGTGGATTGAACAAAATGTTTATTTTCCCAACTGTATGGTGGATCGCATCACCCCGGCCACCACTGAAGAGTCCAGGACAACTCTTTTAACAAAATCTGGAATTATTGATAAATGCCCTGTTGTATGCGAACCATTTTGCCAGTGGGTCATTGAGGACAATTTTAATGGCAACCGTCCGCCATGGGAAAAGGTGGGTGTTCAGTTTGTTCCTGATGTTAGCCCGTATGAAAAGATGAAAATCCGCCTGCTGAATGCAGGTCATTCTTTACTTGGATTTTCCGGTGCTTTATATGGATATGAGTATATACATGAAACCGTACATGATCACTTGTTTTCAGGACTACTGCATAGATTTATGGATGAGGAAGTTACTCCCGTTCTTGATGCAATTCCGGGTATTGACCTTGATCAATATAAGGAAAGCCTGGTACAACGGTTTGGGAATCCTTATATAAAAGACCAGGTAGCCAGGATTTGTCTCCAGAGCTCAGCCAAAATACCTAAATACCTGTTACCTACTATACTTGATCAGCTTAAAGAAGGAGGCCCGCTTGATTGTTCAGCATATATTATTGCAAGCTGGTGCCGCTATGCTGAAGGAACGGATGAGAAAGGGAGAAAATACCAATTAGAGGACGAAATGAGTGCTATCCTTCAGGAAAAAGCATTACTTTCCCGTCAGGATCCCCTGGCATTTTTAAAAATTGAAACTGTTTTCGGAGACCTTGTAAGATCAGAAAGATTCACGGAGATATATAAAAAAACACTGCAGGATTTATATCAAAAGGGAGTAATAGAATGTTTAAAGGAGCTTAATTTGAAGAAAAAATAGGGAATGAGAATAGGTGTCTCGAGGGATCAAAGGGATCAAAGGGATCGAGGGGATCAAAGGGATCAAGGGATCGAGGGATCAAGGGATCAAGGGGATCAAAGGGATCAAAGGGATCGAGGGAGTAAATGAGTAGAAACACGATTTATCGTGTGTAAATGAGTATGAGAGTATGAGTAGAGACAGGGCATGCCCTGTCTATGCAATAGGAAAATATGAGGT
>Ga0209163_1001522_pt1 | contig 24658 bp, 19 predicted proteins | sample MTBAKSrepl2MetaG_FD_187457 | JGI IMG/M metagenome (GOLD analysis project Ga0209163, IMG submission 187457) | Enrichment culture microbial communities om Arthur Kill intertidal strait, New Jersey, USA, that are MTBE-degrading - MTBE-AKS2 (Arthur... | ecosystem: Environmental > Aquatic > Marine >...
AAAGAACAGCAGGCATTATCATCCCGGCGGAGGAATTGTTCACGCCGCAAGGGGCACAAGCCGGTAATTTTTTTTAAACACGGGTACAAATCGGCCAAGATCTATTACCCGTCACGGATTCAGGATATAACCAAAAATTCAGTGGCGGGTGCCTTTTACGCGTCCACTGGAATGATTTGTTGGCTCAAATTTTTAATAAATCTTCTAATGTTCTGGATACTACAGCTTTCCCTTTAAAGCCTTTCCTTGTAGCAAAATTGTGAAAGTGTTTTTCGCATATGACTAGATCGCAGTATTGAGTGGCTACACCAACACCAGCCCAATCATCTAAATCGGTTATTTTATGTTTTAGACTAGGATTCTGCAGTACTAGTTTATGCAGAAAAACATCCATTTGTCTGGTTGGCATAAGGTCTATAAATTTTCTAATGTTTTCTTTTCCTAGTTCGCCAAGTTGATTTGGGGAAATCCCTTCAGCTAACATAATTTCACCAATAGGTTCAATAATGTCTGTCATACTTATTGCGTATAGGCAATCTTCCCACTTGTTTCTTGGTAACTCGTTTCGTATTGATGGTAAATTTTTCAAATGATTTAGAAAGCTGATTCTCCATTTATCCTGTCGAAAGGCTGGCATTTTCTCACCATTAGGCCCATCTCCAGTTAGAATACTTTTTTCTATTATATCCTCAATATGTTTTGGGAATTTTGATTCATATGGCATACCGAAGGCATGATAAATGCCATATCCGATAAGATTAAACTCGATACCTGCCTTTATATTAAAGAATTGTGAAAATGCATGGTAAAGTTCTTTTTTTATGATTTTACTGTGAGGAGCTATAGTCTGTCCATGGGAGTAAGACCACATCACCTCAGCTAACCGTTTTCTTCTCCCTGGATCAGTGATCCTCGCGGTTTCAATATAGTGAGTCGATGAAATTGGAAAAATATTATTTACTTCATTTAACAATCTAGAAGCACATTCTACAATTTTTTTAGTTTTTGGTGAGCTATCCTTTCCATTAACCATCCTTGCTAACTCTATCCATTTATTTTGGTCTAGGTAGATGATCATAGCTTTGAATAACGAACGGCAGAGCTCAGTGTGTTTGAGGAAAGCGAAGCTTGCAGCAATTCAGCTGCAGCCCCTGGTTAGCCATACTATTCAACATGCGTGCCAACAGAACGTCGCGTGACGGTCGTGACCCGTCCACTCCGAAGTTCGCCACTCTGAAAACATTGTAGTCTGGACATTTGTAAATCTGGAACGTGGGCAAGTTCTTCTTGAGGTAATCGTTGTAGTCTGGTGGCTTCTTCTTATGTAAAATATGTTGGCGATGGTATCGAACTTTCCAGCAGAATTCCAATGGTCCCCACAGCAGGACGGCCATTATTCCTTCAAGCGAAGCAACATTTAGTTGTTCACTATCAAAACGATAGGTAGTCGGAAACGTTAGAACAGCACCTTGGTGGTCATCCAAAAGACATACGCGAATACGATCTGCAAGAACGCCGAAATCGACAAGCAAGATGTTCTTGTCCCATTCCGGAGGTAATCCAGCGCGTTCAAAAGCGTGACCTTGGTCCATGTCCTTGTGCAGAAGCGAACAGCCTTCTTTGAGCACGCAACATGCATAATCTTTCCCGACACCTGATAGACCAAGCATGAAGATGATTGGCTTCAAGAACGCTTCCTTCCTGGCTACGATTTCAGGTGAGTTGGCAGACGAGAATCGGCTGACAATCTACACTGAGGGGCATGTTGATGTCCTCCTGGAATCAAGAATGAAGCCTTTTTCTAATAGCTGTTTCTGAATCCTGCCATTCTGCTTCCCGCTCGTAGGACCCGGCGATATCTTCGAGGACTCCTCCGACATATGGATAATCGAAGTGCAAGCGCTCTGCATAAGCGCGGTATTTCGCCGCAAGGTCCCGCTCCTGATCGCCACCTTCGCCCCGAACGTGAGCACCACGGGAGTTACGAACTTCGGTGCAGAATCCTCTGCCTATTTCAGGGGATGCTATACCTTCCATAGCCTCGCACACCGATTTACAGGGCCACATGCCGTTCTCATCCTCGGGTGCCTTTGCAAGCAGTTCACCGAGGCAAATGTCACCTATTTCGACCCGGGCACACTCGCGGAATAGGCGTCGAACTTCGCCGATCCATTCGGCCAGCTTCGTCTCGTTGACTTTTCCGTTTTCCGTAGTGCCGGGAATTTTCTTTATCTGGTGAAGAAGGTGAAAAGCTGACGACACCATTGCCTTCCGCTGCTCGGAATTCTCAATTCTCAATTCCGGTGGATCCTCTCCTTTGTCATTCCGTTTGTAAAGGATGGCCGCAGCCTGGACGAATAACGACGGAGATTCCGCAATCTGTCTTTCTAGATTCGGGATTCCGTGCTCGCTGTGATCAAGGGCCTGAATGAAGAGAAATTCGAGCTGCGCCATTTCATCACGGGTAACTTCCGCGCGGTCATCAAGCGCATCCAGCCCCCTGGAAATGTAGTGACGGTCAAGCTTGAAATGATCTGTCGGCTCGGCATTTATCGTGGCGACGTCATACAGCAGCCGTTTGAGGCGGGTCGTTTCGATATCCTTGAAATCTATGTGGACGGCATGGAAAGCAGCGCGTGGTCGCTGAACCTCCAAAAGGCGGTCAACCATTTCCGTAAGCTCGGCGGGCGTGTACCTCCCAATATATGGTACCACATCTTTCCAATATCCGGCGCGGATCTCCTCATCAAAAATGTCCAGAAGGCGCCAAGTGGATGCCTGGAATGGTGCACGTATTAATAGCCGCGTACGTTCTGCGGTATTCAACCCTTTAGCCGCAGCCTGCAAAACCCTTGGTCTCGATTTTTCTTCGATCGCCGAAAGGAAGCCCTGCAGGCACCACTCGGCCTTGCTCCGAAGATTTCCGTCAAGGGAAAGGCAACGTAAGATAAAATCAACCCGTGATTTCACGCTGGCAAAACATGAAGCCATGTAATGACCTATGGTGCCAGCTGCGCTGCTGCTGGTAAGCAATTTTTTAACGCCCTCGAAACCGCTCTTGGCCCATATCTCGCTAATCGCTTCGCGTCGTAGCCTGTCGATCCGCTCCTCGCGCTTCTCATAATCGAAATCCTCCTCTTCAAGCTCGTCTGCTGATTCCTCCACCCACTGATTTGCGAACAGCCAGCCGTGTCGGATGATTGGATCTCGTGGGCAGAGCATGTCATAGGCTTTGCGGGCACGGTCACGGGTTGTTACCTCAAGGTTCCTGTGTTGGCTGCGCCGAGTGAAAGCGTACCGCCGGATACGCTCGCGCAACTTGGCCTTGGCTCCTTCATCGTCTTGCCGTGACCATTCATCGATCTTGTCCCAAACCCTTGACTGGTCTTCCTTGGACATGCCCTCAAGAGACTCGACAAGATCACCAAGAGTCATATCGTCGTGAGAGGGCCAAGCGATCAAGAGTTCCAGCGCCTGTCGGGCGAAGTCGTAGAACTCCTTATGTGTTACAACCTGTCCTGCTCCGGATGCATCGCTTCGCCAACGGGGTCTGTAGTTGTAGGTGCCGAACCGGGAACTAGGCTTAATTTGCTCGATGCCAATCTCCCAGCCGACATCAGGGAAACGCCTTTTGAGCAACTCTAGCACTTTGACTCGCTGCTCTACAGAAGCTGCAGTCTGCGGCATCCATGCCCTGAAAATGTCCTTAAGACTGGAGTCCGGTTTATTCATCCAGTTATCATTGATTTTAGGCCGGGAAAGTTGGGCAAGAATCACCGAAACGCGCGAGAAGTTCTGAGGTTTCCAGGCAAGGCACTCTAGTGCCCAGAGCAGCCCAGTACGGGACGGTGATGCCCATAACACGCCGCTGTCAACCGGTTTGAGAAGGCCAAAAACGACAGGATCGTCGTGACTCAGGTCTTCCTCAATTATCTTCAGGAATTCATCGGGAGCGGCTTCTGCGTAGCAAGGCAACTCATTGTTATGAGAGAGCAATTTTTCTAAAGTCAAGGGTGTCAGGAGCTTGCGGATTAGAATTGCGACTCGTGTTTCTACATTAATTCCGAGGCGGCTCTGGAGAAGACCCTTGCCGTGGACCGACAGGATGACGAGTGTTTCGCAGATACCTTCTCGCAACGCATTGGAGTGATCTCTCTTCTTGCCATACAGTGCCGCTGCCCACCTTTCCTTTTCGGGTAATTCTAGCGAAGGGTCGGTCTCGGACAGGACATATTCAGCGGCTTCGAAAAACCGTTCAAGGTCCGCAGTCGTTATCATCCTCGAAATCGCAAACAAGGAGTCAATTTTCGAGACAACACCCCGATAACGTCCGACAGACCAGACTGGACTGTCATCGAACCTAAGCAGGCATGCAATCTGGTCCTCAATCGCATCGTATTTTCGGTCAGCCATATAAGAAACGATCTCGCTATCCGCCTCTGACTCGGCATGCCAGGCACCAATTAGGGTCATCGGTACAAGGGCCTTTGCTTTTTCAGTATCGGCGGCCCATGCTGGCGTTCTTATCGCAGCATTCCTTGAAAGACGACGACGTAAGATCGTAGGTGAACATCCCGACTCCCTCGCATGTCTGTCGACTTCTTCTTCCTTGATACCCATATCTTTGAGCGCTTTCTCAAAGGCTTCGTAACCAAGCAAGTCAAGCACAATGTCAGCTTCTCTATCGACAGCGTTGCGCGGATGAAAAACGATGCAATGAAGCCGACTATGAGCGCCGACAAGTTCTCTCTCTGCTTCATTAGAATAAACTATCGGAATGAAAGGTATAGATGTCGCAATAAGAGTTCTGAGTGTTGCGGGAGATGCGAAGACCGCAGACATATCTTTGAATTGACGGAGTTCTTCATCATCAAAGAGGCAAGCGAGAAAGGCAAGCGCCTCGTCATGCGAGTCGGCAGCGACTACAAAAGGTTTTTCGCTCGATTTCTCAAGCCACTCTTTGAACTTGCGCCGGTAAACGGCAATCGACGATGCAAAAATCTCGGGGGTCAAATGAGGCTCACTAGCCTCAGCCCATCGGAGCCATGCCTGCTCCAGCGTTTCATAGCCGATAATGGGCAAAGCGAGTTGTTCAGCAAACCAGACCTGCGCTGGTACAGACTGCTCAAGCCACTGCTCGAGATCGCTCGCATCGAAAGCTTTTACTGCCTTCCAGTCGCCAGCCTCGTTCTTTTTTTCTGCCCATACTGTTTTGCCAGACCAGTTGCGAGGTGTCACGAAAATGAAAGTACTGCTAGCCCGCTCGGCCGCTTTAACTGAAATGAGCCGCGCATTATAATCCTTATTTGCTTTGACATCTGGCTTCTGATCGGTGCCGAACTCCCAATATGATTTCCCTTCTGGAACCCAAGGTGTTGCGGCACCAGCTTCGACGATACCATCGGAACCTTTTCGCTGCGCATTGTCATAGCCAGGGAAATCGACATGGCGGAGATCGTTGCCAGTAGAGTGCACAAGCTTTCTCAGAAAGACGGGAAGATGTGTTCGGGCTTCAATATGTTTTGCTCCCCACTCCTCAATCTGATTTGCTTTGATGGTCAGGAAATTCGGGACGAATGCGTGAACAGCAACCTGTTGGTCACCGGCATACCTTTTCTGTTGGTCGTAAACAGCTTGTAAATTGAGCAACTTCTTACTGTCAGCGCCGAATGCCTTCTCCAGCCTGACTGCCATTTGGGAAGACAGGGAAGATTTTCCGTTAAGAAAGTTAGACAGGGCTGGCCTACCTATACCAAGCCGCTTAGCAGCCTCTTTCACCGACATCCCAACAGGAATGACTTTCTCACGGATGTAGATGCCGGGATGAGCGGATTTTTTGCTCAACATTGTCATTAAAATCCTCCTTATATGTATCGTGTTGCGCTACACAATACTCGTTTTGACTTGGGTTGTCAAGAATAGCTCTTGCTAAAAAGCTCAACAGCGATGAAGGAGAGAAAATGTCGGGAAGATATTTAAAATAGATCATTAATATTAATGTTTAGAAAAACCACTGGTAATCCTTCTCTCTATGGGAAATAAATCAGTTGAAGAAGATAGATCGTAAATATACTACTACTCCCCTTTTCTGGCTGAATAATTCCTTCAATCCCGTCTCTCAGTTCCCATTTCAGCACCGGACTCTCGTAATTTTTTTAACACTGCAATCGGGAATTCCCGCATCTAATTGAACAACCTATTGCGTCTTCGCCAACCCTCGTATATCTCCCTTTGCCTCTCGTACCCTACTTCACCGTAACTGAAAAACGTCGTCAGCACCTGCTCATGTCCGAGGTTCTGGCTCCATACCTTGAACTCCTCAGGTGTCCGGATATCACCTGGCCAAGCTGAACCAGGGTATTCCTGAAGCTGTGTGGATTGAAGTAAGGCAGACCGGCTCGGGTAAAGGCTTCACGAAAAATCTTCCGGATAGGGCCGGCGTTGCTCCAGTGCTTCCGTGACAACCCGGTTGCCTCGAATTGACGTGTTGCTCCAAGCGCGACGTGCGTCCTGGGAAACAGCGGGTCATCATTTCCAAATAATTTCTCTCTCCTGAGTATTGGCAACAGGCAACCACAGGCCGTAAGAGTAACAAAACTCGACTTGCCGCTATCCCCCCTTTCGGGCAGTAAGTTGATCAGGAGGTCACAATTTATCCTGCTTGTTCCAGCAATCTAATAATTTTTATATCGTACTGTTATTGTTATATTTTATAAAAATTTCTAAAAATAAAACTCCTCGGTTTTCATCAAAATTCCTACTGATCATGTCCTCCCCCCGGAAAGGTATAAGTAGAGGGGATTGTTTTTTCCGCTCGACTTAACCGGGAGCCCAAGCCTTCTGAAATTTATTCTTTGAATGCTTATCGGCCATTCAAAGGGATATGAGGCGCGATTGCCTTAGCCCCAACGGCCGCTGATCCACTCCCCGTCAAGTCGCCCCCTGCCCCTATGGCAGCGGAATCTCCATTTCACCACAACAAGGAGATACGCGACATGAAACCCATCACTTCGAAAATCACCTTACCGGAAACCGGCTTTCTCAGGTTGTCGAGCATCATCGGCGACCGGAAAAGCGATCCGCCGATCCCGGCGATAATCCCGGTCTCCAGGAGTACATGGCTAGCCGGTGTAAAATCCGGCCGTTTTCCAAAATCCCTAAAATTAGGCCCCCGCATAACGGTCTGGCGGGTGGAGGATATCCGCAGCCTGATCCATGAAAGCCAGGTCAGTGGTTGAGGAGTGTGCCTATGGAATGGGTCAAGATCCGGTGCGATATCCTCGATAACCGGAAAATAAAACTGCTCCGTAAAGGACCGGATGGCAATAACCGGTTCACGCTCTGGGTGACGATGATCATCCAGGCCGGCAAATGCAACCGTGGCGGCTACCTCATGGTCACCGACAAACTCCCCTACACCGCGGAGACCCTGAGCTTGACCGCGGGCTTTTCTTTGTCCATGGTGAAGCGTGCCCTGAGCGCCTATGCCGAACTGGAGATGATCGAGTATCGGGACGGGGTGATCTACATCAAAAACTGGTCGAAGTACCAGAGCGAGGACAAGCTTGCGGCCAAGCGGGAGAAGGATCGGATCCGGCAGCAGAACCACCGGGCCAATGAGCCCGGCAAAGTAAAAACACCCCCTCTCCCTGATTCGATGTCACGTGACAGTCACGATATGTCACGTGACAGTCACGCCGATATGTCACGTGACGTCACGCAGGAGAACAGACAACAGAACAGAGAAGAGAACAGATATATAAAAACAACAACAGACAACATCCGGTTGTTGTTGTCCGATACACCGCTGGAAAAAATCTCCGACGGAGAGCTGGACGGTCTTGCACAGCGTCACGGCACGGAACGTCTCCTGAGGGCCGCCGATATCGCCGCCGAGACCTGGCGAAGGACGTCGATGGAAGTGCACAACCCGGGCGGTTATCTCCAGTCCTTGTGCGCCGCTCTCGTCGTGCCGGAGTGGTATGTGCCCCATTCCGAACGAACCAGATCGCCTCCCGCGAACAGCCAGACGGAGGCAGATCAGCAGGATACCGATGAGTTGGAAGAGGCCAATGACACGGCCAGAGATGCCGTATGGGCATCGCTGCCTGATACCCAACAGGAGGAGTACATTGCCATGGTTAACGCGAACCGACCCAAGGGGGTTGAGTACAGCCAGCATGTTTTGCTGACGCTGGCCAAGGGACGTGCCTGGGATGAATCACGGTCCGGCGGTGACGGGTGATCTGCTGCGCATCCATCGCCGATGGCTGCGCAGAAAAGCAGGGGAAATCCGTGCGGGATTCGCCCGGCACGGATTTGCGGACCGCTGCGCGGTGCGGAAATTGAGGGTGCTCGCGTTGTCGCCGGGATGAACCGTACGCTGCGCAGTCAGCGAAACACCGGGCATGCCTGCGGGCCGCCGCAATTTCCGCGCTATGTCAGCACCGGCCGACATAGCGCGGAAACAGAACCATGGCCGCTCTGTCGCAACAGGCGCGACAGAGCAGGGAGGAAAGGGTGATGAACAGGGATAGAGAGACATTTGACGCGCAGGTAGAGGTCGAGCGCATCCGTGCCCGTCGGGCAGAGGCGCGGCGCAGGCTTTATCGCCGGAGCCGCCTGGACCGGTACCGGGTTGAGCTGGTGGCCATGAAACGAGCCGGCGCCTCCTGCGCCGACCTGGTCGAGTGGCTGCGGGTCAAACACCGCTGCCGGATCAACCGCAGTTCAGTGGACCGGTACCTGAAAAAACTGCCTGAACTGGCAACGACCGCGCCCACGGAAGAGACCTGATGAGACGGTAAGAAATGCCAAAATTTCGATCAGCCAGCGCTCAGGCGGAGCATGCCGTCTCCCGGAAGATTGCCCTGGGCAAGGGCCGGCATGACCACCGGAACGACGGCCGGATCCACAGCGTCGGCACGGCCCGGGGATATGCGCAGGCGCTCAAGGGCTTTGCCGAGTACCTGCAGCATCACCGCCTGGGCGATCTGGGCACGGCGACCGGCAACGAGGCCCGGCAGTACCTGGCCGACCGGTCCGTGCTGGTCGGCCAGAAGACTCTCGATCTCGACCGCCAGGCGCTCCAGATGCATCTGGGGATGCAGCTTGAGGTGGTCAGCAGCGAACGGCAGACAGTCCTTTCCACCCGCAGCTATACAGCGGCCCAGGTCGAACGGATTGCCGCGGCCCAGAGTGAGCGCAACAGCCTGGCCACCCGCATCGCCCACGATGCAGGCCTGCGGGCGCATGAACTGCTGACCCTGCGGCCGGCTGGGGAACGACCGCCATCGACCCACCGGCAGTGGAGCGAGGCGCGTTTCTCCGGCCGCGTCGGTGCAACATACACGGTGGAGGGCAAGGGCGGCCTGGTCCGGGAAGTCATGTTGTCACCGCATCTGGCAAATCGTCTGGAGGAGAAACGCCTTGCCGAACCCCGGCAGGTGACCGACCGGGGGATACACTACACCCAACATTACGAACTCGGAGGAGGACGGGCATGGAGTCAAAGTTTTTCAGCATCAAGCAGGCGCGAGCTTGGCTTCTCAAACGGCGCCCATGGTCTGCGGCACAGTTATGTCCAGGAGCGGATGGACGAGCTGCAGGGCAGCGGCATGGGCTACGACCAGGCCAGGGGAACGGTCGCCCAGGAGGTGGGCCACTTTGCGAAGGACACCACGGACGCCTATCTCCGATAACGCGGACACGGTGTCTTGTCGCGGCGCTGATTATCATAGGTCTTTTCTGGTTGAGCGGGTGGGTTATACCGACCATGGGTCTCTTCCGCATGGCGTTGTACGACTCAGAATTTCCCGAGAACGGTTACTCCCTCGTTTATTACCGGGCAGGAAAGGTGGTCAACGCCACCGCGCTCGCCATGCTGAAAACAGACTGGGGGATTGTCTGGCAGGTTTGGCCGTTTATTGAATTGGGTTTCTTGATTGGCATGACCGCCGGTTACCCTCTGGGTGAGGTGGCCAGGAGGAAATATGCCATTGATCGGGCATCGAGGGAGGCCCTTCTCCAGGGCGAAGCTTTGCTGGACGAGGCTGACAGGAAGCTTCTCCGTGTTGAAAATACTCTGCGCGAGGCATATGCGCAGGAGGCCAAGGTGAAAAGAATGCAGGAGAAACTCTCGGTTGAACAGCATGAAGTCTACGCCATGCAAATGACTGCCCAAACGCAGATGATGGAAGTCGCCGGGCTGAAGAAAGGGGTTGATTACCTGAAGAATGAACTGGCCAAGGCCGAGGCGAAAATCCAGAAACTGAAAAGACGAGGTCCCCAAAAGCCAAAACAGGTGCCAAAGCAGGTTGACTTCGATCCCCGGACAGGTTAAAATTCAATTATTGAAAGCGTACCGTGACGCTAAGTCATATGACACACGGATCGGCCCGCAGAGCTGGCTTATAGCAAATCCTGCAACTATCCTGTCCGGTACGGATGTGCCGGAGGATGGCAGCGGCGAACAGTCCCACGCTGAACCAATGGGGGCGAATCGGGAAGGTGACTTCTCGCGATGGTACAGTAAGACCATCGGCCACGGCGGCACAGACCGACCGTTGGGCAATCTAACGCAGCGCGAATCCGGGCTTCATCTGCCCACCCTCACAACCCCCAAGTAGCATGGCAAGACAAAGCCAGCAAGGCCAGGCCCAGTCGACCCGCGCGGGGTTATAATCTTTCCTTATCCTTGAGGATGAGATCACCAAGCCCCAGAATGGAGGGATCTTCCGCTATTATTCTGAATCCATTTCTCATTGAGTTCCGGAGGCTGACCAGACAAATCTTATCATATTTGACATAGTTGAGTTTGCTCATTTACCCCTCCCCTTTGTGCCGATGATTTCAAATGGTTCTTCCGCCCGGTCAAACGCTGGGTTTGCGACGTAATCATTCCACTGTTTTTCATACAGATTCCGCTCAAGGAGCATTACTTCGAAATTTTCTCCCTCGTTGCCATCATCAAGCCCCGGTCCGACCTTAATGCCGCCGATATCTGTCAATACATACCGTTCATGCAGCTTTTCTCCTCCACCCCGTTGCTTCCAACGTTGTATAACGAGGCGAATGCCTGCTGGAACCCTTCGACGTAGTTGGTCTTCGCAGGTCTGTTTGAAAAAGGCAAAATCAGCCTTCCTTTCCTCCCCTGAAGTATGGAGCATGATTTTTCCCATGCAAGGCCGGCAAGCTCTATTCGATGCGATCACATCAAGAAAGGCTTCAAGCGGTCTTCTCCACCTAGCATCATCCGGGCCGAAATGGGGGTCGATGAAATGAACCTCAGAGCAATTCGACAACAATACGGCTATGAGCTGCGCCATATTTTTTGCCTGTCGCGGGCAATAAGACTGTTTATCGACCCGCCAGAGCGGGCTAGTCTCCACTTTGGAGGGCGTCAGTACCTTGGCATGATTGCGTGGGTTGCTCTTTGCCAGGATGGCTTGAAACTCCTGTCTCGCATTCTCCGACTCGGTATTCTCCAGCCAGGAAAAGGTGCCATTGTATATACCGTTACGACGGACAAGGCTTTCCATCAGCAGATTGAACAGGGCGGTAATGCGCGGCAGTTCGTTGGTTTGGTCAGCGCTGGCAGCAGCATGGGCGAACTGCTTGCGCCAGTTCTTGAATTTTGGGAACTCAGCCATCATCCGGGGTGTACCGAGACCGAACTGCAAAGAGAAATAGCGAAAATCTGCCCGGTCCTTGCCCCAGGCCACCACCAGCTCCGGCTCAATAGCGTATTCATAAATCATCAGAACAGCTCCCTGGCACGTTCGGCAAAGAAACCCTGCGGCCATGGCCGTTCAAATTCGCCTTCTTTGTTGACTGGTATATGGAGAACTTCTGAGCCCTTTTTGCCCGGCTGTACATAGAGCACCGCCACTTGCTCAGGCTTGATTGGAGTAGCCCCTTCTTCCAACTCGTGTTCTGCAGTTTCCCGAATACGACGCAATATACGCAGGATGAGATGCTCGGAATGGGTCTCCAAGAGAAAAGTATTGTTGCCTCCGCCCAAGGCTGACTCGATAAAGACATCGCCTAGTTCGGCCTGCAGGGACGGGTGGAGGTGGATTTCTGGCTGCTCGATGGTAATAATCTTATCCCGCGAGGCATAGGCCGAAACCAGCACCGGCAGAACCTGGCTCACGCCGATGCCCACATCCCGGTGGGAGACTTGGGTGTCGGTGCGGCGATCAATGAGCACCAGTTCCTGGATGCTTGCCAGGTTGGATTCATTGCTCTTCAGTTCAGACCAGGCACCATACAAGGTACCGAAAAGATCGCCATGAACTCCGTCTTCTATGCTGCCGCCGAGCACATTATGATTATCATTGGTAAAAGCCAGTTCGATTTTTTCAATAATTTTTTCGTAATCAAAGCTAACATCGTCAATGGTCAGCAAGTTTTTGATGGAAAGCTCGTAAGGGGTACTCAGTTTATTAGCGTCGCAGAGCCAGGCGTTGACCTTGTCGCGGACCTCCTTGTTGCGGCGTATCACATCCCAGGCATAGCCGCCGCCGGCATACCAGTTGATGTCTTCATGCTCGGCAAAGGCGAGATGCCTTGCCGGGTAGGAACGCAGTGGCCCCAGGTACTGAAGGCGGTTGATCTCCTTGTGCATGACCAGGTTCAACTCTTGGATCAATTCGTCGAGCGTGCGGGGCAGGAAAAAACGCACTGCCCTAGCCAGGTCTTCTTCACGATTGCCTCGACTGACCGGGAACAGGCTCATCTGCTGGGCTCCCTCCTCTTCCCGGCTCTCGTCCCGGAGTCCTTTGGGGAAGAAGGTGCCCATGGGGCTACGCAGGCCGGAAATGATCTCGGCAATCGGCTTTTCCAGTTTCTGCAGGTCTTCCTCTGATACAGCCCCAGTGGTGGTGAACCCTTCCAGCAGGGCACGGATCAAACGTTGGAGAACCGGGTGCTTGTAGGGCAGCATATCAAGGGCCATCTGGTTGCCGGGCCTCATACTCATGCGGAGCAGAGTGGAGCCATCGCTTTCCAGTTCATAGGAGATGACACGGGGCATGGCTGACGGCAGGGGCTGGTCCTGGTCATCCAGGGGCATACCGGTGGTGATGTTCAGGGTGATATTTGCCACCGGTTCGAGCAGTTCCTTGAGCCGGCCAGTGAACTTGCCGGTGCTCAAGGTCAGGCCCCACTCCATGCGGCGGCTGGCCTGGCGGCGGTGGATGTATTGCCGGAAGCCGCCCAGGTCGATGGAGCTGCCGCCCAAATCGGTACGGAAGAGATCCAGTTCACCGGTCCGCATGGCCTCGTGGGCCAAGGCCAGGCTGTGGATGATGCTGGACTTGCCGGCGCTGTTGGCCCCGAAGATCAGGGTGATGGGCTTGACCGGGACGTTCTGGGACTCGGCAAAGGCCTTGAAGTTGCCAAGATGAAGTGAGGTGATCATGATGAGGTACCCTGGATAATATCCTGCGCTACATAAGGTTGATTTTTCGTTATTCCACTTCTTCTTCAGAGTTATTATCTGATTGTCCTGATAAGAATAAAAGCGACTGCTGGGAAAGCCCCCCGTGCTTCTTCAAGTACCGTGCACCTCGTTTGCCCTTGCTCATATCGAGAACGAGCATATCGGCATCAACCCATTTTTTGAGAAGTTTTGAGGCCTTTAAGGTATCAATATCAGCGATACGGCACAACTCACGGTTGGTTATGGCACCATGCCGATCAATCCAATCACTGACCTCCTCCCATATTGCCGGACGCTCCTCGTTGAGCAGCATCACCTGGACAGCATCTTGTTGCAGATGAGGCCGGGTAATATAGAATGGAGGGAAAAGACCAGTGGCCCGCATGGTGGAAAACATCATCCGGACCCCTTCACCGGCATCGATGTTCGGCGGTGACGGAAATTCCCTGATATGATTGACGATCAGTGGATTACGGCTGAAGGAACCTGCCCGCTCAATGGTTGCAGGGGTGATGTTAGCGGGAAAAAGACCTGGGCTCTCTACCTCGATGCGATTGTCGAAGATGCGCACATGGATGTCGCGGTTCAGGTGATAATCCCGGTGGATGACTGCGTTGGTTATCGCCTCCTTGATAACGCGGGTTGGGTACCGGTGCACCGTCTCAAAACCCGATGCGGCAATAGTCAAGCCTTTGGTAATTTCGTTGAGCACATATTCGTATGCATCCGCAATCTGCTGTACAAGAGGACCGGAGATGGTCTTGGGGGTCTTGAGCAGGTTGGGGACCGGCCCATGTTCTATTTTTGTGCCGGCGTAATGAAAAATACGTACAACCGCTTTGCTTGCAAGGACACCGGCCGGATCTTCGGCAAACAAGAGTACCGCCGCCCTGGTCGGCTGAATCGTTTTCCCTGTTTTTCTGGCGAGCCCAATACGAAACATCCGGTCCTTTATAGCGCCTGATGTCAGCCTTCTGGAGGCGCAATACGTTTCCCACGTTGCTGTCTGCAGCAATTCAAAAGGAACGTCAACCGGTTCCGTTTCGGCGCTGATAACACCACGGGCAAAAGAAAGCTCATTTATCTCCTTCGCGGTCATCTCGCGATTGCCCCGCTCAAGACGTTTCCATGTCCCGTCCGCTACTATGGAGTGGATTTTTGCGCTTTTCTGAATGATGATAACAACGATCGCCCCCGCACTCTTATCCCGGAGTGTACATGGAATTCGGCGCCATATCGGGGGATCGAGGGGCGGCGTGATTCGATGGACCACCTGCTGGCGCAACTCGTCTACCGCTTCCGGATTTTCCCGGATACCGTAAAGCCTGTCTTCCCTCTGCGCTTTGCCATAATCCTCCATACCAAGGACAAGAATGCCTCCGTCCGTGTTGGCAAAGGCGACGATCGTTTCCAGTGCCTTATGGACCATCTTGTTCGAAACTCGTTTGGATTCAAAATGGAGATTTTCGTCAGTCAGGCACAGGCGTTCGACAACGGCATCAGAACCAAATGGCGGGATGTTATTCTTCATGCGGCCGGTCCAATTTCAAGAAAGAGATAATAAACAAATCAACAACTGGTTGACTTCAGAAGATTTTCGCCCTGCGGGAGTGTTATTATCCTCTCAACAAGATAATAAACTCGCTTCTGTGCGCTTCTACTTTTTCTTATTTCCTTTTTCCCGCTGGGACAAAGCGCTTCCCGCTGCTGTCTTGGATGCTTTGCCGGTCCGGCCGTCCCGCAGCGTTTTAGATGCAGCGGAAGCGGCTTTTGCGGAGGTGGTTTTCTTTGGTGCCTTGGTCTGGCTCAGGGCGCTAGCGGAAGCGGTCTTGGAACCCTTGCCGGTTGATTTGCTGGTCAGTGTTTTCGATGCGCTCGATGCGGCTTTCTTCCCGGTTACTTTCTTTGGCATGTCGGGCCTCCTTTGTTGTCAGTTGTTCAATGCCTTGGCCTGGAGTTCCATTTCCTGCAGGAGCTCCTTCATGTGCTCTTGTCGCCAGGCTGCGGTGAGATCGCCGGTGAAGGCACGATGCAAAAGCGCATTAAACAATATTTCGATCTTATCGTTACATGCTCTTCGTTGAGACCGATCTCTTTCGATTCCTTCACTTCGTCTACAAAAGTCAAGCTGTCGAGGCAAGGGGGGAATGATGATTGGTATTTGCCTTAAGCCCTCCTGGCTTATATTCGATTGTCCAGCTGTTGTTCTGATGAATGCCTCCATTGATTGTCTTCCAATTGGAGAGTTGAAAATTGACGTTAGAAATTTTGGAAGAACTTGATGTTGATTCAGTCGAGCACGTATGAGGTAAGACGCATAAAGATATTTTCCTGATAAGTCGAAAACAGCACACCTCCCAACATAGTTCCTGTTCCCGTTGGTTCGCACAAAGAGGATGTCCCCTTTTTCAAGCAATAGTGACTTGCTTTGTGCAATGCTCAGATTAGCGAACTTTAGATCGTCAATTATTACCTGTCCGCTAAGCACGTTGGGTATTCTAAGTACCGGCAACCCATGTACTTCCGAACCACATCTTTCGGATGTTCCGTAACGCAAATCAATCACTACCTCACCTAATGTGCCCGTCTCCCACCCCATAGGGTTCGTGGCGGGATCGCCGAACATCTTGATGAACAGGGCGGGGAGGATGCACTCGGCCTTTTTATCCGCCTCGGCGCGCAGCTTACGCAGCAGGTCCGCCTGGTCGAGGATCTCTACAATCCGCCGCTGCTCGGAAGGGGGCGGGAGGGGGATTTCAATATTTTTTATGATCTGCTGGCTTATATTGGGTTGCGCCCCTCCGACTCGCTTATGGAGCAACTCATTAATGCTTCTATTCAAATAATGTTGAACATATTTGTAGTGAGCTAATTTAGGGTCTGGTTGAATATTGCATATAGCCTGGTTTGTTGTAGCCTCAATCCCAAGCAACGCGGTTTTACCGACAGTTGCTCCATACATTGCAACAAGGATTGAATTTTTCGGTATTAACTTAGCAGAGGATTCGCGCAAGCCTTTTTCTGTAATAAACTCTTCTGTCTCAATGATAACATCATTCTTCAGTTCGCCTGATTTAACCCAAGGAATTGACCCGCCGTAGTATTCAGCCTTCTTTCTCGATGGAGTACCACCGCTGCCAGTTTGACAGAAAGCGACGATTTTTTGTTTAGGCCACTTCATCCGACAGCCTCCACATCCTTGAGCAGTTTCTCCAGCCCGTCGGTAATCTTCTGTTCAATCTGCAACACATTCCGGATCAGGTCCGCCGGGTCATCGTCCGGCACCTCTTCACTGATCTGCGGCTTGTAACGGCTGGCGGTGAGGTTGCAGTCACTGCCCTCGATCACTTCATAGGCGGCCCACCAGCTTTTTGGCTCCTCTGAGCCGGGCGGCAGAATGGCATTGGCCTGTTCACCGGGTGGGGTTACAAAACCTGATTCCTTGTATCCGGCCCAGGCGGTCAGCAGGCCAGGAATATCGTTCTTTTCCGGTGTCTCGGGCCGGCCGCCGCCCTGAATCTTGTCCGGATCGTAGCCGTCGTTTTTGATCTCGTAGAACCAGATTTTCTGAGTGGCGGCCTTTCCCTTCTGTGGTGCGTTCACCGGCTTCCGGAAGACCAATACCGAAGTCTTGACCCCAGCATAGGGTTTGAACACCCCAGCGGGCAAGGAGACCACGACAAGGATCTCGAAATCCCGCGTGAGTTTCTGGCGCAGCTCCTTGTGGGAGCCGGTGGAACCGAAGAGCGCCCCCTCCGGCACCACCACGGCGCAACAGCCGCCGGGAGCCAGGGACTCCATCATCAGGGCCAGGAAGAGCAGTTCGCTCTTTTTGGAGCTTGTCAGAATATCGTGGCGAATGGAATCTTTGGGCAGGACACCTGCAAAGGGCGGATTAGAGAGGATCACCTTGTAGCGCCGGTTGAGGTCATCCTCGGTCAAGCCGCCCATCTCGGAGAGGACATTGGCCCGCTTCACCCGCGCCTTGCCGATGCCGTGCAGGACCATGTTCATCATGGATATCCGCATCATCTGCCGGGAAACATCGGTTCCGTAGATGGAGGCTTCCAGCAGGCCCCAGTCTGGGATCTTTTCACCGGCCCCCTTGCGGTAGGTCTGGAGATTGGGCATCTCTTTTTTGACCTCGATTAGGGTCTGGCCTCGTTTGTCCAGCCAGTCCTCGCCGTAGATCGGCAGTTCCTGCGGCTTTTCGCTGTACTTAGCCAGCAGGTAATCCACCGTGTCGATGAGAAATCCTGCCGTACCGCAAGCCGGATCAAAGACCGTGTCGCCGATGTCCGGATCGGTCATGGCCACCATGAAGGCCCGGATTTGTTTGGGGGTGCGGAACTGACCGTTCAAGGCAGACTGGCCGAGATGGGTGAGCAGGTACTCGAAGATGTCGCCCTTGACATCCGGGCCGAGCTTGCGAAAGTCGATGGTATCCAGCTCATCCACCACCTGCTTGAGCACATTCGGATCAGTGATCTCAAGCACCGCGTCCCTGAAATACTCGGCCACCTGGGGCTCATCCTTGACCAGCGACGCCATGTAGGGAAAAACCTCATCGCGGATATAGTCGCGCAGCTTGTTGCCGCTGTAGAACCGCCATTTCATCCAGCGGAAGCGTTCCGCCTGGTCCGGAAAGAGCAGCTTGCCGTTGCCGGCCTTGAGCCGAGCTCGCAGCTCGCGGTTGCCCTCCTCCTCGTCGAGGAGTTTCAAGTAGATGAGATAGGATATCTGCTCGATATAGGTGACCGGGTTGGTCACCCCGCCCGCCCACAGGATGTCAGTGATGCGGGAGAGTTTTCTTCTTATTTCCTGGTCCATTATTTGTCCCCTTGCTGGCCCTTATGTTTCAAAAGACCTTACCTGCCAAACTCTTCGCGGACATTAGTACGCCATCCCGTCATGAATTTGACACATTCTTCATTAATCCATGCGGAAAACGCATCCGGCGTATTCCAGCCCCCTTGGTTGTAGTCAACATCGTATTCGTCAATATATCTCTTAAACTCCTCAGTCAGCATGTCGGCATAACCCTTGATTTCATCGTCAGCACAAAACGCTGCGTTTTCGATGTCATCAAACGATTCATCTTCAAAATGAATATCCCAGTCCCAGAGATCCGTCAGTATGGTATTGAGCGGCATCAAATCGACAAGCCGCCGTTTCAGCGCTTCATCTGCATCTCCGCCATCGAGATAGACCTCAATGTTCAGGTTGGTGAACCCCTCTGCAGCCGGCAAGAGGAATTCCCTCACGATATAACGGGCAATATCGTCATGATTTAAAGGGATTGTAAGTATATTCTTTCCTCTTTCACTTCTCGGAGATTGCTCTTCATCAAACTCAATATCCCAATGCCAGTCCCAGCCTTCTTCTGTCTGCAGCCAGAGGGCAGCGAGCTCGCGTTGCGGCGACTGATCAAGAATGTTAAGCACAGTGTCTACCATTGTGTCCTGATAGACATCCCAGAATAAGCTTTCTTCACCTTTAACCTGGGCACAGATTTCTTCCCAGGCATTCTCAAGGGGGCTGTCATCACCAGACAGGGTAACTGTTATTGCCTCCAGGTCTTTAATTGCCTGTTCGCAGATACGCTCCCCAGCAGCCTTAGCATATTCTCGAATCAATGATTTCTGGATTGTGCTCACTGAATAACCCTTATCTTTTCCGGCACAACTTTATGCTGCTTTATTGAATACATTCATGTTGAGGTCTTCTACTATCTCCTTAAGGCCCTGCTCGCCGAACAACTCGATACCGATGCCGGCGGCATTAAGGATGGAGAGCGGCGGCTTGAAGAGATCGTCCAGCTGCACCTTGCCGGTGGCGATGCCACGGTTTTTGAGAAGCGAAAGATATTCCGCCTGCTCCGGTGCCAGGGACTTGGAGACCAGCCAGCCCCGGAACATCTCTTCGAGCTTTTCATCCTTGCTCTGGATTTTGAGGAGCCCCAGAGCGGCCTTGATGAAGTCGATCAGGTTGCCCACCGGGTTGCGGTAGGCCCTGCGCAGGTTTTCTTCATTGAAATAGAGTTTGGGGCTGTTGAGCCGGCTGACCAGTTCCTCTTCCTCATGCTCGGAAAGCGGCTCGTCCTTTTTCACCTTATCGATGATCGGGTCCTCTTCACTCATCGCCCGGACCATCTTTTCCCAGTTGGTCTGGTACTCTTTCTTGTCGATCCGTTCCCCTTCGGGGCCGACCTCGACATAGCTTACCGCCTCCAGCCATTCATCATCCACGCCCAACTCGACCAGCTCTCTCGGTTCCGGCTTGCCGCCGGAACCGCCGGGAGCCACCCCCCCACCTGTGCCACCGACGAACACATCAGTATCTGAATCATTCCAGTGTTTGTGGTTGTTGAAAAAATCGTAGATGACGAATTTTTTCTTCTGGATGTGGGGAGCGATGCGGGTGCCCCGGCCGCGCATCTGCTGGTAGAGGATAGGGCTCATCACCCGGCGGCACATGACCAGGTGGAGGATCTCGCGGCAGTCGAAGCCGGTATCCAGCATACCGACGCTGACCGCGACCATGGGGTAGGTCTCCTTTTTGAACCGGCGGATCAGGGCATCAGGATCGGCCACATCCGAGGTGATGACCACGGCGTAATTGCCCTTGTGCTCCGGGTGCAGTTCGTTGAGGTAATAGGCAAGCCGGGCGGCATGATGCTTGGTGATGGCAAAGACCACGGCCTTGCCGGGTCCGATCTTCTGGCCCGGCGCCAGTTCTTGATACGACTCCCAGGCCAGACGGTCAAACTCTTCCATCATCAACCGGTTGGTCTTCTCGTTGGTCCATTGCTTCTCGAACTGGGCCGGGTCGTAATGCTCTTCATCCACGTCCACCCCTTCGGCAATGACCTCGGTTATGCCGGTGGCGAACTTGTAAGGAGCAAGAAATCTGGCGGCAAAGGCATCCTGAATCCGGTAGGAGAAATCGGGTTGCCCAGCCTTGCAGTGGTAAAATTCGTAGGTATTGCGATCGATGTAATTGGCCGGGGTAGCGGTGAGTCCGATGTGCAGAGCATCGAACCGGGTCAGGGACGCCTGCCAGGCCCCATAGATGGAACGGTGACTTTCATCCATGATCACCAAGTCGAAATAGCCGCTGGTATATTCATGCGCCCTGTTAATCATGGTCTGCAGGAGGCAGACAGTGATCTGCTTTTCCTGGCGGACCATGCCAGGCTTAAGCCAATAACTGCCGTACTGGCCGCCGAGCAGATCCTGAATGGCCTCAATTGCCTGCTTAGCAAGCTGTTCCCGATCCACCAGGAAAAGGATGCGCTCGGCCCAGCCCGCCTCGATCAATCTTTTGATATACAGGGTGACGAGGTCTGTCTTGCCAGTGCCGGTGGGAAGTTCGATGAGAAAACGTCTTTTGCCAAGCTCAAAAGCATGGTCGAGCGCCCGCATGGCTTCCTTTTGGTATGATCTGACCTCTCTGGTCTCGCCCTGTCGGATGTAATACTCAGGGATCTCAACAGTGGCCATGGTCTTGCGGGTCTTGCGAGACTCAACCAACCGCTCCATGTCACGACGAGAATAAAAGGAGGAGACGATGCGGGCATCATCGGTCTGGTAATCCCAGAAATAGATCAACTCGCCGTTGGTCAAAAAAATGAAGGGCGCGCCAATCTCTTGGGCGTAAGGCAAGGCCTGCTGTTTGGCCACATAGGGATTGATGGCGTTCTTTTTTGCTTCAATCACCGCCAGAGCACGGCCTTTGCTGTCCCGCAGGACGTAATCGGCCCGCCTGAAGATCGGCTTTTTTGCATCAGCCTGTTTGCCCTCGTGCCCATAATCCGGCTCCGTTTCCCGTGCAGTCAGTCCTGCAAAAACAGTTTCCCTGGCCTGCTGGATATGCACTTCGGTCAATACCTGTGACTTATCAGCCGGGTCCCAGAGGGCCTCCTTGAGCAGATCGTCAATGAGTATCCTGGCATCAGCTTCAGTAGTCTGTGCGCTCATGGTTTCACCCTTCATGCTGAAGACATAAAGCAACCGCCGTGCCAAACTTATTCAAGGCCGTACTTCTTGAGCCAGTTAGTCAAGGTTTGATAGCTTGGCAGCCCAAGTGTCTCCGCGGTCTTTGTCTTGTTGCCATTATTTTTTTCAAGTGCCCGTTCGAGATAATGGACGGCCACTGTTTTTATGATCTCCGGCAGGTCGATTCCCTGATCCAGTGGCTGATCGAAAATAGCGTCCTTCCCCTTGTTACCGGACGCGGGAACCGGGAGCAAAGCCTCGCGGATATCATCCTCACCAAGCTCTTCATCAAGTGACCAGACAGCCGCCCTGGTCAAGGTATTCTGTAGCTCCCGGACATTACCCGGCCAGGAGTGACAAAGTAGAAGATTTCTTGCAGATGCAGAAATTTTCTTTTGTCTAAAGCCTGGTTCGTTGCTGCTTTCCCGGTTGATCCGATCGAGGAATTGATCAACCAGCAGACTGACATCCCCTTCCCTCTCCCGAAGAGGCGGCAGCCTGATCACCGCCACTGCCAGCCGGTAAAAAAGATCCTCGCGGAAGGAGCCGGCCGCCACCTCCTCAATAAGATTTCTGTTGGTAGCCGCAATAATTCTTACATCAACCTTTCGGGGTGTGGTCGCGCCAATCCGTTTGACTTCTCCTGCCTGCAGGGTGCGCAGTAACTTGACCTGCATCTCTTTCGGCAGCTCGCCGATTTCATCAAAAAAGAGGGTGCCTTGGTGGGCTGCTTCGAAATGGCCAACCCGTGCGGTGGCAGCGCCGGTGAAGGAACCTTTCTCATGACCGAAGAGTTCTGACTCGACAAGTTCCGTTGGAATGGCACCGCAGTTAATGGCCACAAAAGGCTTTTCCCTGCGGGGGCTGGCGTCATGGATTGCACGGGCGAACAGCTCCTTGCCGGTTCCGGATTCTCCCTCGATCAGCACCGAGATGGAACGCGGAGCAATCCGCCGGGTTTTGAGCACAACCCGCTGCATCACCTCGCTGCGATGAATGATGTCGTCAAACTCCGGCGCGTCGGCCGGCAGTCCGGCCGCCAGCCGCTCCAGGGCCTGGTCCGGCTTTCTGAGCAAATCAGGGATAAAGTCGGCGGAGATATCAAAGGGAACAGCTGCGGCACGCACGCCGTGCTCCCTGGAAGACTCGATCAATTCAGCAGGGAAACGGGTCTTGGCCAGGAGAATCCAGACAGCCGCCATTGCCGGGGTGCCGGGGCTCAGATGAAAAACAAGGCCGGCATTAGGACCTTGCTCTTGTATCTTTTCGGAAATGACAGCTGTGGCGGCCTGGTGAATCTCGCCGAAATTGGTGGGGCCAGACAGTTGAATATGTTTGATGGTGATTTGCGAAGAAGTCCTTTCCTTGAGCCAGAGGACATAATTTTCAGACTTTGATTTTTCCCAGTTGTTAAGAAGCACCACCTCGGCGTATGACCTGGCCTCGACCGCCTGCCCGACCGGCCCTAAGCCAAACTCCACTGCTCCAGAAGCAGCTTTGAGGTCTGCCATACCTATCCAACAGAATAGTATTTTTGCTCCCATATCTAACAGGGAATACAAGATAATTTATCATTAGGCAATTTTTTTTATAGGAACTATATTTTCAAATTGACGGCCCCAGGCAAAATGATTTTTGCACCAGCCTTGAGCCCGTCCAAGTAATCTGCCCAGGCCTGCATCATTTTTTTCCGTTCCTGAATGAAATCGGCCCGATTGTATGCCGCGCCCAAGGGACCCTTGACCGCATGACCGAGTTGTCTTTCGATGGGTTCCTCATCAAAGCCGAGTTCCTGCCTGATCAACGTCCGGGCCATGGCCCGGAAACCATGCACATGCAGGTCACTCTTGTCGTACCCCATTCGACGTAGGGCATTGGTCATGGTGGCGTCGCTGATCGGCTTGCTGCCGCGAAGTCCGGGAAACACATACTGCCCCTCTCCGGTGAGCGCCTGCGCTTCCCGCAGTATCGCTATTGTCTGCGTCGCCAGGGGGACGAGATGAAAGGCGGAAGGGCTGGCCTCCTTGTCTCTTTTTTTCCCTTTCATCTTGGCCAGAGGTATGCGCCACTCCTGACGTTCAAAATCAATCTCGGACCACTCCGCGAAGCGGACCTCCTTGCTCCGAAGAAAAACATGCGCCATGAACTGCAAGGCGCAGCGGGTGATCGGAGAACCGGAATATTCATCAATCGCTGCCATCAGGGTACCAACCTGCCTCGGATCGAGAATGGTGGACATGTGCTTGACCCTGGGGCGTGGGATGGCGCCTCGCAAGTCGGCCGCCGGGTTGCGTTCAGCTCTGGCGGTAGCGATAGCATACATGAAGACCTGCCCGGCATTGGTGAGCGCTCGGTGCGCATTTTCAAGATGCCCCCGGGCCTCTATCCTTCGCAGACAGGCAAGGAGCTCAGGCGCTGTTATCTCGTTGACCGGCCTGGCGCCAAGCCAGGGGAACAGGTCTCTCCTGAGCCGGCCAGAAATCCCTTTGTAGTGGCTCTCGGTCCACTCGTGCTTGAACTTCTCCAGCCATTCGACGGCAACGGCCTGAAATGTATTTTCGCTGGTGTTGGCTGCCTTGGCGATATTCCGCAATAGACCGGGGTCTCTGCCCGCTGCTAAATGGTCCCTGGCGATCCGGGCGCCTTCCCTGGCCTCCTGCACGGTCACCTGGGGATAGACCCCGAGGGCCAGGAGCTTTTGCCTCTTACCAAACCGGTATGCCAGCCGCCAATACTTGGAGCCGTTCGGCCTGATCTCTAAAAACAGACCGCCGCCGTCTGCAATGCGCTTGGGAGTCGTCCCCGGCTTGGCGTTCTTGATCGCCAAATCGGTCAATTTATTTATCGGGCCGCCCATTGTTGGTACCTCTCTGAGACAAAAATCTTTTGTCCATGCAGAAAGGCCACAACATCAGCTGGTTATTATTTGTTGGTACATGGCCTTCGACATGGCTGCTTATACCAACAATATACCAACAAAATGGTTCGGATACCAACAAATTTTACCGGATAGCGCTGGACAACAAAAAACCCGCATCCTTTATCAGGAGCGGGTTCAGTGGACCTTATCGGACTTTCTTGGACTGTAAAATGGCGGAGGAGCAGGGATTCGAACCCTGGGTGGAGTTACCCCCACAACGGTTTTCGAGACCGTCCCGTTCAACCGCTCCGGCACTCCTCCGTTTGTCGGCATGCTGCCATTGTCTGCCCTTGTCAC
>Ga0209163_1001523_pt1 | contig 24654 bp, 29 predicted proteins | sample MTBAKSrepl2MetaG_FD_187457 | JGI IMG/M metagenome (GOLD analysis project Ga0209163, IMG submission 187457) | Enrichment culture microbial communities om Arthur Kill intertidal strait, New Jersey, USA, that are MTBE-degrading - MTBE-AKS2 (Arthur... | ecosystem: Environmental > Aquatic > Marine >...
TCGTAAAAAGGCCAAAAGAGCCCATTTTCGTCACCCCGGCGAAAGCCGGGGTCCAGTAATTTCAAATACTTCTGGATTCCGGATCAAGTCCGGAATGACGGCTTCGGCACTTTTTACGAAACCATTAATATTATCAGGCTCGAAAACAGGGAGCAACCCGAATACCCTGGAACCAAACCCTTTGATCGCCCGGCGTTTCGGCTTGTTGAAGCCGGCCATCTGGGCTGTGGAGGGTTCCACTTTATATGACTACCGTTTCCCCTTTCTCATGGTAAAAGCACCCGGGAACGATAGAAACCTTCTGCGCTATATGATCCTGTTGAACAGATACCCCACCGTCATTATACCCAGGGTTACGACAGTCACAAAAATTACAATCAACCTCAGCTTTAACACTTTACGCAGAATGATTAACTCGGGAAGTGACAGCGCAATAACACTCATCATGAACGCGAGAACCGTGCCTAATGCCGCTCCTTTTCCCAGCAACGCCTGGACCACCGGGATCATGCCCGCCGCATTGGAATACATGGGTATACCGATCAGCACAGCAATCGGCACCGACCACCAAGCTTCTTTTCCCATGATGCTGGAAAGAGATCTTTCAGGCACATAACCATGGATAAATGCACCTACAGCAATTCCAAGAACAATCCACTTCCAGACCTTTCCGACGATGTTCTTCACGTGTGCGAGTCCTGTACGCACTCTATCGTGCAGCGTCAGTTGATAACCTCCCCCCTCGGACCGGTTTTCTCGGATCGCAGTCACCCAATCCTCGATGTGTTGTTCCAATTTCATTCGCCCGAGTGTCCACCCGGCAACAATGGCAATAAATAGACCTGTAATCATATAGATGGCAGCGATTTTCCAACCCAGCAAGCCGAACAGAAGCGCCAAAGCGATCTCGTTGACCATCGGTGCAGATATTAAAAACGAGAATGTGACACCCAGGGGGATACCGGCCGTTACGAATCCTATAAAAAGCGGAATGGCTGAACAACTGCAAAACGGAGTGACGACACCAAGTGAAGCTGCCAGTATATTTCCAACGGACTCCCGTTTTCCTTCTAAAATCTGACGGGTACGCTCTGGTGTGAAAAACGTGTTGATTATTCCAATGCCAAAAACGACAACGATGAGCAGCATCAATACTTTGGGCGTATCATAAATGAAAAACTCCACTGCTGCCGCAAGGTGAGATCCCTCCTTGAGATTAATTAAATTATAGGTTAAATAACGAGCAACTTGTCGTAGGTTTTGGTAAACAATCCACCAGATTCCAATCGCTACGACAAATCCAGCGATTTCGACCCTTTTCAACTGTTTTGAAGCATAAATTTTTTTGCCGGAAGTGTTTTCCCCTACGTTGCAGCAGGAAGTTTTGAATTCGTCAATGGATTTGAGCTCCATTCTTGCCATCTCCCAGGTTCATTTTTTATTCCTGTCATACGAATGATGCAAAATTTAGATTAAGTTTATAGACTATATAGTGGTTGTCTTGAATTTGGACAGAGGCATCTTAAAGATTTCGTTTGAACCACCGTTTACGGATTATCATGAATGGGGATATCAACGGTATCGTGCGCTCTTTCACCTTGCCAGCCTCATGCTTGCCTGCAATAGCGTTTGATCCTTTTAAAAACTGATCATCCACTTTGCACCAATATATGTTAGTGTCCCTTCAGAATGCCCGAAAGGATCGTCTTTATAATCGTACATACCTATCTCTGGAGTAATAATAATGTCCTTTGCTGGCGAGATACGAATATTAATGTAATATACATTGGCTTCGTCCTTTCCTAATGTAGGCACTTCGCTATCATGAGAAACGGAACCGAAGCCGCCTTCAAAAGATACCATGTCGTTCAACTTCATTCCTACGGCTGTCGCATAACCGAAAGTAGTAGTATCATTTACTACACCGTCTATTAAGCGCGCTTTATCCGAACCTACAGTAACGGCGCCATAATTTTCCGTGTTTTGACCAAAGTGGATTGCGCCATTAATATACAAGAAATTGAAATTATAGTTGAATCGTATTCCAAAGACATATGAATCTACGTTATATTCAGACACCTCATTCAATTTCTCAACACGGTAGCTCTGATATCCACCAAAGGCACCTATGGAAAAATCGGAGGCATTAAAATCATAGGCGACTTCGATTTTTGGATATGAAACATCTATTTCTCCACTGTTGTCTTCCTCTAGATGTGTCGCCTGGGGCTTAATCAAGGACAGTTTTAATTTTTTATTTTTCAGTCGGATTTGGGGCATACGTCCGGCGTTGAACCCCCCCATATCTAGCATGGCTTGATCATTAAATACTTGTACTCCAACTAAAGTATAGCTTGGTGTATAATACTGTCCAACTCCCAAACTCCCCCATCCAAAATCCCATGTTCCCCAAAGAATACGAATATTTACTGCAGTATCGTATTCGAACCGCCCTCTCACGGAAGAGGACCTTACCTTTGCTCCGATTCTGCTGTTTGTCTGCAGCATCCATGACAAGTCTTCATCAGCGTTTTCATGTTTCTCTTCATCAGTCCAGAAAGTTTTCATTCTGGCATTCCCGTAGAACGACCATTCAGACGACATTGCTGAACTTCTATAAGTTATTACCGTCGACGCTGCAATGCAAACGATGAGTACCATATTACCCAGCTTATTATTTTTATCCTTATCCCTTATTTCTTTTATTTTCATCGCGCACAGACCATATATATGCTTACTTAAAGTATTTCAATTCCATCAGAGTTAGATGATGCCATCAAGTATTTATAAATCCTGTTAATCGACTTCTTCTTTAATCATTGTGGATATTTTACGCCACTAAAAAATCAAGTTCCTTTTTTGCAGTTTCAGGTCCAATGTGTGCAACGATAAACATGTTAATTTGTAGAATTCCTCCAACAATCAAAAAAACGATGGAGAGTTGTGTTTTCGGATAATTTAGAAGGCCAAGACCTATAATACCGACGACTATCGCACTTATACATCTGGCAATTCCATGTGAGAAACCATTTCCGGTCGCTCTTACCCTGGTTGGATAAAGCTCGGACATATAGGCTCCCCATGGTCCTACCATCCCTGTTGTAGAGAAACCAAATAAAATATATCCTATCCAAAAAGTTACCTGCCCCATAAGATATGACAGCTTTGCGAGTTCTGGAGCAATGACCGCAATCATCAATAACGCTAAAAAGCCAAATGCAGCAGTGGCTTTTAATATAGGCCTTCTTCCATGTCGATCCGATAAAGTTGACCAGAAATATATGCCTAGAATGGAGGCTACTGAAAACGCGCCTGCAATCCATATTATTTTTTCAACTTTAAAGCCCAATGTCGCAAGATAAACTGGAACCCATATTCTAACTGCCCATCCGATCATATTTTTGGTTATATCTCCAAGTGTCGCCAATATGGTATATTTTCTTATATCGGTTGCAAATAATTGTCGATATGTTGATTTCGCTTTTTTCTTTGTTTTTATGTCCTGATTCATTTTTGTTGATAATTTTAGCCAGACCTCCGGTTCAGTGATATATTTTTGAAAGAAGATGGCACTTCCGATTGCCGCTATTGCTAATGCAATAAATCCACCTTGCCATGTTATTAGTAATGCTAGAGGCAATAATATAAAATAACTTGCTAATTCACCTATCCCGCTTCCGAAAGATCCCAATCCGACAGCTTTTCCTCTTGTTTCTACTCCCCATATTTCGGAAACATAGGCAATTGCAATTGGCCATACCCCAGCAGTAAACAATCCCATTACAAACCTATTAATATAAAAATGCACAATGTTTTGTGTAAATGCCATCAAAATAGCGCTTACGCCTTCAAGATAAAATAATGCTATAAAGGTACGTGCTCTACCATATTTATCTCCTGCCCATCCTGCGATAAAGGTACCGACGGATAATCCTATAAGAAACATTGAACTTTGTATTCCCATTACACCATTAAGATCTTCAAGCCTTATGCCGATATCCGATCGAAGGCCAGGCAAAGTAAGATATGCTCCCATCGCCAGAACAATCATGCAGTCATAAATGTATGCTAGTATAACAGCAATCAATGCCATTTTGGGACTTTTAATTTTTTCTAGCTTCACCTCATTCATATAATATTTTCCTTAATCGTTCACAATTGTATTTATTAATTTTTTTATTTTAATATGGGATATTTGAAAATATCATGGGTGGCATTCACCCATGCCTTGAAATAATCATTAGGGGTATGAGGCAAAACTTGACAGCTTGGCGCCATCATAAGCCCTTTTCCATCACCAACCTGAGTTATTTTATTTTTAACTTCTTCATGTATTTTATCTTCAGGTCCTTTGGCTATTATTGCACCATCCACGACAATACAACTTGGTACACCAAGCTCCTCTACGACTTTTTCTTTTATCCATGTCTCAGGATGGTTTTCATCGAAATGAAGGCCTTCTATTCCTACGTCTTTTACCAGTTCTTTTAAATACTGGTATGCTTTATTTTTTAAGAAGTTACCGTGTATATGGTACCAAACGCCTTGGTTAAATTCCTTTTTAACTGTTTCTACGATTTTACGCATATATGGAAAGTTATATTTCCTTGCCATATCTGGACTTGCCATTAATACTCCAATACCATCTCCTGCAAAAGCAACAGAATTAGCTCCTGCTTCATATTGAGCTCTAATCCAGTCTATAGTCCACTCTGTTGCTATTTTGCATATTTCCTCAGCCCATTCTGGATCTTCGGCCATGTCTTCAAGGAATATTTCATTTCCTCTAAAAAGGCTCATTCCAAGTGACGTGGGAACCGTAAATACCGCAACTAAAGGAACGTCGTTTCCTACTTCTTGCGAAACATTTTTAATTACTTCAAGAGCTCCTTTCATCCTCGGATCAAAGGTTCTTATATCACTATGAGCCAGTACCTTTTTAACTCTTGTCCAATCATCTTTTGTTTTCACAGGCCAGGAAGTAGGGCTGACTGAAACTCCTATAGTTGAAGGTATGGTTATTTCGCCGCCTAACGGAGGAACTCCAAACCCTCTATCGTAATATGTCGGTATTGCAATATCATAATCTACTTCTTTAATACTATTCAAGACAGCTAATGTTATTTTATCTGTATCATACCAATCTTTGCCGGTGACCTCCGATAATTTTGATCCATGGGCAAATATCATTTGAGACATGGCTCTTGGCCAGACAGGCATGTAATCAGGTTCTTTCTTTTCACGGACCGACTGAAATCTTTCTTTTTTATTCATTTTAATATTATCTCCATTTAAATATATATATTTTACTAGGTTTTTAATTCTATTGGGTAACGACCATACTTGTGCGTTGCGTCGACCCATGCCTTGAACAGTTCGTTTTTGGTAAATGGCAGCACTTGACAACTCGGAGCCATAATCATTCCTAAACCATCTCCTATCATAGACAGCTGCTTTTTAACCTCCTCTTCGATCTTTTCTTGTGTTCCGTTTGCGATTAAAGCTCCATCGACAACCACAGACGCAGACACACCGAGTTCATCTACCACGTGACTTTTAATCCATTTGACGGAATTTTCTTCGCTAAAATGTATTCCTTGTACTTTTGCATATTTAATTAGCTTTACCATGTATTCGTAAAATCCGGGTCTTGACATATCACCATGCAGATGTATCCAAGTTCCTTTATTAAATTCTTTTTTTAACGTATCGACAATTCGAGCGATATTTTCTAAATTAAAACGTTCATTCATTTTTGGATTTACCATTACTCCACCAATACCTTCGGCAATCATTGCAGAACTATTTGCTCCGGCTTCATAGTTTGCACGCAACCAATCAATTGCCCAATCAGTGCCGATTTTGCACATCTCATCGACCCATTCAGGATCTTCAATTACATCTTCTAAAAGAGCTTCGTCTGGACGAAATAAAAACATTGCTGTTGATAAGCTTACAGCAACTGTAGGCGCGAGAGCTACTTCATCGCCAATATCGCTTGAAACATTTTTAATTACTTCAAGAGCTGCCTTCATCCTGGGGTCAAACTTTTTGACGTCGCTATTTAAAATCAATTTTTTTATTTTTCGCCAATCATCTTTGTTTTTAACAGGTTGATCATCTGTATTACTGACCGCTATTCCAAATTTATCAGGGATTAGAAATGAACCTCCCAACGGGGGAACCCCAAAACCCGGATCGTCATAAATCGGAATCGCCACATCATATCCAATTTCTCTTATATTGGATATCACAGCTTCCGTGATTTTTTCCACGTCATACCAATCCTGTCCGATGACATCGGTCAGCATCAAGCCATGTCCATATATAATTTGTGACTTTGCTCTTGGAAAAACAGGCATGCAATCCGGAGCTTGCTTATTGCAGGCGGCTTCGAACCTTTCTTTTCGCGTCATTTTCATGACTCCTTTTTTAGTAATCGGCATTGTATTAGTATTTATAATGTACGGGCGGTAATAAATTATTTCAAATATAACGACAAGATATTTACACAATCTTCAACAGATAAAAATACACCTTCTGATTTAACTTCTCCGTTTATTTTAATCGCAGGATATGCGTTTATGCCATTTTCCCTGTGAAGCTTTGGATCGTCAATAGGTTCAAAATCAATATCTATTCGTGTTTGTTGAATCGCTTTTTTTAAGTTCTTGCCGCTTATTTTTGATCTTGGGCAACCCGCAGAGTAAAATTCAAGCTTTTCTATCATTCTTTTTCGCCTCCTATACTTTAATCAAATGAGACATACTACAATTTTTTTAAGCTTCAATTACCAAACATTATATTCGGCAGAAAAAGTACGATTTCAGGAAATATAACTAAAAGACATATTACAATTAACTCCATTATAAAATACCATCCAATTCCGATAAACACATCTTGGGTTGTTAGTTGTCTTTCCGATATACTTTTTATTACCATGCAATTTACACCGACGGGAGGTGTTATCAATGCTAATTCACATATTACCGTCACCATAACCCCAAACCATATTGGGTCAAAACCAAGATTCACGATTACCGGAAAGAACATTGGAAGGGTAAAAACCATCATTCCAATGATATCCATTACGCATCCTAAGATCAGATACACCATAAATATGAAGAATAGAATGACATACTTATTTTCAAGGGTACCTAAAACACTTTGGGCTAATTCTGGAAGTCCGGCGACGACAGTAAATGCTGTATAAAACATACCGCCAATTATTATCGCCATTATCATTGCAGAAAGATGTAAAGATTCTTTTAACGACTTTATAAAGACTTCTTTAGTTAATCTTTTTTGGTATTTAATCGCAACAAATACGCCTAAGGCACCCAATGCAGCCGCTTCGGTAGGAGTAAACCACCCTAAATATATTCCTCCGATTACCAATAAAAACACCGATACAACTGGCCAAGCTTTTGTTGTTAGGTTTAATCTATCTTTCCATGGTATAGCAATTCCTCTAGGTGCTAATGAAGGGTTTATTTTTACTCGAATATATATCATCAGCATAAATATTCCAGCCGTCATGAGACCTGGAAATATACCCGCGACAAAAAGTTGCCCGATTGACTGCTCAGTCATTATCCCATATATAATCATCGGAATACTTGGAGGTATTAGAATTCCCAATGTCCCGGATGCTGCAATGCTCCCAGCTGCGAATCTTGGATGATATTTGTACCTTAGCATTTCTGGCAAAGCGATGCTTCCTATCGTAGCAGCTGTCACTGGGCTTGATCCACATATTGCTCCAAATGCGCCGCAAGCAGCTACGGTCGCCATGGCCAGACCTCCTCTAAGACGCCATAACCATGCATAAAGGGCGGCATACAAATCTTTTCCAACACCAGCAAAAAAAGCAACCTCACCCATTAATACAAAGAGTGGAATAGTCACTAATGTATAGCTGGTTGTATTGTTGTAAGCGGTTATTATAGCCATTGAAACCGCTTTTTCAAAAGACATGAAATATGTAAAACCCGCTAATCCCACAAAACCCATGGCAAAAGCGAGAGGGACCTCAAGAGCTAACAAGAGTAGCATAATACCTACTCCAATTAAGCCAACTATAGAAGGTTCCATTAATTATTCTTCCTTTTCAAGGTAATAATTTTTGCGACCCGATCAATTGATATCGTAATTAATTGAAATACAAAAAGTACGGAAGCTATTCCAATTGCTGCTTTTATTGGAAATAAAGGGATATTTAACAATGGGGTAACTTCTTTTCTCATATAAGAGTCAATAGCAAATCCGTATGCACCCCATGCGATAGAGCCAAAAAATATTAATCCCACTAAAGAACCAAGTAAGTTTGTAATACATCGCGTTTTGTCCGAAAATTTCTCTGTAACGACCTCAATTTTTAAATGCTTATCTTCACAGTAGCACCATGAAAAAGAATAAAACGCCATAATACCCAGCAACAACTCTGTTATTTCCATACATCCCAATATTGCATAACCAAACCATCTTAAAAACACATCTATAACTGTTACACTCATCATCGCTAATATCGACATCATCCCAATATAGCCGATTTTACAACTTATCACTTCACTACTTACAAGAATATTTCTTTGTTTTGGCGAACAACATATTGCTTCTAGTATTTTATTAATTCTTTGCAATTTATTTCCCATCCTCTTTGTTTTTTATGACTATCAATATAGTTATTTATTGATTTTTAAGGATGTATTGGTGCTGCAATTTAATTACCCTTTTAATTTGTATAGTTTTTTTGCCATATAATATGACTAATTTTATCATTTATATAAGCCCAGAACATTTAAATCGACTTTTGGAGATGCTAATGGCCTCTTAATTATTTTCAATTTGATGATATTGTAATTACAACTTTATCATTAAATGAATATCCACTAGCATCTCCTTTACCGTTATGTTGTATTAAAGCGTTATTTATTTTCTATATAACGTTTCTGTTGTATTTTTATTTAACTTCACGCGCTAACCTTTTCGCTTCTTCAGCCAATTCTCTTGATTCTAGATTTTTAGCTTCGCAATTTCGTATCCATGCATCCCAAATGGGATCTGTTTCACTTTTCCACCTTTTTAGCTCTGAATCAGATAATTTATAAAACTTAATACCTCTCTGTTTCCATGATTCAATCGCTTCTTTTTCTGCATCATCATATAATTTCCCTGTTCTCTCTGCAGCGTTATTATTTGCCTTTTCAATCTTATTTTGTATTTCTTCTGGTATCTTATTCCATTGTTTCAAATTCATAGAAAGATATATTGGTGTGGTATTGATACCGATGTTTGTTACATGATTAATGACTTCTTGCATTTTGAACGAACTAGCTGCCGACATGGGAATTATAATTCCATCAACGGTACCCCTTTGTAGGCTGGTGTACATTTCACCCGCAAATATAACAAGAGGGGTACCGCCCAATGCTTTTATTGCTTCCGCTTGAATACTTCCAGCTGTTTTTACTCTTACGCCTTTCCAATCCTCCATGCTTTGTATAGGCTTCTTTGACATAAGAGGTGGATACGGAGGGGGAACAAAACCCCACATAATTTTTAAATTATTTGCCTCAAACTCAGCTTCAAACCGCTCTTTCATTTTGTTGACTACTATTCCACCTTGTATCGAGTCACTAAACAAAAAAGGCATACCGTTTACTTGACTTAGCGGAAACTCCGCCTGAAAATATTCGCAAATTATCGGAGCCATGTCTGCAATTCCGGAACTGACTTTTTCTAATGCATCTTTATCTGTTGCTAACTGTCCGGCAGGAAAATAAGTCGTCTTCACTTTTCCTTCGGTTGCTATTTCTATATCTTTTATCCACGCTTCCATTGCTGCAGACATGATGTGGGATTTGGGCCACCAGGTTCCTAACCGTAAATTGAACGTTGTGGTATCGGCTGATTGTACATCAGTTGCGAAAGGTAATATATTCAATACAATAAAAAGGGATAGACAAATAATTCTTTTAATTGTCATTGTCATATTAATTTCCTTTTCTATTTTTTAAATAATCGGATGGTACTACCTGCCCTATAGTACTTTCAGAAATATTTTATTTTAATATCAAGATAATCACCCCCTTTATTATAATTTTTACGGACTATTTGTTTGTTACTTCATTTACTTTTTTAAAAAGTACCCATATCTCTATAGCTGTTTATACATTTATCAACTTTATCATTTTTAACATCCGGAAAGATTTTTATGATTTTATCATAGTGCTTTAATAAGTGGTTTAAAGTTTTATTATGTGCTTCGATTGTTTTTTTTTCTTTAATTGCGTTGAGAATTTCTTTATGCTCTTGTATCGTATCGGCAATATCTTTTTTCGTGATTTTACCTTTTGTTATTTTAATAAGTGATTTATTAAAATTATGTGCTACTGATTCGGTAATAAAGGATACAATTGGATTATTCATTATTTTTGATATTTCGAAGTGAAAGTTCAGATTCATCAGACGTGCTTTAGTCAGCGACGTACTGATTAACTTTTCTGATTTTTCAACTAATTTAGTTAAGCTTTGGACTTCTTCATTCGTTCTTATATAGGCAGCAGTCATAGATATCTGCGGCTCTATACATATTCTTGCGTGTATTAAATGCGGGATGTCTACTTTTCCTAAGCTTATTAAATTATTAAATATATTTATAATCGGTTCTGGGTTTAGCTCGCATATGTACGCTCCTCCCTCAGCTCCTCTTTTTATCGTGATGAAACCATCTTTTTCCAACTTTTTTAAAGCTTCCCTGATTGTCACTCTACTCACCTGAAACTGTTTTACCAGGTCTCTCTCTGATGGTAGTTTTTCTCCGGGTTTATAAACATTATTTGTTATAGCATTTATTATAACCGATTCTACCTCTTTCGAAATACTACATTTTTTCAATGATTTAAATGCATTCATGGTTACCTTCCTGGAAAGCATTTATTAATATTGATATTTAACCAAAATACTTTATTTCAAAATCCGTTTGATAAATTCTCTTAATGTAATTATTTTTTTATTCGATATTCCCATTGATAACAGAAAAGAAGCTTTATATCCGCCATTTTATTATTTATCAGAAGGTAAACTTTTATATTCTCTGCTTTTAATATTTACCACCAGGATATAACGTTGTCGTTTTCAAAAATCCTTTTAACAAGGACTGAATAATCCACTTCTTTTTCATAAAGAAGAAACTGATCCGTTTCATGGTCATTGGAAAAAGCTTGCATGAATTCCTTGACCATCGGGATAGGTGTCGAACGCAGGATGTGCAGCATTTTCATGAGGCTCTCTTTCTTTTAATAGGGGATGACCAAATCATTCTCTGTTATCATTTGTGCCACTTCCGCAGGGGTGACCGCTTTAAAATCGTATTTTTCCACATTGGAGAAAACATTACTATATCGACTTCCCTCCATCTCATCGATAAACATCATGTTGTCCTGATATTCTTCCGTCATTTCGATTTCATGATCCAGGACGAACATGCTCACGGTATGAAATTCAAGCAACAAACCCAAACTGGTTCTCAATCCTTCATACTGCCGTTCCTTGTCTTTGATCAGCACCGCTACTTTTTTGCTCATTTACATCTTCTCCTCATAAAATGATATACCGGTCACATTCATCCACCATCTCAGCGTTTCGGGCCTGCGTAACAAAGTCTTTATCTCCCAATCCCGGGATTTTCATGCCTTTATACCCGTTGGCGATGTAACTTACCTCACAGACGGCGACCTTGGCATAATCCAAAAGCATCGTAAAATCTTTTTCTTGACTTTGATGAACGCCTTCGCCGGTGAAAAATATTTCTACCGCTATGTTTTCATTTTTGGCGGCCCGGGCAATCCCGGCCACATGTTTGAAGCTGTTTTTCGTGCTTACACAGATCCCGAGTCTTTGTGCCATCTATTTCTTCTCCTCCTTTGGGCCTGTCCCTTTTCGCAGGAAAAAGTGATAAAATCCTTCACCGTTATCCAAGAATCCCAACCATTCGTGCCCGGACTTTTGGGCGAGTTTCGGCATGTCTTTTTTTGTCCCCGGATCCGTTCCCAGGACTTCCAGAATCTGACCGACTTCCAGACTCTTCATCATTTTTCCGGTTTTGAGGGTGGGCATGGGACAACTCAATCCCCTCACGTCGAGTACCTGGTCCGGTTTAATGTCTTTTAAATCCATTTAAACTCCTATCATCGTTTTTCAGGATCTCTTTTTTTCAACCTATTCAACGCTTTTCAGTAATGCGTTCATTAAATGATTGACGCGCTCGACGGGCTCCGGGATTTTCGAATTGTTCATGCCGAGTTCTCGATAACGCCGGGTGAGAATATTCAGGTAAATGGCAATAATTCCAGCTGCAAAAACCCGGCAGAAAAAATGCTCCGTATCCGGCTTGTCCGTATAAAGATCCGTGAAGTCCCAATGCTCGGAGGGCAGCAATGAAAGTTCCTGCAATGCCAAAAAAACCGCCTTGTCGCAATTGTTGCCGGCATCATACAACTCGGCAACCCGCCGGCATGCTTCGTCCCTGTTCAACGGTACCTGTTTTTCATTTGTTTTTGTCGGTTCACTCATCCGTCTGACTTCCCTTGTGCTGACAATCATCCAACAAAATGATCAAACGATTGGTTCATGACTTGAAATTCCTGTCACCGCCGTACCTTTCACTTGTACTCGGACAATATCTCGACGCAGGCGTCGGTGGACAAAAAAGCGCCTTCGGATTTGATTTCGCCGTTTATCTTGACGGCCGGGAAGGCTTTCACGCCTGCGGCTTCATGTTCTTTGGGATCATCGATTCCTTCAAAGGCAATGTCGATCCCAAGTTTCTGCAGTGCCTTGCGCAGGTTCTTTTCGCTGATTTGCGACCGCGGACAACCGGCCGTGAAAAATTCGATTTTCTCAATCATGGAGATATCCTTATCATTTTTCTTGTTCTTGATTTAACGTTGTCACCTCGTATGAAAACCCATGCATCAAACTGTTTGACGAATTCATCCGGCCTCTTTGGCTTTTTTCACTCTTTTCCGGTAAAATCCGATCCATCTGGATGCATATTCATCCCGCCCCATGGCCAGGTCCGCCGCCAAAATGGATTTCACCACTTCTTCCTGCAGCGGATTGGTGATGGGACACGTCAGCCCGCATCGGATCGCCATGGCCAAAAACGCCCCGTTGATCGATTCCCGATCCGGGATCCCGAAAGAGATGTTGCTGCACCCCATGGTGACATTGACCCCATAGGTCTCCACGATCGCGGTGACGGAATCCAGCGCCATCTTTCCCGCCAGATCATCCGAGCCCATGGACATGGCAAGGGTATCAATGACGATATCCTCCACCGGAATGCCGAGTTGCGCGGCCTTGTTGATGATTTTACCGGCAATTTCAATCCGCTTCTCCACCGTTTTTGGAATCCCGTCATCATCGATGGTCAGTCCGATCACCGCCGCCCCGTATTTTTTAATCAGGGGCAATACCGTCTCAAGTTTATCCTTCTCGCCGGTCACGGAATTGACCAGCGCTTTTCCCTGGTAAAAGCTCAACGCACTTTCCAGTGCTTTCGGGTTCGCGGTATCGATGCACAACGGCACATCCGTAACCGTCCCGACGATCTCTACCAATTTCAGAAGAAGCGCCGGTTCATCCGCCCCGGGAACCCCGGCGTTGACGTCCAATATCGCCGCCCCGGCGTCCACCTGGGCGATTGCATCATTTTTTACCGTGTCGAAAATCCCTTCCTTGAGCTCCTTTTGCAGCTTTTTCCGACCCGTCGGATTGATCCTTTCCCCGATAATCGCCGTGGGCAACTCCCGGCTGATCTGAACCTCTTTGTCTTTCGAAGAAACGGTTGTTGTTAAGATCTGTGCCATTTTTCACCCTTATACCTTCGTCTTTTATCCTCAGGATTGCATCAGCCGCTTGGCCAGCGCAACAGCCGCAGCGGCATCCGCCGCGGTCCCGTCCGATCCGATTTCTTCCGCAAACTCCTCGGTCACCGGCGCGCCGCCGACCATGACTTTAACCCGGTCCCGCAAGCCCGCTTCCTTCAACGCTTCAATCACGATCGGCATCTCATCCAGCGTCGGGGTAATCAGAGCAGAAAGACCAAGGATGACTTTTCCTTCCCTCGCCTGAATGGTTTCAAGAAAGGTCTCCTTCTTGACCGAAACACCCAGATCATTGACTTCAAATCCGGCCCCTTTGAGAAGCATCGCCACCAGATTCTTTCCAATGTCATGGATGTCCCCGTCCACGGAACCGATCACCACATACCCCTCACTGGTTCGATCAGCCCCCTGGGCCAGCATGGGTTCCAATATCTCGAGCGCCCCCTTCATGGCCTTGGCCGATCGCAAAACCTCCGGGATAAAATATTCCCCCTCCTGCATGAGGTTGCCCACATGCAGCATCCCCGGAATCATATAGTCGGTTAATAGACTCTGGGGCTTCTTCCCTTTCTCCAGTTCACTGTTTACAAGCTCCAATACTTTCTTGGCGTTGCCGTCGATGACCGCTTGTGTCAATTCCGGAAAATCCGACATGATCTTGTTCCTCCTATATCGATTACGGGTTAAATGGATATTTTCCATGTTTGTGCGTGGCATCCACCCAGGCTTTTATCGGAAAGCCTCACTCCTGATTTATATAAGCCATTCTAATTTATTTGATTATAGAGCACTAATTCTTTATATTAGTTAATAAAAACAGTATATTAAAACTCTCTAATGGTCTGACCTCATACCTCATACGAAAGACCAATATTTTAAAAAAAAATGAATGTCAAGCACTTTTTGTTCAAAATAATTTATGATTAATTCAGTATGAAAGGGCGCAATCGAATTGGGTCAAAAAAGAATGATCCAATCAAGAGACGAGGGATTTCGCCGCGGTTAGCCAGTATCAATCCCGCACGGTGCATTCCATTTCGGACAGTTCGATGGGAGTTTAATTGTGAATGGACTCTGAGGTGCTGGACAACGATGAGGCACTTTTGCGGGAAGGGGTACGCCCCACCTATCGGAAGGTCAAGGGTTTTGAACCGCTCCAGTTGAGCTGGAATCGGCAGTTTGTGAACGCTCAATTTCGTTCCGGTTCCCGGCACAGCAATCACGACAAGTATGCGTTGGAGATGCTCCGTCAAGCCGTCGAGTTCATCTGGAAGAGATGCAGAAAATGCGCGCGCTGTTGCGGTTCATTATTATCAGGTTCGAGGCATGGGAGCAATCCAAACAGCCCGCAACCGGACGATTTGACAGCGTGGCCGTGTCAATCCCGCATGACTCACGCCTCCAGGTAGGCCGCCATGAGGTCCCGGTAGACGTCATCGGATTCCGCCTCCACGATTTTCAAAAGACGATAAAACTGCTTCATCAACCGTTCTCCCAGGGGCGTCAAACAGGATCCCCGCGGCGCGCGGATCAACAAGGGTTTGCCCAACCGCTTTTCGGTGGCGCTGATCCGCCCCCAAATGGCCCGATAACTCATTCTCAACTCCTGCGCCGCCGCCTGCAGTGAACCCAGGCGCTGAACCGCTTCGAGAATGCGGTATCGTCCGAGGCCGAAGACCACTTTCCCGTCGGCGTCTTCCACCCAGATTTTGGACCGGATCCGAAAAGGTGTTTCTTGGCTTTTCACGGAATTTCCCCCTTTCCTGAAACTGCTTATCCCGCACGGACCGACTCCGGCGTCAGAAAGATGGAAAAATTCATACCAGATTACCACAAAAGGGTCTACCGGAAAGTATTCCACGACGTTCGGGCGAAGGCGTTTTCAATAGACCCTTCAGATTTTTCTCCAGGTATCCTTTTTTGACAAAAAACGAAGGATTGAAAAAACCGCCGGCACGGGCGGACTCGATACGTTTTAAATCCTGTCCCGTACCGCACTGACATGCCGGACCGGCGACATTGCCAATCGGTTCCCGGGCAACGGATCTTCCCGTTATGGCGCAATGCAATGTTGTTATGTAATTCTTGACATATCTAAATCGGTCTGCTAAACCTCGCCCGTTGTTAAGGGCGAACAAAGGGATCCTGTCCGTGAAACGGCCGAATCCTCATTGAAACCTTCTCAACATCTTCGCGACGATAGAAAGGATCTTCGATGCGGCCATTCTCGTCTTTCAGAAAAAGCAGCGCCGGAATTCCGGAAACCATTGCCGGACTGAATACACAAGTCGAACAGTGCGTTGTTTCGAATCTGATCCATGAACGGATGCTTGAGCGGTGGTGGGCGGAAGCCCGAAAGCGCAAGAAATACGGCCCCGGCTACTGGCTGTTGCTGGTCCGCCTGGCCGAGGCGACCCTATTGTGTGCCGGCAATTATGCCGACAATTGCGAATTCGAAGCCGCCGGTGATCTTCTTGTAAATCCCCGGGAGATCCTCGTCCGCGAACGACAATCGCGCCGGGCGGTCGTTAAAAACCGACATGGACGTCTGTCCACACAATTCGGACTGGGAGGAAGCCGGGAGCAAAAGGCCATGAAGCGTTTCTCCGCCGGTGTCACCCTGGAGATCACCAAACCCCCCTTGCTCCCCCATATGACGCAAGTGCTCGTGGAATCCCGCCGCGTTTCTTCCTTTTATTTGGACAGGCTCGAAACCGGCCGGCGCCGGATCGCGGACGCACTGGCCTTTCTGGCGGCGTGGCCCGTATCGAATCCCCTGGAATTGCGGCAACGCCTGGAAGCGTCCACACCCCGGGAGAAAAAATTCGTCGAATCCCGCCTTTGTCGATTCGACCTGCAGGTCTTTCGTCAAATCGGGACAGACCTGCAGCAAAGCTTGGAACGGCCGGAATTCAGGAGCGCCTTTTTGGCTGAACCGCGCATACCCTATCCCGATCAACAGCGGAAACAAATCCGCCGCACACCCCTGCCGGCGCAGGCGGTGTGATGGCATGAAGGGATAACCGGCACCTGTCATTTATGAAATCCGATCTCATCATCGATAACCATGGCGCCTTTAAAAACAAAAGGGTGCCGTCTCGAACTCCGGATAAAGCCAAATTCGAAATCTACGGCGAGGAGATGATCGAAAAACGGGTCCGATCGAGTGGAAACAGCGGTCGTGTTTATCTGCCCTTGGAATGGGTCGGTCGACAAGTGAAAATCATTCGAATCGATTAACCGATGAAACGGCATAATCATTCCAGCTGTATCGGCGTCGCCTTGGTCGGCTTCATACTGAACCGGGAAAGGAGGTGAAAACGGAACGGACTGAAATCAGTTTTAAAACGATTGACGCACAAGATTTAAAGAAGATGTAAATACGCTAAGGAGGGATTGAAGATGAAAAAGTGGCTGATGGTGGTTGCGGCCCTGGCCGCAACCGGTGCGTTTGTCCTGCCGGCGACAGCGGCGGACTGGTCTTTTTACGGCAGTTCCCGGATGAGCACTTTCTGGGATTCTTTTGAACAGGATGTTGTCGGAGGCGACAGCCTGGATGATGACGGACTGACTTGGGCCCTGCAAGGAAACTCCCGAATCGGCGCGAGGGTCAAGGCCGACCACATCAGCGGACGATTCGAATACGGCAGCGGTCCCAACCTTCGGATCCTCTGGGGTGAATGGGACACCGGAACCGTGAAATTGGGGTTCGGCCAGAATTATACCCCGGTGAACGTATTCATCAGCGGTCAAGCGTGGGACGGCGATGCCGGCATGTACCGCTTTGGTGGCATCTACAACGGCCGCCGGGCCATGGCGCAATTGAGCGTGGCCAATTTCAAACTGGCGCTGGTGCAGCCGGCGGGCAGCCCTTTGGGAGCCGACGGAGACCTCGACTATAAGACCCCGAAGATCGAAGCCAGCTATGTGTTCAGTGCCGACAAGTTCAAGATCGGTATCCAGGGGGGGTACAACGCCTATGATGTGGAGGCATCCTCTGCTGGAGACTATGACGTGACGTCTTATGTCGTCGGCGCCTTCGGTGAATTCAACATTGGTCCCGTCTATTTAAACGCCGACGCCTGGATGGGCCGGAATGCAGGCAATTATGGGCTCTGGGTGGAAGGCGCATCCAGCGCCGTTCTCAATGGGAACACCGTGGAGGATACCGACAGCCTCGGATTTGTAGGTGTTTTGGGTTTCAAGGTCAGCGACAGGCTCACTTTTGAAGGCGGTTACGGCCAGGTCACCAATGAGAACGACACCTTTGTCGAAGACGATGAAACCGCTGCTTTTTATGTGCAGGCGGTCCTGAAACCGGCCAAGGGAATCATGATTGTTCCGGAAGTCGGTCTCATTGACTACAAGGAAGACGCTGCAGGCGCGGATGAAGGGCAAAACACCTATTTCGGCGCCAAGTGGCAGGTGAATTTCTAACCGTCTCTTTGAAATCTTTCAGTCAAACCCGGGATCTTCGTCCCGGGTTTGACTCTCTTTTTTGAGTTGATCCTGCCGCGTCATCCCAACCGATGTTCAGTCCGTTGACCCGTTTTAAGGGTGCGTTCACTTTTTTGGAATTCCTCTGGTTTCAAAACCATATTCTTGCAGTATCCTTTGGCCTTCCGGCGACAGGATATACATCGCCAGCCGCCATGCCGCATCCGGTGCGTTCTCTCTTACAATAAGGCCGTAATCCGCCCCCACGGAAAGTGCTTCAGGGATCCGGATGATCTGAAGACCGTGCACTTCCTTTCGCGCCAAGACACAATTGGTGCAGTAGGTGAGAAAAACATCCGCTTTCTTTTCGCTCATTACCCATCCATATTGATTGCGGCCCTCGGGAGCTTTTTCACTGTCCGGCCCGCCGGTAAGCTGCAACGCTTTACCGGAAAGTGCGGCAAAGCTGCCATCCTTTACCGTTTCCGCCTTGCGGAAAAGTTCCCAGGCATAGTCCCCGCTCGGATCCGCCTTTGGCGTAGAAGTGCCCACGTTCACATTCTTATCCATAAGAACATTCAACAGGCTCTCCGTCGTTACTTCTACATCAGACTGTGCCAGTGCACAAAGCTGATTTCGGGCGAACAACACCACCGGACTTCCCCATCCGGCGGATGCGAGTTTTTCAGGATGCGCCATGTTCGCAGAGGCAAAAACATCGGGTTTTTCGCCGCTTTCAATCGCTTTTCTCAAAAGGCCGCTTGGACCAAACTTTGTGGCCACTGTCGTCTTATACGTGTTTTCATAGGAAGCGGCCACATCGCTGAGCGCCGCCTTCAGGCTTCCTGCCGCATAAAGCGTTAAAGCATCCGCCGATGCGGACAAGGGGAAAAGAAGTGCAAAAACGATAACAAATCCCAAAACGCTTCGGTGAACTTTCATAATGGTCTCCTTTCCTTCAAATCCATTTGACCTGGTCGAGGCGGTATCGAATGTTTAGGGTTTTACCCGGAAGTATGGTGTGTTTCCCGTGTTGTTCCGGGTTTAATCGAATCGTAAATGGAAGACCGCCGGCAAGGATCGTTGCAAAAATATGCCCTGTTTTCTTCTCCAGGCTGAGGCGGGAAACCGTACCGCTCAACCCGACATCTTCTTTCCGAACAGATGTATCGCCTTCATCGAAAGACAGGACGCTGATCACCGCCGCCGCCGCCTGGTGCGGGGGCACCGGCACGATCAACCGCTGCCCGTCGGATAACATCTTCCCCCATTTCCCCGATCCCATGTTCTGCCAGGGTCCGAAAACGATGGTCTCTCGGCCTGTTCCAAAAATCCGGCCGTTAAAAAGATGTAAAATCTCATCACAGATTTCGTTGAGCCATTGCCAGTCATGGCTGGCGATGATGAGGGTGGTCCCCAATTCCCGCCTCACCCTGAGGGATACCTCCTTAATCAACTGGGCGCTTCCCGCATCCACGCTGGCGGTGGGTTCGTCCATCAACAGGACTTTCGGATTCAATGCCAGCCTGGCGGCCAGGGCGACCCGCTGCGCCTCGCCCCCGGAAAGGGCATACCAGGGGCGCCGCCTGAATGCGTCGCCCGACAGGCCCACCAGCGCAAGGGCTTCATCCACGCGCTTTGCTGTATCTTTGGTATTCCCCTTCAGTTTAAGGCCGAACGACACATTGCGGAATACATTGCGCCGCACAAGAAACGGTTCCTGGGGCAGCAGTGTGATCTGAAAGCGCGCCTCATCGGAAAACGGCTCCACCGGTCGGCCGTTAAAATGGATTGTCCCTTGTGTCGGCTTTTCAATCAGGCCCAGTAATCTCAAAAGGGTGCTCTTTCCGCTGCCGTTGGGGCCGATGAGTCCGACGATGGAAGCCGGTTGAACGGTGAGGTGTTCGATTTCCAGCACCGTTTCTTTCGCATATGCATGCTTCAGGGAATGGACCGTAAAAATGGGGGGCGCCACGGTTAGGCCCTTCGGCGTAAAAATGAAACGGAAAGATTCACAAAAAACGCAATGGCCAGCAGCACGAGACCGAGGGCGACGCCCATACCGAACTGTCCCTTATTGGTCTCCAATGCAATGGCGGTGGTGATGGTCCGGGTGTGCCACTTGATGTTCCCCCCAACCATCATGGAAATTCCCACTTCCGTCATCACGCGTCCATAGGCAGCGACGGCGCCGGCCAGGATCGCGTGTCGCGCCTCCCACAGGCTGTTTAAAAAAAGCTGCCGCCGATTGGCACCCAGGGAGAGAATCGTTATGCGCAGCTTCCGATCCATGCCTTCGACAGCGGTTGCGCTCAAACCCACCACGATGGGCAGTGCCAGGATCGTCTGGCCGATGGCGATACCCGGCAGGGTGAAAAGCAGTCCCATGTTACCCAGCGGGCCCCGATGCGTTAAAAACGCATAAACCAGCAGACCGATGAACACCGTGGGTAACGCCATCAACGTATCGGTTACCGTTCGAATCGGTTTTTTATACCGGAAATCAAAATACCCCAGACAGAATCCAAGGGGTATGCCGATCAGCAGGCTGCACCCCATGGAATAGCCGGATACCGTTACTGTTGCCAAAACAGCGGAATAGGTTTCCGCGTCGCCGCTAAGCAACAGCTGAAACGCCTGGAAAAATCCTTCGAGCAAGAAATGCATAACGATTCAGGTACGCGTAAAAAAAAGCGACTGCAGTGATCCCGATGAAAACAATTTCCTCTTCACGTGCAGTCGCGCGTTTGATTCGATTTTTTCCGAATGCGTGGAAACCGGGATTACTTTTTTGCATTCGGCGTGAACAATTGCTTTCCCAAAAGCTTAAATTCCTTTATCTCGTGCTGCGCCTCGGCCCCGGTGATCCAGTCGGTGAACTGCTTGGCCAAATCGTATTTCGCCTTCGGACAACGGGCTTTGTTGATGGCGATGACGCTGTACTGGTTCAGGAGCACCGGGTCCCCTTCCACCAGGATCTTCAAGGGGGGATTCCCCTTCAGATTGGCTTCGTATTTGATATACGTCCCCCTGTCCGTCATGGTGTATCCATTGCGTTCCGCGGCGATGTTAATGGTGGCCAGCATCCCCTGGCCGGTCTGAACGTACCAATCCTTTTTTTCCGGAACCGGCAGATCGGCGGCCTTCCACAAGGAAAGCTCTTTCTTGTGGGTCCCGGAATTATCCCCCCGGCTGGCGAATACGGCCTTTTTGGACGTGATGGCCTGAAACGCGTCCTTAATGGTTTTCCCCTTGATGCCCGCCGGGTCCGTTTCCGGTCCGATAATGACAAAATCATTGTACATGATTTCGCGCCGATCGACTCCGAAGCCGTCCTGCACGAACTTCATCTCCGCCGCCGGCGCATGTACCATGAGAACGTCCACGTCACAGTTCTCGCCGAGTTTCAGGGCTTTTCCGGTGCCGGTGGCCGTCCACTTCAATTCGATACCGGTTTTCTCGTTGAATTTCGGTATCAGATAATCCAGCAGGCCGGTGTTGTCGGTGCTGGTGGTCGTCGCCATCAGAAGAACCTTTTCTTGCGCCCATGCATTTACCGGAAGCAGATAGACGGCGAGCGCCAGGCAGATTGCCGCAACAAAACATTTTTTCATTTTTTTCTCTTTCCTTTTCTTCAAATTCTTCAAATACGCCTTGATTCCGTATCCGATCGTTGCATCTGGTTACTGAGGAAAATGTCCATTTAAGATCGCTTCCCTCGACCCGCCTTAAATGCGGGGTGTGCGGGAAGCGCTCCGGTCATTAGGTGTCTATTTTTTAGATTATAAAACATTTATTGTCAATAATTTTATTCTTCTTGATATATAAATTTCTCTGAATAACCTTAAATAACTTATACAAACAATTTGTTTTGATTGTTCAAAGACAGATCGTTATGACGGAAGGGGTTTTAACCGTTGGATTGGAAGCGGATCGGTTCTCGACCGGGGAGCCGCCTTTTCAGAGCGGGGCTCCCCGGTAAGTTCAAGGAAACGGGAATCTTTTTTTTCATCTAAAATGAATAAAAAAAGACTTGACAATTCATTTCCTGTTCGTTTAGATCATGGATACCTATCAAGTGACATCTTTTTATCTGCCGATCAAACCAAACTCGCCGCCAAAGGAGGGAGTCTATGAGATCTTTTAACCGGAATAAATCCTTTCTTCAGGTGATTTCCATCTGCTGTGTGATGCTTTTTGCCGGCTATGGCTTTGCCGGCGCTATCGGAGGCGCCCGCATCATTCCCAACGGTAAAGTAGCGGTGTATGACGGGACCGCCAAAGTCGCCGACCTGACGGAAGAATCACCCCTGCCGGAAGGCAAGCTCCTCAAGACCGACGGCAAATGCGGGGTCAAGATGGATTCCCTTTACCTGGTCGGTGCCGATCAAAGCGCCATGATGATCCAGGCCCCCGATTCCGGCCGGCAGGTCATGGTCCGGGAGGGCCGGGTCTATTTCGGCATCACCGCCTTGCCCCAGCCCATGGCGTTCGTCACACCCAACGGGGCCGTGATGGTCCAGCAGGTGCTGCTCAAGGCTTCCGCGAACAATTCCCTGTTAAAAGGCTATATCTCGGTGACCGAGGAAACGGCGGAAATCGGCGTAATCGACGGCGGGTCCATGATCATCTCCACCGCAGACGGGGAAAAGAAGATCGATTCCGGGCATCGCTTCATCCTGGCCCAGGCCAAAGTGCCCACCGAGGAAAAGAAGGACGACAAAGCCAGCCCGCCCCCGTTCTTTTTAGGATCCGGAGGCGTGGTTGCCGGCACCTTGGTCACCCTGGCTGCAATTCCGATCATCGGCAATGCCGTGTCCGATGATGACGACGCCAGCCCCAAGCAATAATATTTTTTGATCCCAAAACAACACGGCGGTTCCCGGTGATGCGTCACACGGAAACCGCCGTATTGATTTGATCCCGAATGTGTTAAATGAGGTACGTGGGTTTTATGCCGATGCTGCGAAAGACCCTTTTAGCTTCATTGGTTTTCCTGTCCATCGCCGCCCTTTTCGGGTGCGCCCCGAAAAGCACCAGCGAGTCATTGGTGCAAACCTATGCCGCCGCGCCCTCCACGGACACCAAAGCCGAAGAGATCGATCGGCTCAATGATCAGCTTTTCGCCGCCGCCAACCTGAACGTGGATCCCGGGGATTACCTGCTGGGCCCCGGGGATCTGCTGGAGGTGAAAATCCTGGAAGCCCAGGACCTGGGATGCACCGTCCGGGTCAGCTCCCGGGGGTTTGTATCCCTGCCCCTGCTCAATGAAGTGGAGGTGAAAGGCCTTACGGCGTATGAGGCCGAAGAATACATCGAATCCCTGTATAAAAAGCAATTTATCAAGGATCCCCATATCAGCATCTTCGTAAAGGAACACTTCAGCCAGCGGATCACCATCGTGGGCGAGGTGAAAAACCCCGGCACCTACGATTACCTGGCCAAGCAGCGCCTCCTGGATGTCCTGGCCCTGGCCGGCGGCCTCAAGGAAACGGCCGGCGCCCTGGTCCAGGTCCGGCGGAGCGGCCCCACCACCGACAACCGGAACGTCTATATCGTGGACCTGGACCGGCTCATCAAGGAAGGGGCCGTGGAGTTGAACATCGCCATCAACGGCGGAGACGTCATCTTCGTCCCGGAAGCGGGCATGTTCTTCGTGGACGGCGCGGTGCGGAAGCCCGGCTCTTACCCTCTGAAATCCAGGATGAACCTCCAGGAAGCCATTCTGGCCGCCGGCGGTTTTGCGCCGTATGCGGAAAGAGACGAGGTCACGGTGGTGCGGAATCAGGGAAAGGACGGCCGGGAGGTCATCCGGCTGGACCTGGAAAACGACCCCACGGCCTCCAACCTGGAAATTGTCGACCGAGACGTGATCATCGCCAAGGACAGCGCCTGGGGGAAAATGGTGCACGGCGCGGGGATCAATATCGGCGTTCCGGGATTTTTGGGCATCGGTTACCGCGACCCATCGAGATAGTAAATAGTGACGAGTGACAAGTGACAAGTGACAAGTTGTAGGGCGGCATTTTATATGCCGCCGGAAGGTGTCGGGCGGTTTTGCGGCGGGGTGTAAAACCCCGCCCTACATGTGATTTCAAGAGCCTCGTCACTTGTCGCTCATCACTATTTACTTGTCACTGCTCTTCCCACTCGTCACTATTTACTCGTCACTCGTCACTGCTCTTAACACTCGTCACTATTTACTCGTCACTCGTCACTGCTCTTAACACTCGTCACTATTTACTCGTCACTCGTCACTGCTCTTCCCACTCGTCACTATTTACTCGTCACTCGTCACTGCTCTTAACACTCATCACTATTTACT